>Ga0315294_10006840_pt1 | contig 12507 bp, 13 predicted proteins | sample YL17G13_40_MG_FD_203626 | JGI IMG/M metagenome (GOLD analysis project Ga0315294, IMG submission 203626) | Sediment microbial communities from Yellowstone Lake, YNP, Wyoming, USA - YL17G13_40 | ecosystem: Environmental > Aquatic > Freshwater > Lake > Sediment | place: USA: Wyoming | collected...
GTCGCACCAAAATTTCCAGACGGTGCCACCTGCGAGAATGGAGTCTTCCTTGAACAGTGCGTCGCAAATTCCTTTTCCGATGTTGTCCCAGTCTGGTTTGCTGCGCATCAGGGTGCCCAGCATCTCGGCGCGCTTTTTCTTGGACCACGAGGGAGGCATGGACACAAAGGCCGTGACTTCAATGGCATAACAATCCCAGTCTGGTTGCAGTTTGGCCACGGCCCGGATGCGGTCGCAGTACTCGCGGTAGCGCAGCACCACCGGGCGTTTTTTCCACACGTCCCGCTGGGTCATGCGCGGTTTCCCCATCGGTTCGCCCGGCACGGTGCATTGGTAAAATCCTTCGTTGGGCGCAATGGGGGGCAGGAGCGTGGATATTTGTGGTTGTAGACAAATAGTGCTTGACGGTGGCTGTATTTTTGTGCTGACTTCACGCAACAGCAGCGCCCGCCGTGGGTGTTGCACAAGTTGTTCTATGGTCCAAGACATCTTTTGTTGAGAACAGTATTTACGTTATGCCTCGCAAATCAAAAGCGGTGGGTGCGCCAGCAGTGCCAGCAGTGGGTGCGCCAGCAGTGCCAGCAGCAACCTCAATGGTGTTGTACGAACCGGCCGCAATGGCGGTATATGAACCGACCGTGCAGAATGCACTGCGCAAGTTTCGGCTGACCGACGAAGACGGTCGTCTTGTCCAGTGCGTGCTAAAGCAAGAGGGCGCGGGACCGAAACTTTCAGGGGATGTCATTGACCGGTTTGCGGCGGGAGACATGACGCCGGAACACCAGTGGTTTGAGTGGATGCTGCACCAGTCGGCGGGTGGCGACAAAGCGCGTGCGAATTCCAACCAGATACAGGCGCAAATCAAGGCGCGCTTCATCACCGAGCGCGTCAACGGGTTTACGGATGAGGACACGGGACAATATCGTGCCCCGGTGCCCCAAGCAGAAGCGGAGGCACGCTGGGCAGCAAAGGAACAGCGGTTCACTGACCTTCTGACCTGTGCGGGTCAAGACACGGTGGCGAAGCTGGGTGCCTATGGATTTTACCGGAATTGGCCCGGCAACCCGCATGACCGCATCTATGAAAAAGTGCTGGAGGCTGTCACCCATTTTCTGAAGCTCTACGACAAGGTATTGGAGATGAATGACGAATTGGAGCGCGATGGCAAAGACCCGCTGGGCACCACTCCTGACACGATACCAACGGTGGAGGACATGAACAAAATTACCAGCAAGGTCGAGCGCTACTTTGCGTCCAAGGTGGCTCGTGACGACATCCGGGTGGCTCCTTGGAAGTCGGAAAAGTGGATTTACAACGATGACCATGTCACTGCGGTTGCGCCGCTGACTTACGCGGCAGCCGTCAAGTATGGTTGGGACGCGTGGAGTTTTGCCAATCGGGAGAAGTTCGATGCTGCGCTGGAGAAAGAGAGCACTTACGGAAGCGACAGCTGGAAAGCCGCCATCTCAAGGGGATTGATGTACGTCTACCTTCGTTTTAACACGCCGGTTCCGCGTTGGATTGCGCGGTCTGGCGGAAAGTCTGAAGTGTTGCAGCTGACCCAACTGGCCTTGCAAATCAACACGACAGAAATGCAGGCTCTCGACACCGACAGCCTAATTGTCTACGATGAGGAGGGTCGCGACACCATGCGGGTGGCTGACGTGAAAAACATGATTCGGGCGGAACCGACACGCGAGGATGACCCTCAAGACGCTGACATGCCCATCAAGCGTGGACCCAATGTCTACACGTCGGCGGATGAAGCGGAGAAAGTCATTGCGCACCTTGACATGGCGCTGGCTGAAATTGTCGAGTGGGCCAGAACATTCGATGTGAAATCCATCAAGGCGGACATGATGACGCTCGACTGAAGTCCCCCTCCCGGCGTGTTTAGCCACGCGCCCGGAAATGCCCGACCACTTGGCCAGCCTACTGCCGGTTAGCGGCGGGAGGGAGAAATCATGCGCTTCTCTGAATCACGTTCAGCATCGTTCTTTTCAGCGCGTGCTGCACGCTGCTTTCAGTGACCATGCCGAGGTCGGTGAGGACGAAGTCAGCGAAGGCACAGCCGAAGCAGCCGTTGAGGCTGCGCGGCGCATAGGCGGACACGAGGGGCACCAGCGAAAAGTACTTCTTGCCCGTGGCAAATTCAGCCGTTGGTCCCCACGCGCGGATGTCCACGCCGTGTGAGTCGGTGAATGGAATGTTTTGGTGGATGAGCGCATTGCTCAGATGCACGGCGACCAGACGCGCCACCGCGTGTCCTTTGTCCGGGTAGGCTTGGACCAGCGCGTCGTAGGACGTGGTCTTGCGGCGCGTTTCGGGGTCGGCCAGCCGACTGGCGAACATCTCGATGTGCGCCTTGGCTGGTTTTGCCAGCTTTTTCTCCCAGATGGCCTTGGCGCGGTCACCGCCTTTGTGCAGGATGTACAGCCCGAATTCAGTGAGCACCACACGCGCCGGGTCGGCGTTCTTCAGCAGGCTCGGGTAAAGGTTGATGAACGCTTCTCCGGTGCGGCTCAGCTCAGCGTCGGCCAGCAGCCGCTGTTTTGGGTGCTCAACCCACTGGATGGCGTTCCAGAAATCAGCTACGTGGGCCAGCTTGCCTGTTTCGTGCTGGCTCAGGTGTTCACCGGCTTTCTGGACAATCTGTCGGTAGGCTTGCATATCAGGTGCGGAAGGCGACTGCGCCTCCATTGAGAGAAGTGTAGTCGCCGTCGTACTGGCTGATGTAGTGTGCCCAGCCGTTGGCTGACACGGCTGCTTCAGCCGCAGCCTGAGCATCAATGCCACCGATGCGGATGGCTTCTTTCGTAGCTTCTTCTTTTCCGTAGACATCGCGCAGCCATTCTTCTGGGTCAAACTCTTCACTCCTGCGCTCAGCCCACGCGTCGATGGCTTTGTCCAGCAGGCGGTCGCGCTTGGGCGAAATCTTGCGGCGCGTTCCTTTGGGTGTGAAAAAATCGTCTTCTTCCAGCAAATCCTGCTCGATTAGCTCGTCCACCTGTTCGTTTTCGTCTTGGTACTGTTCGGTGAATTCCCGGGCGAAATCCATGTCCATCAGCAAGTCCCTTTTCAGGCGTTCCTTGTCGATGAAAGCGTCCAGAAATCCTTCCCTGAAAAGTTCTGGAGTGTTTTCCACGTCATCGCGTACTCGGTCGATGGCAAATTGGGTCGCGCAACCGTCGTCCTTGTAAATGGTCCATTCGATGCCATCGACTGTTACGTTGAAGTTGGTTTCAGCTTCCGGGTCTTCCGGCAGTTCGTCAACAGGTTCAACGTCGCTGTTTGTCTCAGCTCGCAGCGCCAGCATGGCTACCATCATCCAGTTGTTCGAGATGGTCCGGTCAAGGTACACCTCCACGTCGAAGTCATCAGGGTCATCTGACTCGTGGAACATCTTGGTGGTGCTCTTGCCGGGTTTGCCACGTTGGTCGGGGTCATCCACCGTGGCAATGTAGTCTTTCAGGTCGTTGACCGATTTGATGTCGCACGACGGGCACAGCCGCTTGGCATGAGCTTCCCGCATCGTCTCGTAGCCCTCGTGGCCCGCGCCGCACTTGGGGCACTTGCAGAAGTAGCTGACCCGGTCAGGCCAGTCGGTCAGGTCAGCGTAGACGCCATGCACGCTGGCCCAGTTGGGCAGCGGCCTTTTGTCTTCGATGAGTTCTTTGGCGTTCACTTGTTCTGCTGGGCGTTAAGTTCACCGCTGCCACTGATGAAATCGCCGTCGGTGTAAGGAATTTGTTTGTTCCGGCTGCGGTAGTCACCGCTGGAATTGTACCAGAACCAATTCCAAGACGCGTGGTCCTCCCCCCTTGGTTTCTTGCCGAAAAGCCGCCACGTGCCCGGCAGGTAGAGGTTCAGGCGCTCAAGGGTGGCGGGTGTGTGCCATTGCTGTTCCTCTCCGCCGTAGTGGCCCCAGCGGTGGTTGGCACCGCGATACTTGTCAGCACCGGTGCCGTGCGTACTGGTCACAACCCGGTTGTCCGGGAATATGGTCAGGATGTCCGTATTGTGAAATCGAACGGCGAGGACACCGTTTGGTCTGCGCAGCAGGTAGGTGTTGTTGGCCAGCTTCTTTTTCAACCGGCCATTGAGCTGCGTTTGGAAGTGAAAGTAGTAGTCGCTGTACCGCTGTTGGATGTAATCTTCCGGGTCGTCAATGCGGTCAATCTCGGCAATCTCTTCTGGCGTCAGGACGCGCGGAGCGACTGGGGCGACAGGGTCGTCCTCCAGCAAGCAGATGACAAGTGCCCATCCATTGCTCATCGAGGCGCAGCAGATTGAGACGGTTGGACCTTTTGAACTTCAGTGTCGTTGTAGTCGCGGTTGGTTCTGGGCTTTTCAGTGCCGCCAAAAGTAACCCGGTAGCGGCCTCCTTGCGTGGAATCAACTTTTCCAGTGTACACTTTGCCTTCTTCGGAAACAGTCACCATGTCACCAGCAGCGGGCCTCTGCCCAACGGGACTGGTGGGCGGACGGGCGGGCGCAGGCGCGGTTGGAGCTGGCGCGGCGGCAGGTGCCACGGGCATGGCGGCGTTGGGGTCGTGCCCGGTCGCGGGTGAAAGCAGCTCGTGCAGATAGTTTGGGTGGCGCGAGGCGTGCCCGATGGCGAGGTTGCGCTCATGGCTCTCCAGCGTGGGCGCAGCGTCCGGTTTCTGCTCACCTGCGATGGCGCGCATTTCGTTCACCTTGGACATCTCGGCGGAGACTTGCAGCAGCCCGGTGTCCTGATTGGGCACGAGCCAGCGGCGTTGCAGTGCTTCTTGCACGGCGTCCGCGCCGATGCTGCCGAGCATTTCGCCGGGCATGATGACTGGATTCATCGCGTTGCGCCGCTGGAGTAGGTTCTGTGCGATTTCTTGCGTGTTCATACTTGTAACTACAGTTTGTCGAGTTCGTCTTCTGTTTCAGGTGTTTCAAGCTCAGGACCGCCTGTTGGTCCCATTGGGCCTGCTTGCTCGCCTGCGGCTCCACCCTCGGTGCCGGGTTCGGCTGGTGTTCCGTCTTCAGGGCTGCCTTCTGCGCCCGGTTCAGCCTCTCCGGGTGGAATCGTGCCGTCAGGGATTCCGCCTGCGCCGGGTCCGCCTGCGCCGGGTCCGCCTGCGCCGGGTCCGCCTGCGCCGGGTCCGCCTGCGCCGCCTGCGCCACCTTCCATGCCGGGCGGTGGTTCTTCTTCCGGCCCGAAAGACGGCGACATTGGCGGAGCGCCACGGCCTGCGCCGCCACCCCCCGCCATCGGTTCGTTTTGATTCATGTCCATGCCGCGCGGCAACTGTTCCTCAGAGGCGATGAGCACTTTGAGCTGGGTGGACAGGCTGTGAAAGAAGGAGGAGAGATTCCAACTGTCGACCGAGAGGATACGAGCGGCCGTTCCCAGCGCGTCAAGTGTCTCGCGGTTGATGGAGCCGGTGATTTCGTGTTCCCTCCAGACTGTCAAAAATTCCCGGACCTTGTCAGCATACGTGAAATTTCTCCCTTTTTCGGCGTCTGCCAGCAGCCCCTTCAGCTGGCTTTCAATCCTGCCGTGCCACTTGACGATTTCCGTGCCTGCGAATGACTCCAGCAGGACAGGAGCGTGCCTGTGGAAATCAAGCAGGCTGAGTTCTTCGTAACTGTGCGCTGTGTTCATAGGGGCTGGGTTGACCAGTCGGACGCGTTTGTGTTGTCGATGTAAAAGCAGTCGCGCAAACCGTATTTTACCGGGATACGAAACTTGAGTGGTTCGCGCTTCCAGTACTTCGTTGCTCCGTTGCGTCTGACTTCAATGGGTGTGTTGGACTTCGTGTACTTGGACTTCGTGTAATTCAGGGTGCGATGGTAGAAGCGGTAGGCACTACGGGCCGTCACTGCGTTGACTTCGCCCGTTTTATTGTCGGCCAGACGGTCCAAGTACCGTTGAGGCTCGAATTCGTCCGGGTCGGTTTCAAGCAGGGCAGCCGCAATGTCAGTGGCGCAAAGCATCGCTGGGCTTTCCTTTGATTTTCATGGGGCGCTTTTTGGCGCGCAGACCCGTGTGTGCCATGACAGGCGGGATGCTGCCGCCCTCGAACGCGCCCATGCTGCCAGTGCCGGTCATTTCCTGCACCGGGTCGAGCAGCAGTTTGTCGACGCGGCTTTCAGCTTTGGTGCTGCCCTTGGGCTTGCCTTCCGGGTCAGCGCCGTCTTTGGGCTTGCCAATGCCCGTGGTCTTGCCGCTGAGCTTGGCATCGGGTTTGCCAGTTTCCCGGTCAACCGGATTCATGTCGTCATCCTTGGCGACCGGCGTGGTGGCAAATTCCTGTCCCTTCTTGATGATGGCGTCTACTTTTTCATCGGGTTTGTCGGTTGCGCCGCCCTCGGCGGTGCCAATCTCAATGAATCCGATTTTGTAGCTGGGCGGTTCGTTGCTCATGGCAGCGTCGCCACAGCGGGCCATGACCCAGCCCATCTCAGCGAGCTTGTGCATGTTTTCCGGGTCAGACAGGATGCCAACGTACTTTTTGTAGTCGTCATCATCCGTACAGCGGATGTCGGCTGACTGCACCCCGGCTTCGACTGGTTCGTCGATGCCCAGTGTCTTCAAGGCCGTGCTCAATGCCTTTTTGTTGGCGACCAGTTCCGTGCCTTCAACTTCATCCGCTTCTTCAAAGAGCTGGAGGACTTGTTCGCCCAGTGCCGCGCCTTCGCGCACGACGGTCTTTCCGAAAAGCAACTCAAGAAAGTTTGTTCGCATATTGCATTCTCAGTCTAATTACGCCGTGTGCCCTGATGCCCGACAGTGGCTGACTGTTTACACTGCTCCGCTGGTTTCCAGCAGAAGCTGGCGGGCGGCATTCTCAGCGTGGGCTGTTTGCGCGACAATGATGGGGCGCAGGTTGGCTGGGCTGTAGCTTGGCCCCTTTTCCCATTTGCCGTCTGCGCGGCGGTGCCCGTCGATGAACTTGCTCATATTGCTTTTGTGAACTTCTTCCCAGCCCGGTGCGACTTGCAGACCCATCGCGACGGCGGTGCCGATGACGACCACCAGCAGGTCGAGAATGGCGTCGTAGGCTTCCACTGTATTCGGCGTATGCCCACAGGGCATCAGCGCAAGGTGTGGAGCGCCGACGCCCTTGCTGTCATCTTCGTTGTAGTCATCTTCGTTGTAGAGGTAGTAGCCGAAAGCTTCGGCCAGTTCTGCCAGTTCCTCGCTGATGAGCTTGAGGCGCAGTTCGCGCACGGCGCGGTCTGGCATGGTGGGACGGTCAGGCGTTTCTTGTTGCGCTTTGACCATGAATTCACGGATTTGTTTTTGGGCGTTTTGCATACTTTGGTTTTGGTTATCTTTGCCACACCAGAGCTTCCTGAAACCAGTGCGGAAAAAAATCATTGTACTCCTCGAAAAGCCGCTCGAAGTCCTTGTCTAAGATATAGGTGGAGCCGTGGTCGGTGTCGCTGCGCACAATTCTGCCTGCCGCCTGAATGACGGTTGAGACTGTCTGCAAGATGTACCATTCCGGGTCGATGTCTTTGCGGGCGGCAATCTGCTGGTCGCCCAGATAGGGATAGGGCATCTTGGTAATCAGCTGAAAACGGGCAAGGTCGTCATCGAGGCTGAAGCCTTCGCTCATGGAGGGGCTGAGCAACACGGTGGGCTGCGCACTTTCTGTGTGCGTTCGCAGGCAGGTGGCGCGCTCGCTGGATTTGCGGGCGAACAGGATGCGCCGCGCGTGCTCGGTGCTTTTCAGGTGGTTGAACAGGGCGGTGCCCAGCGCGTACGAGTGGCAGTGTATGATGCCCTTCTCCGTGGCGTGGAGGTTTAGCAGCTTTTCGGTCACCCTCAGCACTTTTGGCAGCGTCTGGTCTATGTTCTTGCGCCCCATTGACCCGATGGAGAGGATGTGAACCGGTCGATTGGCGGGAGGAAACGTGCTGTTCAGATTGAGCCATGCTGTTTTGTCCGGGTCGAGTCCGAGGCTGCGGCAGAAGATTTTCTTTGGTCCGGGATAGGCTGACATGTAGACGCGCAGCTTGGCGGCGCTGGTGACCAGCGGTTTGACGTAGTTGCGGACGAACAGAGGGCGGGCAATGCACTCGCGGTGGGGGCCGTTGGTCTGCTGCCAGTAAACCCAGTCAGTCGGATGTTCCAGAATGTTTACAATGGAGGATTTTACCTTGTTGACGTGGCTCTCCAGCTTGTTGAACTCATCGTGCAGCCGGGCGTCTTCGTGATTTTCGCACAGCCGCTGGCTCAGCATCTCCATGCGGTTGATGACCACGGCGAGATAGTGCTTTTTGACCCAGTCTACAAATGCCTCGACTGTGGTCAGCACGGGCACATCCAGTCCCGGTGCCCATTTTTCGAGGGCCATTTTGTCTACACTGAACTCCACGAAGCTCATCAACTGTCGCTCCAGCGTGTGGCACTCGTCCGCCACCAGCACCCGGCGCGGGGCCAGCGCGCCCAAATAGGTGCGCTCGGTGAAAAAGTACGCATAGTTGGTGGCAGCCAAGAGCGCGCGACCGAATTTTACGCGGGCTTGGATGTACCGGCAGCAGCCGCGCTCCACGAGGTCGCATGTCGCGCTTTTGGGCACTTTTCTGCCCACCATGCAGTTCGTGTACCTCGGGCACGGGTACTCGACGGCTGACTTGAGCGAGGCACACTGGTCGCCCAAGAGTGTAAAACGCGGAAAGTCTTTCTCCAGTTGGTCTTGCAACATTTTTTGCGTTGACAGATAAAACCCGCCCGGCGCAAATTTCGGGTCAAGACCCGGCTGGCTGGCCCAGAGGCAGGCGGCAGCGCCGATGGTGGTTTTGCCGATGCCTGTCGGAGCCGCGATGACGATGTCCTGTATGCCGTTCGTGGCGTGGAACATGGTGCGTTCCAAGGCCAAGACCTGCTTGGAACGAGGTTCCGCAAGTGGAAAGTAATTGAGCATCGGCTGTATCTCGTTCATCGCTCCTGAAAGAACGTGGTAGTTAGGGCGTGGCGAACCATATTTTTCCAACGGCCAAGCAGCGTTTTATGTCCGGTCAGCTGAGCTGGTTGACCGACCCGGTTGTGGCGGTTCTGGTGGGCACGCAGTACTACACGTACTCGGATGCGCACGCCTCCTTGCTCGACCTGCCCGTGACGGCGCGCATTGCCGCCAGCGGCACCCTGACTGGCCGGACAGCGGTGCTGGGGGTGGCTGACGCTGACGACACGAGCTTTGGCAGCGTTACTGGAAACGCCGCGCAGGCGGTGGTGCTGACAACGGACACAGGCACCGAGGCAACTTCCTACCTCATTGCCTATATCGACTCGGCAGGTTCGACATTGCCGGTGAATCCAGATGGCAGCATCATCAGTCTGGCGTGGAGCAACGGACAGAATAAAATTTTTTCTCTATGAACCAGTCTTATCAACAGCGGGCTGAATCTGTGGTGCATGCGATGCTGGAAGACATTGACCCTGACAACCCGGAGCGCTACGTGGACGCCTTTGCGGAGGGGCGCGATTTCTTGAAGGGCAGCGAGTACCTGCTGCGTGACTCCAAGCAGGCTTACCTGAAGCTGCGCAGTGATGGAGTTTTTGAGATGATGCAGCGTGAGTGGAGCAAAAAGCATGAAAACGTGCTCGACGACACTGACTTCGTAGAAGGTATCATCAGTCTGGTTGCTGACGGCCGAGGCTGGCTTGGTCCTCATTGGGTGAAGAAGTGGCTCGGAAAGCACGCAAACAACTATTTTTGATATGGCAACGGAATCGACTTTACGCTACCTCAAGCTAGATTATCAGTCGCACAAGGATGCCCTGCTCCAGCGCATTCGCGAGCGCTGGCCCATCGCGTGGAATGATTTTCTATCCAACAGCATTGGCATCGTGCTGGTGGACATCGTGGCATGGGGGCTGGCTACAACTGCCTATGTCATCAACCGGATTGGGGGCGAGAACTTCGTCACCACCATGACGCTGCGCGAATCAGCGGTGCGCCTTGGCGCGCTCACCGGCTATCAATTGCAGAGTCCGGTGCCTGCGGTCGTGTCCTGCGAGGCTTCGCTTTCGTCGGCCATCAGTTCCACGGTGACCATCCAGAGGGGGACGCTCATCCGCACGTCGGACAACGATGGACTCCCTTTTGAGGTCAGCGCGGACTACACGATTGCAGCTGGTTCGACGACGCCAGAGACGCTGATAGCCACCTTCTCGCCGTCCCTGACCGGATTGACAGTGCTCAACACGTTTGTTCTTGTCACCCAAGGGTCGCCCAATGCCGACTGCGTTGACACGACCATCAATCTGTCGGAGTTCATTCAGGCAGGTCAGACGTTCAACAAGACAGGAGACGCGACAGTCTATACCATTTCGTCGCTGGAACAGGCTCCCGGCTCCATCAGTCCGTTCTCGCGCATGGTTCTCGACCGGGCTTACGCGGCCACCACGGAGTCCACGGACGCCGAGGTCTTCGACCGGCGCATCGCTCTGGTGCAGGGACAGACCATCATCGACAGCTTTGTTGCGCCCACGGGCGGAACAGCCGGATTTTCGGTCAAGCTCAGCCGGGTTCCGGTCATGGACAATTCGGTGACGGTGTCTGTGAACGGAGTGATTTGGACCGAAGTGAAATCAACGGCGGTGCGCGCTTCGACAGACACTGTCTACGAAGTCAGGACCATGCCGTCAGGCCAGACCGTGGTCATCTTCGGAGACGGCAGCTACGGGGCGGCGGTGCCAGCGGAGTCGGCCATCGAGGTCAACTACCGGATTGGCGGTGGTGTGGTGGGCAACATCGCGCTGAACACCATCAACACGTCGATTGCTGGACTGAACACCAGCCTGAACAGCACGGTTCCGGTGCTCATCACCAACCAGACTTCCACCGGCTCGGGCGGGCAGGACGCTGAAACGCTGGAGCAGGCTCGCGTCAATATCCCATCGTATACACAGACGAACGACCGGGCGGTGACGCTGGCGGACTATCAGACCATTGCCCAGCAGTTCAGCAGCGCGCAGTTTGGCTCAGTGACCTACGCGCGCTCCACCGTGCGCACGGAAAACGCGCTGCTGGAGGGGAACATCGTTGTCATCTACGCATGGACGACGGGCAGCGGCGGCGGTCTGGTGGTGCTCACGCCGCAGCTGAAGCAGGCGTTGCAGACCTATATGCAGACCAAGGCGATGGGGACGGATTTGGTGCAGATTTTTGATGGCACCAGCCGCCCGGTGCCCATCAGCCTCCGGTTCAAGGTGCTGACCAATTTCAACATCTCGTCCACGAAGCAGCTGGTCAATGACACCATCAAGTCGTTCGTGAACGCGCTGCGCCCCGGCGACCCGATTCTCTACTCGAACCTGATGCGAGCCTTGGACTCTGTCTACGGGGTGGACACCGTGCAGATGGCCACGCCCATCACTGACCTGTTTCCATCGAACACAATGGAACTGTTTGCCGTGCCACAGGATACTTTCGTCTATGCCATTCAGCGGCAGGGCGCAGGGGTGCCCCAGACAGACGCCAACGGGGACAGCGTCGGTCCCTACACGGCGCAGCTTCCCATCTTTCCGTCGGCGGCGTGGTCGATGCACCTTTTCCTTGGGCCGGATGAGATTACCATCATGCCGGACGTGGACGCAGGGTATGCCCGTGTTCTCGGTCAAAACCTGAGCAGTGACCCGGCTGCGGCCTTCTGGTCGAGAATCAACCTCCTGACCGGTCAGGCGACGCTTTGGTTAAAGGGTGCTCCGGGCGACCTGACGATGCAGCTGGTGACTGCGCAGGGCTACTCCACGGAGCGTGTGGTCAACCTGTACATCGGTTTCACTGGCGACAACACGCAGACGAAGCGCCGGGAGATTCGGGCGGCTCTGCGCGCCTACAGCGACCAGCTCTCCATCGGGGGTTCCATTTACGCGGAGAGCGTGTCCAATGTTTCAGCCTCCACGGTCAGCGTGGCGGATGTGGTGGCCAACGTCAGCGGGGTGGACGTGGTAACTCGCGTGGCTTTGGACAGTCCGGCCAGCAGCGCGGTGCGCATCACGGCGGCTGACTACGAATTGCTCCGCGTGGGAAGTGTATACATTAACAACCAAGTTGATTAGACAGCGAAGATAGGCTTTGTGCCGTGCTTTGTGCCACGATGAAACCGTTGCCGAGCTTCCACTTGGCGTAGTTCATTTTCAATCCAAAGTGCGCGTAACTGGCGCTGCGCACGTCAAAGCCATTCCTTGTCAGCAATGAAATCCACCACGTAAGAGGCTCACGAATGCGGTGCGTCATGTCCAAGTCATAGGACGGCACCACAAATTTTCCATCTGCGCCCAGAGGCACGACGCAGAATAGCTTCTTTCCTTTGGCTGACAAGCGCTGAATCACCTGCTCGATGCTGTTGTAGTCGATGTGCTCAAAGACATCTTTGGCGATGACCCAGTCAAACGTGCCACTGGGCATCTTGTTGGACACAAATTTTCTGACCTCTGTATCCGCTGCCTGCACCGCATAGGGACTGATGTCGTAGCCCCAAGCCTGCCGGTAGAGCAGGCGAAAAGCGCGCACG
>Ga0315294_10006841_pt1 | contig 12507 bp, 10 predicted proteins | sample YL17G13_40_MG_FD_203626 | JGI IMG/M metagenome (GOLD analysis project Ga0315294, IMG submission 203626) | Sediment microbial communities from Yellowstone Lake, YNP, Wyoming, USA - YL17G13_40 | ecosystem: Environmental > Aquatic > Freshwater > Lake > Sediment | place: USA: Wyoming | collected...
TCGCGCACGGCCTGAGCCAAGCGGCGTCGCTCATGGAGCAGCACGAGGCGGACTCCGCGCACAGCCTCACCAGCTTCGCCGCGAACGCCTGACACCCCTACCTGCGAAAGGACCTACCCATGTCAGAAAACATCACCTACAACCACGGAGCTGTGGCGGATTTCGCCTCTGATGTCGGCATCCGTTCGGCCCAGCTGATGGAGATCCACGACGACATCCAGCAGCGCACCAACGCAATCGCCGACTTCTTCCAGGGTTCGGCGGCCGCGTCGTTCCACGAGGCGCAGATGCAGATGCTGCACGGACTGCAGGGGCTGATCCAGACGATGAATCAGCACGGGCAGACGATCAGCAGCGTCAACGAGGGTGCCCACCAGACCGACATGACGATGAGCAGCCTGTTCTAGCCGGAAGGTGTTCAGCCGGTGGGGCGTACAGCGTGTGCGCCCCTCCGTCTGCGTCTGGGACCCCTTCTTTATCAGGGGCCCGGTTATCTCTTGGGAGAAGGAATGCTGACGACCACTCTTGACGGCCTGTGGCTGCTTCAGGTGCTCTCCGGGATCGAGGTGCTCGCGCCGGAACTCGGGTTGCGCCCGCATCTGCCCAGCGTCGAGACGCCGAAGATGGCGCTCGCGCACCCGGTCGCCGACGATCTGCGCACGGCCGGCGTCATCGACGCGGCCGGCGCGGTGGATCAGACGGTGCTCGAGTGGCTGACCGTTCTGTCCCGACGTGATGTCGCGCTGCTGCTCTACGCGCAGACCCCGGCTGGCCGGGCCGAACCGGAGCGGATCCTGTTGGCCCGCTTCGCACAGTGGTGGGTCAGCCTGGAGCGCAATGGAATCCAGGTCCGGTTGAGCGGCGCGGCAACGACGACTAGTGAATACTCGGCCGGTCTGCTGATCAATGCCCAAATCGACCGGCTCTGCGGTCAGATGGCGCCGGTCGCTTTCAAGCCGGTGACAATCGACGTCGCGGAACTACTGGTAGGGGTTCGTGACCGAGGCAGCTTGCGCACCTTCCTCGTCGACCGCAGGTTCGACAGCGAGCAGGTCGGCGTTCTCACCCTCGCAGCCGATAGCGAGCGCTCCGCGCAGGCCTCGGTCGTAGCGATCCAGTCCGGCGTCGCCGGGGGTCCGGCCCGCACCCACATCGAAGCGGGGACGGTGACGATCGTCGACACTCCGCAGGGCCGCCTGATGTCCGAGCACGTCAACCGGAGCGGGAGGTCCTGGATGATCGTCAGTCCCGGTTCGGCTGCCGGCATCGCGACAGCGGTGCTGACGATGATGCGATCCCTTCCCGCCCAAGAACCTTGGTATTCCTACAGAAAGGTCGTGTAGTGACCAACGAGTCCGTCTCTGGAACGTTGCGTATCTCGGACATGGTTGCGCCGCGCAAGATTCCGCCCGGTTCGGGATGGCGTAAGGCTGTCCACAGCGCCTCTTTCAAGCACGTCAATCCCGGCGAGTCGCCGACGGAACGGCACTACCGCGAACTCCGCGACCGTATCCGCCGGCATATCCGCAAGCAGTACGTGATCGGCTTCGTCTCGGGGAAGGGCGGAGTCGGCAAGACCACGATGACAGCATGCGTCGGCGGAGTTTTCCGCCAGTGCCGTCCGGAGAATGTGGTGGCCATCGATGCCGCCCCGGGATTCGGAACACTTGCGGGACGGATCGACGAGGCTCCCCCCGGCGACTACGCTGCCGTGCTCAACGACACCGACGTCCAAGGCTACGCCGATGTCCGGGAGCACTTGGGGCAGAACAATGTCGGCCTCGACGTATTAGCCGGAAACCGTGCGTCAGACCAGCCGCGACCGCTGGTCCCCGCCATGTTCAACGGAGTCCTGTCGCGGCTGCGTCGCACCCACAACGTCATCCTCGTAGACACTTCCGACGACCTGGAACACCCGGTGATGAAGGCTGTGCTGGATTCCTGCGACACCATCGTGTTCGTCTCCGGCCTGACCGCCGACACTTCGCTGCCGGTCACGCGCTCAATCGACCTACTGCGCTCGATGGGGTACCACGAACTGGTGTCGCGAAGCATGGTCATCATCAATGACAGCCGTAACTGCAACGACAAAGACGCGCGGGAATACCTGAACGAGCGGTTCAGCCAGTCCGGGGCAACGGTGGAGTTCATGCCGTATGACCCCCACCTGGCCAAGGGCGGGATCATCGACACGGCCAACGAGTTGCAGAAGAAGACCAGACTGCGGCTCTTCGAGATCACCGCTGCACTCGCGGACAAGTACGTGCCCGAAGCCGGCAGACCGCGGTGATGACCGCCGTCTCGTTCCCGGCACGGTGCGCCGTCGCGGTGATCTGCGGTGAGCACCTCGTCTCGCAGGTCTATCCGGCTTCAGTGCCGGTCGAGGTGTTTCTCGACAACATCGTCGAACTGCTCAACGACGACTTGAAGCGCCGGGGCGTGACGTCCCTCGACGCGGGTGTCGCCTACGAGCTTCAGCGGGCCAACGGAACCCGGCTCGACGCCACGAAGACGCTCGACGAACTGGGCATCGAAGACGGGGCCACTCTGCTGTTGGTTCCAGCCGAGCGTGGCGAATCCTTCGAGCCGCAGTACGAATCGTTGTCAACTGGTCTGGCTCGGGTGGGAAGGACACTGTTCGCTCCGGTTACCCCGCATACCGCGGTGATGACGGCCGTGGGAATCCTCGCAGGGATCGTCCTCACGACGCTGGTACTCGCCGTCCGCACCCGCGCGAATACCGACTCCTGGGCCAGCGCGGCCGTCGCACTGGTTCTCGGCGCGGCCCTCGCGTTCGGTGCGTTCTCAGTGTGGAAGTCGTGGCCCGACAGGTGGCAGCTGTCGAGCGGACTGGCCTGGTTGGCAACTCCGCTGTTAGCCTTCGGCGTTGCGGCGGCGGCTCCGGGCCGGCTCGGCGGCGCCCACCTGTTCATCGCCGCACTGGCGGCCGCCGTCTTGATTTGTGGACTGGTGGCGATAACCGGGCGCCACGTCACCGGCGCGGCGACGATGGTGACCCTCTGCGCCATCGGCGGGCTGATCGCCGGGGTCCGCATGTGGCAGCCCATGCCGGCGCAACGCCTGGGAATGTGCACGCTGATCGTCCTGCTCGTTCTCCTCAGCGCGGGGCCGACCATCGCACTGTGGGTGGCGCGGATACGGCCGCCGCACTTCGGTTCCATCACCGGTCGAGACCTGTTCCACCGCGGCGATGGCATGCCGGTGGACGCGGTGGCGCCGGTCGATGAGGATGTCGACGAGGAGCCGAATTCCGACGCCACCCCCCGCGGGGCGGTGATCGCCGAAGCGGCCCGCCGGGCCAACAGCGTCCTGACGGGTATCTGCGTGGCGGCGGCGATCGCCTTGCCGGCAGCTGTGTGGGCAACTCTTGTCCCCGGTAAACCGCGAAGCACCGCCACGGTGGTGCTGGCACTGCTGTTCGTACTCGTCTTCATCAGTCGCGGGCGTGCGTTCGCCGACCGGCGCCAGGCGGTGGCTCTGGTCTGCGGAGCGGCGGCCGCCGTCTGTAGCGGGGTCGCCCGCTACGTCCTGCACTCCCCGGCGGACGCCGTGGCATCCCTGCTGTGGGGAACCCTCGTGCTGGCCGCATTCGCCGGCGCGGGTTTGGCGGCAGCGCTGCTGGTACCGGTCACCCGGTTCACCCCGTTGGTGCGGATGGTCGCAGAGTGGTGTGAGCTGGCCGCGATCGTGGTGGCGCTGCCGCTGGCAGCGTGGGTCGGTGGTCTGTTCAACTGGGTAAGGATGCGATGACGTTCGTCGGGAGCGGCCGAATCGTCGCCGCGACGATGACGGTTCTGCTGACGGGCATGCTGTCGAACGCGCCCACCGCCCTGGCGATCGAACCGCCCTCCATTGACCCCGCACTCGTTCCGCCGGACGGCACCCCCGGACCGGATCAGCCGATGAGGCAGAGCAATATCTGCGCGCGCACCATCACTGTTGCCGAACCCAACGCCGGCCTGCCCGCTCCCGGCTTCGCCATGCTGAACGTGAGCAAGGCCTGGCAGTACTCGACCGGCAACGGTGTGGCCGTTGCGGTGATCGACACCGGTGTCAACCCGAGCCCACGGCTGCCCGTGGTGCCCGGCGGTGACTACATCATGGGTGGCGACGGTCTGACCGACTGCGACGCCCACGGCACGGTCGTGGCATCTCTGATCACAGCCGCACCCCGGGGCGCCCCGATGCCGGCGCCGATGCCGCGGACGCCGGCCTTCCCGCCGCCGGCCGGTGGGCCTCCCGTAACGAGTGGGCCGCTGCCCCCGGGCAGTCCCGAGCCGCCGCCGGTCCCGCCGCCCCCCGCGCCGGAACAACTCCCGCCGCCGCTGCCGGAGTCAACGGGGGACCAGACAGTCTCCGACCAGGCGGTAGACCAGCCGGCGAACGGACCGGGGGATCCAGAGCCGAACGGCACGGACAACCCCGAGGTGCCCCCGCCCGGCCCCGATGCGCCGGATGGAGTCGCCGGGGTGGCACCGCACGCGACGGTGATCTCGATCCGGCAGTCCTCGCGCGCCTACGAAGCGGCGAACCCCGGTCCCGGCGATGTTGAATCGCGCCGGAAGGCGGGCACCGTCGCGACTCTGGCGCAGGCCATCGTGCACGCCGCGAACGCGGGGGCCAAGGTGATCAATGTCAGCGTCACGGCCTGCGTCTCCGCGGCGGACCCGCTCGACCAGCGCGCGATAGGTGCGGCGGTCTGGTACGCGGCCACGGCGAAGGACGCCGTCGTCGTTGCCGCGGCCGGCAACGAGGGGGAGGACGGTTGCGCGCAGAACCCGGTGTTCGATCCGCTTGATACCAAGGACCCGCGTGACTGGCGGCATGTCAAGACTGTTTCGTCGCCGTCGTGGTTCTCCGACTACGTGCTCTCGGTAGGTTCGGTCGACAACACCGGCGCACCGATGGGCAAGAGTCTGGCCGGGCCGTGGGTGGCGGCGGCCGCGCCCGGCGTCGGCATCATGGGGCTGTCGCCACAGACCGGCGGTCCGGTCAACGCCTATCCGCCGGTGCGGCCCGGGGAGAAGAACATTCCGTTCTGGGGCAGCAGTTACTCCGCCGCCTACGTCAGTGGTGTCGCGGCCCTGGTGCGGGCGAAGTACCCGGAATTGACTGCGCACCAGGTGATCAACCGCATTCTGCAGACCTCCCACAACCCGCCGCGCGGCGTCGACAACCAGGTCGGCTACGGCGTAGTCGATCCGGTGGCCGCCCTGACGTTCAACGTCCCGCCCGGAGATCGGCTGGCCCCCGACGCGCAGACTCGTGTCCTCGTGCCGCCGCCCGCTCCGCAGCCGCCCGATCATCGGGCACGGACCGTCGCTCTGGGGTTCGCCGGAGTCGTTGCAGGGGCGGTCGTGCTGGCAAGCCTTGCCGCCCGCGCGAGGAGGGCGGGATGAAAGAGATGATCCGACTGGCCGTTCTCGCCGGGGTTTTCGTCTTCGGACTGGTCGGCTGGAGTGTTGGCGGATTCATCGGTGCCACTGCAGGTCTGGTGCTCGGTCTGGGTCTACTGGTGGTGTCCTGGCGGCGTCAGCCGCTGTGGTCATGGGCCTCGCTGTATCTGCGCCGTAACCGGCCGATTGTTCTCACCGATCCGCTGACCGTTGCCAACGATCGCTCCGGAGGGGGGGTGCGCTATCAGGACGACATTGCCGTGATCGCCGTGCAGATCCTCGGAAGGCCACACCAGCCGACTTATCTCAGGGGTTCGACCGCTACCGAGACGGACAATGCGCTCGAGATCAGCGAGTTGGTACCGGCGATGCACCAGAGCCTTGGATTGACGATCGAGTCGATCTCAGTCATCAGTTCCGGCGCGCGGCGCCGCGCCACCGGGGACTACTCACGGGTGTACGACACCCTGATCGGAACACCGCCCTACGCCGGTCAGCGAGAAACATGGCTGGTCATCAGGATCCGCGCCCTCGAGAACGGCGACGCGTTGCAGTGGCGGTCGACGGTTGGAACCGCGGCACTGGCTGCCGGACAACGCATCGCGATGATGCTGCGCCGCAAAGGAATCCGCGCCAGGGTGGCGACGGCCACCGACATCGTGGACCTGGATGGGCGGCTGGGCCGTACCGCGCTCGAGCCGCGTAACCGCCGCTGGAACAGCGTCCGCAGCGACGCCGGATGGCAGACTACCTACGCCTACGCGCCCGCTGACATCACTACAGACGCTCTGGCGCAGGTGTGGTCGCTGCGGGCTGACGGCATCATCCAGAACATCACGCTCCTTCCGGACGGCCGCGCGTCGGCAACCGTCACGGTGCGCACCGCGCAGCCGCCGACCGCCCCGCCGAGTGTCGCGCTGCAGACCCTTCCCGGGGAACAGGCCCAGGCGATCGAAGCCAACCTGTGCGCTCCGCGGCCGCTGATCCGCGGGCTGGCCACCGGGCCGCTTCGGCGGCCCACCGTCATTCCGGTCGGGCCGTCGGGCGTATTGCTGGGCAAGACCAGCGGTGGTGACCGCATGCTCCTGCCGATCAACGATCCCGGCGAGCAGAGCCGCGTCCACATCGCCGCCGACGACCCGATTGCCAAACGGATCATCATCCGGACCGCTGCGGCGGGTGAGCGGATTACCGTCCACACCAACAACCTGGGTCGCTGGAATAGCGTCCGGATGCCGCACGTTGCGGTGATCGAGCATCCGCGCCCGGTACCCGGGACCACCGTCAGCGTGCTGGACGGAACCGTCGCGCCCGCGCCACGACCCACCACGGTGATCTCAGTTGGCGACTCCGGTGGGGCGGTGCGCCCGTCGGCCGACGTCGTTGTGGCGCAGACCGGACCGGACACCGTCGATGTGACTATGGCGGGGCGGACTGTCTCCGTTGACGTGGAGTTCTTTCGAGCCGAGAATCGTTACGTGTCAATGGATTCGGTCACGTTCGATGCCGAGTTGGAGATGGCGGACTAAGGCATGGCCAGCAGCACTGCAAGTGTGACCGCCCGCCGGCACTTCGACCACGCCATCGCCGCACTCGACACCGACCCGGCGGCGGCACGCAGGCTCTTTCGGGAGGCGACCGAGACAGACCCGGCGATGGCCGACGCCTGGCTGGGCCGAATCGCGGCAGGCGACGACGGCTTGGCCACTCTCGAGCATTTGCAGGCATTCGGCACGAGGTTGCATCGGGAGTCGAACCGCCTGGGCGTACGACTGGCCGCTCCGATCAAGGCCGGGCCCTACCTGTCGATCACGGTGACCGAGGCGTCCCACGTAGGTATCGCGCTCGTCAGCGCTCTGGTCGACGACAAACAGTTCCAGAAGGCCGAAGCGGTCTTGGATGACCCGGCCCTGCTCGACGGCTGGGAGAACCATCAGTGGTGCCAGTATGTTCGCGCCTACCTGATGTTCGCGACGCAACGGTGGCCGGACGTCATCGCCGAGGCGGCCAGGGTACTGCCGCCCCAGGCGCTGATCATGTCGGCGGACCGGAGGCACCAACGCGCTGGCCGCCCACGCTGCCGCCCACCTGGGGCAGGCACGGGTAGCCCTGGACTGGGCCGACCGCGTCGACCTGCGCACCGACGCCCATGAGTCGTCCGCCACCGTCCGCCGCAGCCTCGCCGAGACTGTCGCTGCTGTTATCAAACCCGGCGAATTCCCCCTGATTGCAGCTGATCTGGCTTATGTGCGAGGAATGGCGCACCGCCAACTCGGCGATGAGGCGCAGGCCCAGGTGTGGCTGTCCAAGGCGGCTGTCAACGGGGTGCTGATCGAATCGGCGAAGCAGGCTCTTTCGGATGCCCGGATTCAACTCGTCGTCACCGACGAGGAGGCGATCAACAGTCGCACGAATAAATGGGACGTGACCACGGAGCGCTCCGAGGAAGCCCGCGCCGAAGAGGACAACCAGGAGCGTCGGGCCGAACTCCTGGTTGAGGGCCGAGCCCTTCTCGACAACCAGGTTGGTCTGGCCGAGGTCAAGCGTTCAGTCGCCGAGATCGAGGACCGGATCGAGGTACGAGCGCTTAGACTGGCCCACGGCCTGCCGGTTACCAACCAGACGAATCATATGCTCCTCGTAGGTCCGCCCGGCACCGGCAAGACAACCACCGCTGAAGCGCTGGGGAAAATCTATGCGGGACTTGGCATCGTGCGTAACCCGGAGATCATCGAGGTGAAACGGTCTGACTTCTGCGGCGAGCACATCGGTTCATCCGGGCCGAAAACCAATGAGCTGATTGATCGTTCGCTTGGGCGCATCCTGTTCTTCGATGAGTTTTACTCGCTGGTCGAGCGCCATCATGACGGCCGGCCCGACATGATCGGAATGGAAGCGGTGAACCAACTTCTCACCGCGCTCGAGGTGCACCGCTTCGATTTCTGTTTCATCGGAGCGGGTTACGAGCGCGAAGTCGACGAGTTCCTGAAAGTGAACCCCGGGTTGGCGGGCCGCTTCAACCGCAAGCTTCGGTTCGACTCCTACAGCCCGGCTGATCTGGTCGAGATCGCGACCCGGTACGGCGGACCGAGAGCCACCGTCATGGACCCCGATGCCCGGGCTGCGCTGAACTCCATCTGCCAGAAGTTGCGGGCCTACGTGGCTCCCGACGGCACACACGGCATCGACCTGATGCAGAACGGGCGCTTCGCCCGCAACGTCGTAGAACGCGCTGAGCGCCTGCGTGACTCGCGGGTCGCAGCACAGCACCGTACCGATCGCGGATCCGTGACCGTGGCCGACCTGGAAACTCTGCGTCCCCAGGACATCCTCGCCGCGGTGTCAGATGCGTGCGCGGAGAAGCACGTAACGCTCTAGTCCGAACGCACCGCACCCGGCTTCAGCCCGGCTGGATGCGGCTGAACCTCTCCAGTTGCGTGGGCGGCCCATCGGCCGGAGGCGGCGGCAGCACCAGGCTCACCCCGTCGATCACCCGAACGACGTTGTGTGTCTGGCGATCGAAGTTCAGCGTGCCGTGCTGGAAGTTCTGAACGATCCATTCCGGCTCGGCGATCTCACCACTGGTCGGCAGCCCGAGTGCGCCGCGTTCGTATCCCAGCGAGGCCCACGCCTCGTAGATGGCGCCCGTCAGCGGTTGGGCACCTATCTCCGGCGACCAGTACATGGCGCCGCGCTCGAAGGTGGAGTAGCGGGTGGGCCCGTCGCCGGAGGCTTCCGGTGACGTCGGCATGCCGAGCGGGCTGGTCCTACCGCCCTCGGCTTCCCAGCGGGCAAGGATCGCCCCACCCTGCAGGGTTTCGATGACGTCCGGCGGGCCGTTGAAAGCCGCTGCAAGCCTGCGGATCTGGTCCAGAATCGCGTAGCCGGCGTTACCCGGGCATTCGGTGTTGCCGACGTCGCGGTGGGCGAAGATCTCGGGCAGGCTCACCACCCGCCCGCCTGGGACCAGGGTGTGCTGGCCGCCGGCGGATTTGAGGTCCACGGTGCCGAGTGGGTCCACCCGGTCGAGGCTCAGCCGCCACCCGAGCAACCGGCCGACCGTCTTGACCATGATGTCGGGCGGCGGCTCGTCCTCGAAGTCGCCAATCAGCGAGACGCCCCAGACGTCGTTGTTGAAGCCACCTGTGTGAGAACCCATTACGTCTTTGGTGATTCCGCCGGCGCGGCCTTCGAAGACCTGGCCGTACTTGTCAACCAGGGCGTTGTAGGCGATGTCGCACCAGCCCAGGGTCATGGTGTGGTAGGCGTAGATCGAGCGGAGAATCGCCGCGGAGTCCTCGGGTGCGTAGTTGTTGCCGGTCGCCGTGTGATGTAAGACTGCTGCTCGTACCTTGTTACCGTAAAAGGGACCGCCGCAACGCATTCCGCTGCCCGCGCCCCAGTCTGCGCGGCTGATGATGTTCGGTGGCTGGCCCGGCCCCAAGGTGGCCGTCGGGGGTGTCCACTGGCGGTCTGCGGGTGTCTTGGGGGGAGTGATCAGGATCGCCGACATGTTCTGCGACAGCGACTCTTCGGCATTGGCCGGAATGTAGCCGAGGTCGCGGCCGGCATCCAGAGCGGTTTCCGGCGGAGCGGTGGTCAGCGGTGCGTTGTGCGGGCGGGTGACCGCGATCTGCACCGAGGTCGTGCTACCGACGAACACCGGGTCCGTCCCGCTGACGCCGCCCTCGGCGTACTCGGTGGCATCCACCGACCTCTCGGCGTCGTACCAGGGGCCCCAGGATCCGTCCGCCTGCTCGGCCCGCACCCGGGCCTTGGTTCCGGTCAGGTCGCTTCCGGTCAGCGCCACCATGGAGAACGGGGTGGCCTGGCTGAGTTCGCGGATGGTCTCCCCGCCGCCGACCCCGGCAAGCGGTTGCTGCACCAGGACGGTGTCCTCAGCGGTGACGCGATCGTGCTTGCCGGTCCCGGGGATGCCTCCGACCGCCCACGGCACCACCACAACGGTCGCCGCGATAGCGGTGAACAGGATCGTCGGCGCTGGACGACGGGACGGCACACCGCGATGTTACGTATGGGTCAGGCGGTACCAGCGTTACGACACGGGTAATTGGTAACTATGTGACTGATGATGCTGCAACTGCAACGACACCGCAGGGGTTTACACCGGCCCACTGGCCAGTCCCACCCTGCGGTGCCGTTTCGGTGCAGGTATCTCCGGTCAGCCGACCGGAACCGCGTCCGCGGCGGCCGCGACAACCGGTGCAACCTCGCCGGCGGCCTCGATGGCCGGCGCCGCAGCAACCGGGGCTGCGGCAGCAGCCGAACCGGCGTTCTGCATGGCCTGGGTGATGCCCGGCATGACGATGCCCTTGACCAGGTCGATCGCCTGGCCGAGGCCCAATTGGTTGGCCGCGCTGCTGAGGTCACCGATGATGCCGGTGGAGGCTGGCGCCGCCGGCACCGAGGGCAGACCCAGCGATGGATCGCCCAGGATCGGGTAGGTACCCGGAGGCGCGGTCAGGGGAGCGGTGATCGGCTGCTCGGTCGGCAGGCCGATGCCGGTGGGGCTCAGCGCCGGATCCAGGCCGACCTGCGGCGCGGTGAGGCCGGGGCTGGTCAGCGCCGGAGTCAGACCCGGATCTGTCAGCGACGGCGTGGTCAGCGACGGCGTGGTCAGGCTGGGCGTCGTCAGGCTGGGCGTGGTCAGACCGGGCGCGGTGAGGCTGGGCGTGGTCAGGCTGGGCGTGGTCAGGCTGGGCGTGGTCAGACCGGGCGCGGTGAGGCTGGGCGTGGTCAGGCCCGGAGTCGTCAGGCTCGGCGTCGTCAGACCGGGCGAGGTCAGGCTGGGCGTGGTCAGGCTGGGCGTGGTCAGGCTGGGCGAGGTCAGACCCGGCAACAGCGGTCCGCTCTGCACCGGCTGCGCGCCGGCCGGGCTCAGCCCGGTGGGCAGCGGCGGAAGGTTGATGCCGAACTGCGACAGCCCCGCCTGAAGCGCGGATATGATCTCGTTCGGGAGGTCGGTGACGACGGCCGCGCGGGTGAAATCCCGGTGCTCGGGCGCACGCTGGCCGGAAGTCAGCTCGATGACGCCGATCACCGCGAACGGGCTGGCAACGGCAAGGGCGGCGACCGCGCTCATGGCTGTCGAAACCTTGCGTCGACGTTGGTTTGGCACGGAAGTCTCCTCGTTCGATCCTGCGATGTTCGATCCAGCGGTTCACGTTGTGAACCCCTTCGCCGGCTCCGATTCCCGGGTGAAAGACCGACTCCGGATCCGACAACTTCGATGTTACGAGTGAGGATGGTGAGACTGGAGTGACGATGCGGAATCGTGAGCCAATCGCGACAATGGGTCCCGGCGGCGCCGCACCCCTTTCGCGCACATTTCTCGCGGTCACCCCGTTGCGCGTGGGCTCCGCGCGAGCCACGTCAGATAACCTTGGCGCTGATGACCGCCGCTCGCTTTGACCTCCTCGTCGTCGGATCCGGCTTCTTCGGCTTGACGATCGCCGAGCGGGCAGCAACCCAACTCGACAAGCGCGTCCTGGTGATCGAGCGGCGTCCGCACCTCGGCGGCAACGCCTATTCCGAGCCCGAGCCGCAGACCGGTATCGAGATCCATCGCTACGGGGCGCATCTGTTCCACACCTCGAACACCCGGGTCTGGGACTACGTGCGGCAGTTCACCGGGTTCACCGGCTACCAGCACCGGGTCTTCGCGATGCATGACGGGCAGGCCTACCAGTTCCCGATGGGCCTGGGCCTGGTCGCCCAGTTCTTCGGCCGCTACTACAGCCCGGACGAAGCTCGCGCGCTGATCGCCGGGCAGGCGGCCGAGATCGACACCGCCGCGGCCGAGAATCTCGAGGAGAAGGCCATCTCTCTGATCGGCCGGCCGCTGTACGAGGCGTTCGTCAAGGCCTACACCGCCAAGCAGTGGCAGACCGATCCCAAAGAACTACCCGCCTCGACGATCAGCCGGCTGCCGGTCCGATACACCTTCGACAACCGCTACTTCAACGACACCTACGAGGGCCTGCCCGTCGACGGCTACACCAGGTGGCTGGAGAACATGGCCGCCGACGAGCGCATCGAAGTGCGCACTCACACCGATTGGTTCGACGTG
>Ga0315294_10006844_pt1 | contig 12504 bp, 7 predicted proteins | sample YL17G13_40_MG_FD_203626 | JGI IMG/M metagenome (GOLD analysis project Ga0315294, IMG submission 203626) | Sediment microbial communities from Yellowstone Lake, YNP, Wyoming, USA - YL17G13_40 | ecosystem: Environmental > Aquatic > Freshwater > Lake > Sediment | place: USA: Wyoming | collected...
TTGACATTATTGATATACCGACCCAGGTAATTAATCAGGCGGACCGCCCCGTCTTTCAGGTTAACGGTGGAGCTTGGCAGAGACTATCGTTGGACAGGGTGAGCACAGTAAATACCGAGAAGAAATCCGTTTTTGAAGAACCGCTGGTCTGGTTTTGGGAGAGGGAAGAGGAGCCGCCAGTGGATCGTAGGAGAGAATTTTCGACGTCAGAGCTTAATCTATGCATTTTCGTTCCTGCAAATTCAACAGTAAGGGTTGCATGTACCTATCCTTTTATATATGAACAACTAGTTGACTGGATCAATAATCTTAATGGGTTCAGCGGTGAGAGCAAAAAGCTGCTAAAAATAGAAATAATTGGAAAAAGCGAAGAAAGTCGTGATATTTTTATGATCAATCTTACAGATCCAGTCATTGCGAAGAAGCAGAAACAAGTCATTTTAATAACTGCCAGGATGCATCCGAGCACCGAAGCATCCGGTTCCTACAGTGCCCAGGCAATCGTCGACTTCCTCCTTTCAGATTCTACAAGGGCGAAGAAGATCATGAATGAGTATGATGTGTATGTCATACCGCTTGTTAACCCGGATGGAGTTGTGGAGGGTGAACCACATTACAATTCAAGGGATGTTGATATCTGGATAGATTTTGAAAAGAAATGCTCCATAGAAGCGTGGGTAGTACTCGAGACTATGCATAAGGTTAACCCGGATTATTATATTGATTTCCATGGGTGGCTTCACCATAGTAGTGGGAAGTGGCCTTACGACGGAGGCTATTTTGATGTTCAGACGGTAAGGGAATTCGATGCTTTTTACAACGGTAAAATTGCCGAGGCTTTAAAAAAGCGAGTTAATGGACTTGGTTCATATGCGCTCTACCACAGGCTTGATAAACCTTCATCACCTGCCACGGTTTACAGGGAGCTGCATACGCTGGCTTGTGCTCTTGAAATTAATTCGGTGGAGAGCACGGTTGAAGAGGTAAAATCAAGGGCTGTTGATAGTTTCATTGGAATCTGTGAGGTTATGTCATGGAAATGGAGCGGATACCCGGTACCAGGTGTACCCAACAGGATTATAATTGAGAATAATGGCATCGCCCTGATGGCATGGGGTGATGATTATGAGGAAATCAGAAGGTCAAGGGTTGAGCTCTGGCGAAATCTTGACAGAATTAAACTTGAAGTTGGGGCTGAAGAAAATAAAAAGGTTTTAAAAATTATAAGTGATCTGAAGAGGTCGGTTAAGGCGGCGCTGCGGTGGAGCATTAGTCAGGACAATCAACTTGAGGTAATAGTAAATGAAAAAATATGTAAGGATTCAGTAGTTGTCGAAGACAATGGTGGAGTGTGGCTTTTTATACCACTCGAACTGAAGAATAAAGAGACTAGGGTTGAAATTGAAAGGAAGAAATGAAGATGAATTTGCTTTTTAAACATAAAAAATTTAGTGAAGGCTTCAATTTGATCGTGAGTCCGGAAAACAGTCCCCTCCGATGGCTTCGTTTCGGGGTGCTTTACCTCAAGAATGTAGGCAGTACTTTTGGTGAGGAGAGCGGTGATAAGGAGGTTGCGCTCTGTATTTTAAAGGGGCAAATTGATATAGAGATCGATTCTGATTATTTTAAATCTATAAATCATAAAGGGTTGGGCAGTCGTCAGGACCCTTTTTCCGGAGCAGCAACTCTTGTGTATGTGCCTTCTGGATCAAAGTATGAAATAAAAGCTGCGACTTCGGAACTGGAGGTCGCGATCATAAAAACAACTTCAGGGTCAAGAACACCGCCAGTTATTTTAACACCCTCTGACTTAATGCCGGTCTGGGTCGGGAGCGAAAACTGGAAAAGACAGGTGACCACCTTAATAGGTGATAACATCAAATCCGAAAGACTTGTTCTCGGCGAAACTAGAAATCCACCTGGGAACTGGTCCAGTTATCCTCCGCACAAGCATGATGTGAAGGCGCTTCCGAATGAAATTCCGCTAGAAGAGGTTTATTTCTTCAAATTCAAGCCATCACAGGGATTCGGCATTCAGCGTATTTATTCTGATGATGAAAAGTTAAATTCCTTAAATGAGGTCTATGTCGTTGAAAACAATGACGCGGTGGTAATTCCGAGTGGTTATCACCCCATCGTTTCAGGTGCCGGATATGAACTATTTCATATCTGGGCAATTGCCGGTGAGGGTAAAAAATATGGTGCTGGGACGATAGACCCCAAACACCTCTGGATCAAGAATCAGGCTAAATAGAAGATAAATGTAAATAATATGACAGACAGCACCATGCCCTACAGTCACGATTTTTTTTGCAAAATACGAAACGACTTTCCATTTACAGCACCAACTGTAATAAGGGATGGACCCATAATCGGTATGGGTTATAGGTCGCCGTGGGTAATGGGAAATGTAGTACAGGCACAGACAGCAAAAGATCTCGGTTTAAATATTATGCTGGCGCAGCAGTCATTAAGGGAAATTGAAAGGACAGGAAGAAGTTTCTTCGATGTCATTAATTCCGCTACCGCCGCAGCTTATATTACTGGACTAAAATCTGCCTGGGGAGCAGATGCAGACCATTTGAAGGAAGAATCGCATATTGAGGAAGCCGTAAATGCTGGATTTACACATTATACCTATGATGTTTCAGAAGAGCTCAATAAAAATCCTAGGCTAGTGGTGGATAAAATCCACAGACTTTATCGCTTTACCTCGGATTTGAAGAGCGGATCAAACTTCACGACCGAGATATCGCTTGATGAAGTAGCAGAGAACACAAAACTTCAGGATGTGATTTCGCTGTTGGAAGAGCTGCGGGACCATAAGATTTATCCTGACGAAATAGCACCTCGTTTTCCCGGATATTTTGAAAAGGGAATTGACTACTACTGGAAGATTGTAAACGGGAGAAAAATCATTGATTTGAAGGAAATCACTGAATATTTGATTGAAATCAACAGGATCAGTAAAAGATATGGGGTAAGGATCAGTATTCATTCCGGCAGCGACAAATTCTCTATTTATCCGGTCATTGCGAAAGTGCTGGGTAACAATTACCATCTGAAGACGGCCGGGACCTTTTATATGGAAGAATTAAGAGTTGTCGCCAATCATGACCCTGGATTGTTTAAGGAAATTTTTAATTTCTCATTAGAGAAGTTTCAAGAAGATCGTTCAACCTATGAATTGAGCACGGATATTAAAAATATCCCGGATATTTTAAAATTGAACAACGAACAGCTTTTTTATAAAACGAAAAGCTGTCCTGAAAATAATGATCTGCGCCAGGTGCTTCATGTTACATACGGCTCTGTCTTTACTGCTAGAACTGATAATGGTGATAGCAGATTTGCCAATAGAATATATGCTGTTTTAAAAAATAATAAAGCTGATTATTTAAAAATCCTGAGGGCTCATATCGAGCGACATCTGAAGCTGTTGGATTTAACCTGATGAAATTTGGGTTATGGTGCCGAAGGTGGGGGTCGAACCCACATGGATTTGCATCCACTGGATTTTGAGTCCAGCGCGTCTGCCAGTTCCGCCACTTCGGCTGATGGTTTATACTATCAAAATGTGTTTATCGCTTCAAGAAATTCATATTTCATGAGAGATGTCTGATAAAATCGTAGTTATTGATGGCAACAGCCTCGCCTACCGTGCATACTACGCACTTCCTGCAACTATTGTCACATCGAAAGGCATTCAGATAAATTCTGTCTACGGGTTTGTGAGCATGCTTCTGAAAGTGCTTAATGAGGAGAAGCCATCAGGTATTGCGGTTGCATTTGACAGCGCTGCTCCAACTTTTCGCCATGACCTATTTGATGAGTACAAGTCAAACCGACCTGGTATGCCAGATGAGCTCATCGTGCAGATGGACATACTTGAGGACTTCTTAAGAAATATTAAAATACCGGTCTTTAAGGTGGACGGATATGAAGCTGACGATATTATTGGGACGATTGCGAAAAGAATGGCGGATTCTGGCTACGACGTCCTGCTCATAACAAGTGATAAAGATGCCCTCCAGCTGGTTAGCAGCAGGATCAAAGTGATGGCCAACAAAAAGGGCATCAGCGACGTGATTATCTATGACGAGAACGCTGTTCACGAAAAATTTGGGGTCTGGCCGCACCAGATAGCGGATTATCTTAGTCTTGTAGGTGATAAATCGGATAATATACCCGGGGTTACCGGTATAGGTGAAAAAACAGCAGCAGCGTTGATCGAAAAATTTGGTGATCTTGACAGTATTTTGAAAAATGCTGACCTGTTGAGTCAGGAAAAAGTCCGGAAAATATTGCTTGAGAACAGCAAACAGGCTGTTATGAGCCGTGAGCTCTCCGCCTTAAATCTTGATACCCCCCTGGATTTCAGGAATGATGATCTCCTGCTTAAGCCAGTTGACGTTGATCTGGTTAGCGATGCTTTCCTTGGACTTGAGTTTAAGACGCTGGTGTCAAGGATACCCGACTGGTTTGTGCAAAAAACAGTTGAGGCCTCTATTGAGACAAGGTTGTATAACAAGGATAACTTAATAGGTGAACTTAGCAGGTTGGATGAATTGGCAGGCGAAATATCAGGTTCAAAATATATATCCATCTTCGCAAATGTATCAGAGGACTCAGATGGGGAGTTGTTGATCGTGGGACTTAACATTAGCATCCCCGGTGAGTCTTATTTCATCAGCGATAGGTTGTTAGGCAGGGATTTTTTAGAGGGGCTTCTAAGATCTTCAAGCAAAATCTTTGGATCGCCTGCTGATAAGATATTTTCCGATTTAAAACCGCTTATGAAGCTGCTGCTGGAAAATAAGATCGAGCTTAAGGGCAGGCTTTTCGATCTTGCCATAGCGGATTATTTGCTGCGCCCGACGATCGCCTCCAGAAGCTTAAAGGAAGTGCAGGAATTATATATGGGTAAATCAGGCATCGATTCAGGCTCGTCAACCTTTCGTGAGCTCAAGGACATACTTGCGGTGAAGTTGGATGAATTTGAAATGCGAAGACTATTTGAGGAGATAGAGATGCCGCTTGTCGGGGTCCTGGCGCAGATGGAGCTAAACGGGGTTGCAGTTGACAGGGAGTATCTTGCAGATCTGGTTGATGTCTACGAGGTCAGGATAAACGAACTCTGCAATGATATTTATGGGATGGCGGATCAGTATTTTAACATCAATTCACCTCAGCAGTTAGGGAAAGTCCTTTTTGATAAGTTGAAGATTGCTAAGCCCAGGAAGACTAAGACGGGCTATGCAACGGGGCGCGCGGTGCTGGATGAATTAATTGGAGTACATCCGATTATTGAAAAAATTATTGAGTACAGGGAGTGCTCCAAGCTGAAGAACACATATATCGATGCCCTACCGAAATACATAAGCAAAAAAGACGGGAGGATCCATACCAGCTATAACCAGATGGCGACTGCTACGGGCAGGCTTTCGTCAAGCGACCCCAATATTCAAAACATACCGATCAAGACGGAGACAGGCAGGGAGATAAGAAAGGCTTTCATCGCTGAAAAAGGAAATCTGCTTATTTCTGCTGATTATTCCCAGATTGAACTCAGGATTCTTGCGTTCCTGTCAGGCGATAAGGTGTTGATGTCTGCATTTAAAAATGGTCTTGATATTCACGCCATAACTGCAACTGAGATCCTGGGGAAGAATATCAATGAAATTACACCTGCTGACAGGAGGCTTGGAAAGACGATTAATTTCGGGATTATTTATGGCATGTCGGAGCACGGGCTCTCACAGACGCTGGCGATATCAAGGGAAGATGCGCGAAGTTATATAAAATCATATTTCGATCATTTCCCCGATGTGAAGAGATATCTTGATGGACTGGTCGCTTTTGCCAAGAAGAACGGGTATGTAACAACGATATTTGGCCGCAGAAGGCCAGTTGCTGAGCTGATGAGCACCAATCAAGCACTTTACAGATTTGGTGAAAGGATAGCGATGAACTCCCCGCTTCAGGGGAGCGCGGCGGACATTATTAAAATCGCAACTGTGAGGTTGCACCGGGCGATTTCAGATGAAGGCCTTGGTGCAAAAATAGTATTATCCGTCCACGATGAGCTTGTAATCGAGGCTCCTGAGCATGAGGTGGAACATGCCAGTGAAGTGGTGAAGCATGAAATGGAGGGTGCCTGCGACCTCGGTGAAGTTGGTCTGAGGGTGGATATTTCAACGGGCAATAGTTGGTATATATAATTCATATGATTTATAATATTTGACTGGCTTTAAGCCAGAATAATTTATTGAGGTGAAAAATTTGAACAAAGAAGGTTCTGATGCTGAAAGTGTAGCGGACGGCTACATGAAGATTGGCGAACACGGGGAGCTTGTCCCAAATTATGACATGACCCTAATTAATTTCGAGGAGGGAGATGTATTAAAGGGCAGGGTCGTGCGAGTTGATCGTGATGAGGTGCTCGTTGATATCGGTTTTAAATCTGAAGGAGTCATTCCCCCAAAGGAGCTGTCGGTAAGATATAACGTAAATCCTACTGAGGTAATTTCAGTAAATGATAGATTGATGTTATGGTTCTTCAGAAAGAGGACCAGGACGGGAGGTTGATCCTGTCAAAAAAGAGGGCTGAGACAGAGCGTGCATTTCGAGAGCTGGAGCGGACCTACCGTGAGGATGGAAACATCGTCGGTGAAGTCATAGAGATCGTGAAAGGCGGACTTATACTTGATATCGGACTGCGTGGTTTTTTGCCAGCATCCCTGGTAGACATCAAGAGGGTTAAGAATTTAAGGAAGTTCATAGGTGAAAAGCTCGAATGCAAGATTGTTGAATTCAACAGATTCCGCAACAACGTTGTGCTTTCAAGAAAAGCATACCTTGAAAAGTCCCTTAAGGTGACGCGCAAAAGCATCATAGAGGGTCTGTCAATAGGCCAGGTGAAAAAAGGCGTTATTTCAAATATTGTGGATTTTGGTGCCTTTGTGGATCTTGGCGGGATTGATGGCCTGATTCATATTTCTGAGCTCTCATGGAATCATATTAATCATCCTTCAGAAGTGGTTATAGTTGGTGATGAGGTTGATGTTGTCATACTTGATATTGATAAGGAGAAAGAACGGGTCTCCCTTGGCCTGAAGCAGACCCAGAAGGATCCGTGGGTGGAGGTTGCGAAGAAATTCTCCAAGGGTGATCTGGTAGCTGGTAAGATCTGTAAGATCGTACCTTTCGGAATTTTTGTTGAGATTGGAGATGGAATTGAGGGACTGGTTCATATATCCGAGCTCAGCTCGCAGCATGTGACCAATCCCGAGGAGGTCTGCAGCATTGGAGATGAAGTTGACGTTTGTGTAGTGGATATCGACCTTGACAGAAGAAGAATCGGACTGAGCATTAAGAAGGCTGAAAGTCAGGATTCCCAGGAAGCCAGGGCTGGTTCAGAAGAAGCAAAAGGGAAGAAGCCTCCTGCTGATGTTAGCGAGGGTATGAAGGAACTCAAAAAAGAGATCGAGGAAGATCTGGGCGTGGAGGACTATTCGCTGGAGGTCAAAAAGTTAAAAGAGTTTGTGAGCACAGAAGAGGCTGTGACCGATGAGAGTGAAGATGTAGCCAAGAGTGGTGAACAACCCGCACAGTCACTGGAGACCATTCTTGAAGAGATGAAAAAGAATTCAAGGTCCTGAATTTCTATTAGACAATACATAGATTAAAATAATTAAAAAGAAGCTTCCGAACGGTTGCTTCTTTTTAATTTGAAAAGGAGAACATTTGTACCTCGTCGGAGTCACAGGAAAAATAGCATCAGGAAAAGGAGAGGTGTGCAGGTATTTCAGCAAGATGGGCGCTAAAGTAATAAACGCTGATGAGGTCGCTGGCGAAATAACCAGGGAGAAAGATTCGATTTCATTGATAAGAACTGAATTTGGCGATGAGGTCGTGGATGAATCCGGATATCTTGACAGGGGCAGGCTTGCCAGGATAGTGTTTTTGGATAAACAAAAGCTTAAAAGGCTAAATAAGATGCTTCTGCCCAGGATAACGGATTTGATAAAACAACGCCTGAGCTGGTTTTCAGTGCGCGATAAAATTGTAGTTCTGGAGGCCCCACTGCTGTTTCAGGTAGGGCTTGATAGGATGTGCGATTTCGTAGTACTGGTTAAAAGCACCAGGGAAAACAGGATAAAAAGGCTGGTTTCAAATAAGAAGATGGATTTCTTTGAGGCATCCCTTCGGGTATGTGGACAAGATTTGAGGATGCCCGAGAAGAAAGCTGACCTTATTATTGATAATAATAGGAGCCTGGATGAACTTATTGCAAAGGCAGAGGAGGCTTATAGACTTATAAGGGAGAACGCTTCCCGTAGATTCTCAGGATGAACAGATTCAGAATTAATTCAAGCTATGAACCGCAAGGCGACCAGCCAGCAGCAATTGAGAAGCTGCTGGAAGGGCTTTCGAAGAATTATCGTTTTCAAACACTGCTTGGCGTCACCGGCTCCGGCAAGACATATACGATGGCCAAGGTAATTGAAGGTTACGGGTTACCTGCAGTGGTGATGGCGCCAAATAAGGCACTTGCTGCGCAATTGTGCAACGAGTTCAAGGAGCTCTTTCCAGATAATGCGGTTGAGTTCTTCATCAGTTTTTATGATTACTACCAACCCGAGGCTTACCTGCCAGGGACAGATACCTATATCGAGAAAGACTCATCGATAAATGAGGAGATAGAGAAACTGAGGTATTCCGCAACTGATGCCATTCTATCCCGAGGCGATGTTATAATTGTTGCCTCCGTTTCGTGTATTTATAACCTTGGAAGCCCAATGGAGTATTCTGGCAGGAGGGTGATCTTAAAACGCGGTGAGATGTTTTTCATGGATGACCTGATCTCCAAGCTGGTTGGGATGCAGTACGAGCGAAACGACTTCAGTTTTGAGCGGGGCACGTTCAGGGTAAAGGGTGAGAATCTTGATATTTTCCCTGCATATGAAGATTACGGTTTCAGGATAGCCTATTTTGGAGATGATGTGGATCAGATTTTAAAAATGGATCCTTTGACCGGTGAAGTACTGGAAAAAAGGGATGAACTTATAATATCACCTGCAACCCATTTCATAACCTCAGATGAGAACCTCAGGCTTGCCATAATGGATATTGAAATTGAGCTTAAACAGAGGCTTGAGGAACTCAGGAGAGAAGGGAAGTTGCTGGAAGCCCAGCGGCTCGAGATGCGGACGAATTATGACCTTGAGATGCTGCGAGAGATCGGATATTGCAAAGGCATTGAAAATTATTCCCGACATCTTTTACGAAAAAAACCGGGTGAGAAACCAAGCACTCTTTTTGATTACTTCGAAGGAGAATTTTTAACGTTGATAGATGAGTCGCATATCTCCATACCACAGATAATAGGGATGTATGAAGGCGACAGATCGAGGAAGCAGACGCTAGTTGACTACGGATTTCGCTTACTATCAGCACTTGATAACAGGCCGCTGAAATTTGATGAGTTTCTTGCTAACGCCAGGAACGTTATTTTTGTCAGCGCAACTCCTAGAGACTTTGAGCTAAATAAAAGCAAGCAGGTAGTTGAGCAGATAATTAGACCAACCGGCCTGATAGACCCGCTGGTCGTGGTGAGGCCAACGAAGGGACAGATTGATGACCTTTATGATGAGATAGTCAAAAGGGTTGACAGTAGGGAAAGGATACTTGTAACTACTTTGACGAAGAAGATGGCCGAGGACCTGACCGAGTATTTCGTTGAGCTCGGCGTAAAGGCCAGGTACATGCATTCCGAGATCAACGCAATAGAGAGAATTGAGATCATAAGGGGCTTGCGAAGCGGAGATTTTGATGTTCTTGTTGGGATTAACCTCTTAAGGGAAGGGCTTGACCTTCCAGAGGTATCACTTGTGGCGATCCTGGACGCGGATAAAGAGGGCTATCTCAGGTCCGAGCGTTCCTTGATCCAGACTATCGGCCGTGCCGCGAGAAATATAAATGGACAGGTGATAATGTATGCAGATAAAATCACCGAGTCGATGAACAGAGCTATAAGCGAGACAAATAGGAGAAGGAAGATTCAATCCGATTATAACGAGTTACACGGAATTGAGCCAAGATCAATTTACAAAAAGATATCCGACTTGCTCATGGCAACACGCATAGGGGAAACGCAGGAGAGATATGGTAAGGGCAAAAAGCATAAATTTGAGCTTAAATTTGAAGGTAAAGAACTCCCGGGTTTGATACAGGCACTTGAGGATGAGATGCGCGCGGCTGCTGATGAGATGAGGTTTGAGTATGCTGCGCAGCTCAGGGATAGAATAGGGGAGTTAAAGGGGCTTCCATTGAGGTAAAATGCAGGATTATATAGTTATACGGGGTGCAAGGGAGCACAACCTCAAGAATATCAATCTGGAGATACCACGCAACAAGCTGGTCGTCATGACCGGCATAAGCGGCTCGGGCAAATCGTCGCTTGCTTTCGATACCATCTATGCTGAGGGACAGCGCAGATATATTGAATCGCTTTCAGCTTACGCCAGGCAGTTTTTGGGACAGATGGAGAAGCCTGACGTGGATTATATTGGGGGACTGTCACCAGCCATTTCAATTGATCAGAAGGGGGCATCAAAAAATCCACGCTCTACTGTTGGGACAGTGACTGAGGTTTATGACTATCTGAGGGTTCTCTATGCAAGAATAGGAAAGCCGCACTGCTATATTTGCGGGAAACAGATAACTCGCCAGTCAGCCACTCAGATAATAGAAAAACTGAGCTCACTTCCATTGAATAGCAAGGTCACGATAGTCGCTCCGCTCGTGCGTTCAAGAAAAGGCGAGTTTAAAAATTTATTTGAGGATCTGAAAAAGCAGGGCTATTCAAGGATTATCGTGGATGGAGAAATGAGACGGCTGGAAGAAGAGATCAGTCTTGATAAAAATTTCAAGCATGATATCGAGCTTTTGATCGATAGGATAGTTATCGGTGAGAGGTCGAAGCAGAGGCTTGCAGATTCCGTTGAAACCGCCATTAAGGCCGGAGACGGGCTTATCCATGCAAAATTAGAGGATGGTGAGGTTCTTAAGTTCTCCGAGGAGTTCGCATGTCCTGACTGCGGTGTCAGCATTGAGGAAATAACTCCACGGATGTTTTCTTTTAATAGTCCACAGGGCGCTTGCCAGATGTGTCACGGTCTTGGGTATAGATTTGAAGTTGATCCAGAACTGGTGGTGCCAAATGATGAGTTAAGCCTGATCGAGGGAGCCATTGCTCCATGGGTCTCTACAAGCACGGATTTCACCATGCAGCTCCTTCGTGCGCTTGCCTCAAAATATAATTTTTCCCTTAACACGCCGTTCAAACAACTCAGTCCTCAGGCACAGAACGTAATTTTGTATGGAACTGGGGGTGAGGCCATAAAGATTTGTTATACAGATTCGATGGGCAACCACAGGGAGTTCATGATGAGCTATGAGGGGATCATTCCAAATTTAAATAGGCGATACAGGGAAACCGACTCAGAATATGCCCGAATGAAGATTGAGGAGTTCATGAGCACAAGACCATGTCCAAAATGCGAAGGTAAAAGGTTACGACCGGAGATATTGGGGGTGAAGATAGAAAACCTTTCCATTTATGACTTCACGACGCTCACTGTGAAAAGAGCACTTGAGTTCATAAATGGCCTGAATCTTACGGAGAGAGAACTTATCATAGCCTCACGGGTGCTTAAAGAGATACGCGAGAGGCTTGGATTTTTGAGCTTTGTAGGTCTTGACTACATTACCTTGGACAGGATGACCGGCACGCTTGCCGGGGGTGAAGCGCAGAGGATAAGACTGGCGACACAGATAGGATCAGGACTGGTGGGAGTCCTTTATATCCTTGATGAGCCAAGCATTGGACTGCATCAGCGTGATAATAAGAGGTTGCTCAACATGCTCAAGCAGCTCAGAGATCTGGGTAATACTTTGATAGTAATTGAGCATGATGAGGAGACCATAAGGGAGGCAGATTTCATAGTTGATATCGGACCGGGGGCTGGTCGTCAGGGTGGTTACATTGTTGCTACTGGTAGCATTGAGGATATTATGAAAAATCCCAACTCGGTGACCGGGAAATACCTTTCATGTGAGTCAAAAATTGAGGTTCCAAAGACCAGAAGGAGTGGTAATGGGAACTTAATTAAGATCATCGGCGCAACCGAGCACAATCTTAAGAATATCGATGTTGAGATACCACTTGGAAAGTTCGTGGTTGTCACCGGAGTGTCGGGCTCAGGTAAGAGCACGCTCATAGATGAGATACTGTATAGAAAGCTGGCAAATGTTATATATAGAAGCAAGACCAGGCCAGGAAAGCATATTGATATAAAGGGTGTTGAAAATATAGATAAGGTTATCGAGATAGACCAATCCCCTATAGGCAGGACGCCGAGGTCAAATCCTGCCACATACACGGGGACTTTCACTTTCATAAGGGACGTCTTTGCGAAGACGCCTGCTGCCAGGATGAGA
>Ga0315294_10006846_pt1 | contig 12502 bp, 10 predicted proteins | sample YL17G13_40_MG_FD_203626 | JGI IMG/M metagenome (GOLD analysis project Ga0315294, IMG submission 203626) | Sediment microbial communities from Yellowstone Lake, YNP, Wyoming, USA - YL17G13_40 | ecosystem: Environmental > Aquatic > Freshwater > Lake > Sediment | place: USA: Wyoming | collected...
AGCAGGCCCACCACAGAAACCCTCCACCAGGAGATGCGGGAGGCCTTGGCGACGCCGAAAGCCAGCAGGTACATCGCGCCCGCCGCCGCCGCCATCGCCCCGGCGATGAAGCCGCCGCCCGGGAGGTTATGGCCCTGCAGGAAGATGATGATCGACACCCAGGCGGTCAGAGGCACGGCAAAACGCGCCACGGTCCGGAGGATCGGGGTGTCACCGGTCATGGCGACCTCCGCCGGGCCCGGAGCAGTCCGTACACCAGCAACCCCACCACCATGAGCACGGTGATCTCCGCGTTGGTGTCAATGGCGCGGAAATCGACGATGATCAGGTTGACCGCATTGGCCCCGCCCGCCTCGGCCAGCGATCGCGTCAGGTAGTCCGCCGCGAGGTTGTGCACCTCCCGAAGGGTCGGACTCGTGCTGAGCATGACGAATGTGAAGATGCACAGACCCACCGCCAGGGAAACGGTGACATTGAACGCCTTGCGCATCGGCGAGAACCCGTCGGCGCGGAACGGCGGCATGAAGTACAGGACCAGCAGGATGAAGATCGTGGACACGGACTCGATCAGGATCTGGGTCAGCAGGATGTCGGGGGAACGGTACACCACGAAGAGCAGCGAGGTGAGAAAGCCGTTGGCGGTGAGCGCCAGAGCGGCCCCGATCCTCGTCCGCGAGCGCACCACCACGACGGCGGACGCGGTGAGCATGGCGCAGAGCGCCACTCCGTACCACTGCATCTCCTCGAAGCGCACGACCACGTCCCTCAGCGACAGCCCCCCATGCCACAGCGCCAGCCCCGAGAGCCCCACCGTGAATATCAGGGTGCCGGAGAGGTACCAGCGCAGGGACCCGCTCTGCCAGCGCGAACTGAAGGCGGTGGCCCCTGTAACCACCCCGGCCATCGCGGCGTCCCAGAACCACTCCGTACTGAGCCACGCTGGGCGCCACCGCCGGAGGGCGTCCAGGCCGCCGCGCCCCCAGAAGACGAGGAGGCCCAGTCCGACCGTAACCACCGACAACAGCAAGGGACCGCCGACGGCCGGCGCCAGCGTGACATGAAGCTTCGCGCCGGGGTGCGAGGAGAACGCGTTGACCATCTGCTCCGTCGTGGGCGCCAGCAATCCCATGACGAGCGCCAACCCGGCCAGCAGTGCCGGCGGTCCCCAGAGGACGGGGCCCGCTTCGTGCGCATGATCGGTGTGGCTGGTGGGCTGGCCCAGGAATATCCCCGCTACGAACCGGATGGCGGTGGCAAAGATCAGGGCGTTGGCGGCCACGCAGACCGCGATCACCACCGCCTGCAGGTGAGCCCCCGCCAGCGCCGGCGCGTGTAGCAGACTGTCGTAGAGAGCCTCCTTGGCGTGGAAGCCGAGCATCGGGTACACGCCGGCCATCGACAGCGCCGCGATGACGGCCACCGTGAAAGTGACGGGCATGTGGCGCCGCAGGCCACCCAGCTGCCGGATGTCCCGCGTGTGGGTGACGTGCTCCACGATCCCGGCCACCAAGAAGAGGGCACCCTTGTAGGTGGCATGGGCGAATATGCCGAGGGCGTCCTGCTCTGGACTGGCCAGGCCGTAGATCGCCGTGAACAGCCCCAGCGTGGACACGGTGCTCCGTGCCAGAATCGCCTTGAGGTCCGTCTCGGTGAGAGCCTGGTAGGCTCCCAGGAGAAATGTGACGAGGCCGATAGGAACCAGGACGGCCGTCCACAGCTCTGCCCCACCGAAGAGCGGTAGCATCCGGCCCAGGAGGAAAATCCCGGCCTTCACCATGGTTGCCGCATGCAGGTAGGTCGAGATAGGTGTCGGCGCGACCATGGCCCGTGGCAGCCAGAAATGGAACGGCCACTGCGCCGATTTGGTCAGCGCGCCCGCCAGGATCAAGAGCAGGGCGGGCACGAAGGAACTGGATCCGGCCAGGCGGGCCTGGAGCTCCCGGGACTGGATGAGCTGATGTAGGCTGTAGGTCCCGCACGTGAGGCCGACCAGGATGAAGCCGGCCAGCATCACCATCCCGCCCAGGGCTGTGACCTGCAGCGCCGTCCACGCCCCCTTGCGGGCCTCTTCCTGCTCGTACCAGAAGCCGATGAGGATAAAAGACGTGACGCTGGTGGCCTCCCAGAAGACGAAGAGAAGGATGAGATCGTCCGACAGGGCCACGCCCAGCATGGCGCCCATGAAGGCCAGCAGGGCGGCATAGAACTGCCCGAGGCGCGTCGGGGCCAGCGCCGGCATGTAGCCCAGGGCGTAGATGCCCACCAGGGTCCCGATGCCCGAGATCAAGAGCGCGAAGAAGAGACCGAAGGGGTCTCCCCGGAAGCTCAGGGCCACCGTGAGGCCGGGGATCCACTCGCGCACGAAGCTGACGGGCGCGCTGGCCGTGGCGAGCTGGAGGCACCCGAGAAACGAAGCGGCGGCGGCCAGCACCATGAGGATCCCGGTGCGCTGCCCCGCCAGGCGCGCGATCCAGAGGGCGAGCGCCGCCACGGCGAACGGAACGAATACGATCGCGGGGAGCAGCAGTTCATACTGGGACATACGCGTCTTCCTCGGCGTGAAGACCGTTAGGAACGAGTGCTCTGGGATGGGGGAGCGACCCGCCGGGAAGCATATGCTGCGAGCGGCGCAACGGCTGGGTTCTGGGCTCGATCCGTCCGATCCCGCCTCATCCGTGCCTTCCCGGGGGGCCTACCGGTGCGGCACGGTCGGAACCTTCCCGCCTGCCGGACCACCCCCGGTCGGCGCGGACAGCCAACCAAGATGCCACGGCGCGGCACCCTAGCACAGCCGTCTGCGAAAGAGAAGTCCTGCCGGGAAAGGATGCCCGGTCTTCCGAACAACTGCACTCCCCCCCTGCTGCGGGGGCAGGACACCGGATCACTTCCGCCAGAACTCCGGCACGAACAGCACCACCACCGAGTACACCTCGAGCCGGCCCACCAGCATGCAGAAGGAGCAGATCCACTTGGCGGTCAGCGAGAAATGGAAGTAGTTCTCGGTCGGCCCCACGTTCCCCAGGCCGGGGCCGACGTTGCCCAGCGTGGCCGCCACCGCCGAGATGGCGGTCAGCACATCATGGCCCAGCCACGCCAGGGCGACAGAGGCGGCCACGAAGGTCAACATATACAGCGCAAACATGGACTGGACCCCCTGCACTACCTCGGGGGGCACGATGCGGCCGTTGTAGCGGAGGGTGCGCACGGCCTTGGGATGAATGATGCGGAAGATCTGCCCGTAGGCAATCTTGAGGAGGAGCCAAACCCGGACGCACTTGATCGCGCCGCCGGTGGAGCCGGCGCAGCCCCCGACGAACATGAGAATCAGGAGCACATAATGGCCGTACGTCGGCCACTTCGCGAAGTCCTCGGTGGCGAACCCCGTCGTCGTGATGATCGAGACCACCGAGAAGAACGCGTGGCGCAGCGCCTGGGGGAACGCCGCGTAGACATTCTGGAGCACCAGGTTGAGGGCCACGGTGAGGCTGAAGAAGCCGACCACGCCCGTGTAGAAGCGGAACTCTTCGTCCTTGACGTAGCCGCGATAGTCCCGCTTCGCCATGGCGTTGTAATGCAGGAGGAAGTTCGCCCCGGCGATGAGCATGAAGGCCGAGATGACCAGGTCGACGTAGACACTCTTGTAGTGCCCAACGCTGGCGCTCTTGGGAGAGAAGCCCCCCGTCCCCATGGTGCCGAACATGTGGGTCAGGCTGTCGAAGAGATTCATCCCGCCCAAGAGCAGGAGGAGCACTTCGGCTGCGGAGATGATGGTGTACACGACGTAGAGTCGCTTCGCCGTCTCTTGCAGACGCGGGACCAGCTTATCGGCGCTCGGCCCGGGCACCTCGGCTCTGTAGAGCTGCATCCCGCCCGCCCCCAGGGCCGGCAAGACGGCGAGCGAGAGCACCACGATCCCCATCCCGCCCAACCAGTGGGTGAGGCTCCGCCAGAACAGGATGCCCGCCGGTTGCGCCTCGATCTCGGCCAGGACGCTGGCCCCCGTCGTGGTGAAGCCCGACATGGCCTCGAAGTAGGCGTCCGTGTACGTGGGGAACGTCCCGTAGATGTAGAAGGGCAGCGCGCCGAAGCCTGCCGTCAGGATCCAGCCCAACGTGACGATGCAGATCCCTTCCCGATGGGTGACTTCCCCCCCCTTGGGCGTGAGGCCGTACATCGCGAGGGCGGCGACGACCGTGATACCGAATGACGCCAGAATGGTCGGGATGTCGTTGGCCCGGTAGTAAAGCGAGAACGGGATGGCCGTGAGCATGAACGGCGCGATTGCGAGCAGGATCAGCGCCGTCCGATTCAGCACGAGCCCGAAGCGCACCATGGTTCTCCCCTCAGGCGAAGAGTCGCTCGAGGTCCGGGATGGCCGCCGGCAAGGCGAAGACCACCACCCGGTCCTCGGGATGGAAGACGGTGTCCCCCTTGGGGATCACGATCTCGTCGCGGTGCACGATGGCTCCCACGATGGCCCCCGACGGTAACCCCACCTCGCGCACGGCCTTCCCGGCCACCGGCGACCCGGGCGCAACCGCCAGTTCCAGCGTCTCGGCGTCGCTCTCCGGCATCTCGAAGATGGAGAGGACGCGGCCCTTGCGCACGTACTTCAGGATGACGTTGGCGGTGGCAATGCGCGGGCAAATGGCGGCATCGATCCCGAGCTGCGGCAACAGGTGCAGGAGGTGGGGCCGCTTGATCAGGGCGATGACCTTCTTGGCCCCCTGCTCTTTGGCCAGCAAGGCGGCCAAGATGTTGGTGGCCTCGTCATCCGTCACCGTGACGACGGCGTCCATCCCGCCGATCCCCTCCTCCATCAGTGTCCCCGCGTCGGTCCCGTCCCCGCAGAGGACCAGGGTCTGGGCCAGACGGCGCGACAGCTCCTCGCAGCGGTCCGGCTGCAGTTCCAGCAGCTTGGCCGTGAACCGCTCCCGCTCCAAGAGCTCCGCCACCCGGACGCCGACACGCCCGCCCCCGATCACCAGGACCCGCTGGACGATGCTCTCCTTCTTCCCCAGGAGGGTCAGGATGTCGTTGATGGACTCCCGCCGGCTGATGAAGTAGACGTGGTCCCCGGGCGCGACCTCGGTGTTCCCGTCCGGGATGAGGAGCCGCCCCTCGCGGTAGAGCGCCACGATGAGGAAGGGCGTGGTGGCGTGGAAGGGTTTGAGGGCATGGAGTGGGTGCGTGAGGATGGGGGCCCCGGCGGCGACCTGGAGGCCGAGCATCATCACCCGGCCTTCCACGAACTTCCCCACCTCGGCCGCGGCGGGGGTCTTGATGAGGTCCAGGATCTCCTCCGCCACCACGATCGTGGGGTTAATCAGGAGGTCGATGCCCAGCCGCCGACCATGCTCCAAGAAGGGGTGCTCGCTGAACTCCGGGTCCCGGACCCGGGCGATCCGGCGCGCCACCCCGTACTCCTTGGCCAGCGTGCAGGCGGCGATGTTGACCTCGTCGCTGTCGGTCACGGCGATTAGCATCCCCGCCTCGCGGATGCCCGCCTCCTCCAGCACGCGTGGGGAGCAGCCGTTGCCCACCAGCGTCATCACGTCCAGCCGGTCCTGCGCCCGCGCCTGCGGTGCCGGATCCCGATCGATCACGACGACGTCATGCCCCTCGCGGCAGAGCCGCTCGGCGATGTGAAACCCGACCTCCCCGGCACCCACAATGACGGTCCGCATTCGTGAGCTCCATGGTTAACCGGCGTTCAGGCCCCACGCGCACGAAGACGGGACCCCGGTGTCGGAGTCCCGCCCCTTGCCCCCACGCTGGGCCCCACTCTTATCGCACTCCGCCGCTTATTTCAAGAGCGACTCGATACGCTTCGTGAAGTCGGCCTCCCCCAACTCTCCGACCTCCAGGTCGACCAGCCGGCCGGCTTTGTCCACGAACAGGCTGGTCGGCGTGGCCTCGATCCCGTACAGTTCCCCGATGGTCCCCGTGCCGTCGCGGCCCGCCAGGTACGGCACCTTGTACACGTCGACGAACAACCGCGCCAACTGTTCCCTGTCCCAGGTCACGTTGATCCCCAGGATCACCAGACCGCGTTTCCGGTACTTCGCGTAGAGCCCCGCCAGAACGGGAGCCTCCCGTTGACAGTGCTCTCACCCCGAGTGCCAGAAGTTCACGAGGACCGGCTTCCCACGGAACCCCTTGAGCGAGACCTTCCGTCCGTCCAGGAGGGTCAGGCTGAAATCGGGCGCCGGTTGCCCGACGGAGGGAAACGCCAGACTCACCCCGGTCAGCCCGCAGATCACACCGCCAGCCAAGAGCCCGATGAATTGTCGTCGCTGCACGCTTCCACTCCCTCCATCCTAAGGCTCCTCTGGCGCGGCCAGTTCGGGCGCTCAGCGGGCCTCGTCGTGGCCCTCCGCGCGCACCAGGAGCATCGGCCGCATGAGCCGCTGCATCAGCTTGGGGGTCAGGCTCCCGGACCAGAACCCGGCCAGGGCGCCCCGGGCGTGGCTGGCCATCGCCACCAGATCGGCTCCCACCCGCTCGGCCGCCTCCAGCAACGCCGCCACCGGCTCGCCGCGGCTCACGCTCCAGGTCGCGTGGAGTCCCTCCGCGGCGAGGGAGGCCACCACCCGCTTCACGTAGGCCGCGGCGTCCTGCTCCGCGATCTCCAACATGGCCCGGGTGGCCAGCGGCATCAGGACCCCGGTCGCCGACTGGTGCCCGGACAGCGTCCCCGTCGTCGGCACCACCACCACGAGATGCACCGCCGCCCCCCACCCGCGGGCCAGCCGGGCGGCCACCGGCAGCGACGGCTCGTGGGCCGCGGTGCCGTCCAACGGCACCAGGATCTTGCGGCAGGCGAAGCGCGGCGCCTCGCCGCCCGCCGTCGGGTTGACGAGCAGGATCGGCGTCCGCCCCCGGCTGAGGGCGCGCAGCGCGATGCTGCCGAACAGGAAGCCCTTCAGCCCGCCCTGCCCGTGCGTCGAGAGCACGACCAGATCCGCCCCCAGCTCGTCGGCGTGCGCCATGATGGAGTCCGCCACATCCTCGGTCCGGGCGCCATGGACGGCGCCGTGGACGTGGAGCTCCACCTCGCGGCCCCCGAAGATCGGCCGCCGGGCCACCGCCTCGAGATAGGCCTGCGCCTCTGCCCCACTCTTCAGGTGGGGCTGGCCGTGCACCGTCTCCGGCGCCCACGCTTCGAGGACGTGGAACAGGGTCACCCGGGCGCCGAAGGCCAGCGCCGTCGCCGCCGCAGCCGGCAGGGCCGCCTCGGCCAGCGCCGAGCCGTCCAGAGGAACCAACACGTGTCGCAGCACGGGACCTACCCTCCGCCGACGAGTAACTGAGACAGGAGGAAGAGATTCAAGGCGACAATCAGGAGCGTCACCAGCCAGAAGACGACGGTGGTGAGCCGCCGGTTGACCAGGACGCCCATCAGATCGGGTCGCGCCGTGAAGCGCGCCAGGGGCACCAGGGCGAAGGGCAGCCCGAAGGAGAGCACCACCTGGCTGAGAACCAGGGTGCGGGTCGGGTCCAGCCCGATCCCGATCACGCAGAGCGCCGGAACCATCGTCACCACCCGGCGCAGCCAGATCGGGATCTGCCAATGGACGAATCCCTGCATGATCACCTGGCCGGACATGGTCCCCACCGTCGTGGAGGACAGTCCCGATGCCAAGAGCGAGACGGCGAAGACCCAGCTCGAGGCACGCCCCAGGAGCGGCGCCAGGGTCTGGTGCGCCTCCTCGATCGTCCCCACCGTGGTGTGGCCCGTGTCGAAGAAGGTCGCTGCGGCCATGATCAGCATGGCCCCGTTCACCAGGCCGGCCACCCCCATGGCCAGCGTCACGTCCACGCACTCGAAGCGGAACAACCGTCGGAGCTGCCCCGGGTCGCGGGTCACGATGCGTCCCTGGGTCAGGGCCGAGTGCAGGAAGACCACGTGCGGCATGACCGTGGCCCCCAGGATCCCCGTCGCCAGAATGAGGCTTTCCGTCCCGCGGAGGTGCGGCACCACGGCGTGGTAAGCGATCTTCCCCCAGTCCGGCCGGCCCAGGATCGTTTCGATCAGGTAACAGCCGGCGATGACACCGACCATGGCGGTGATCACCGCCTCCAGGGGGCGGAACCCGTGCCGCTCCAGCGCCAGGATGGCGAACGTCACCAAGCCCGTCAACAGGCCCGCCACGAAGAGCGGCATGCCGAAGAGCAGGTTGAACCCCAGGGCGGCACCCAGGAACTCCGCCAGGTCCGTGGCCATGGCGACCAGCTCCATCCCCACCCACATGCTCCAGACGATCCAGCGCGGGAACTGGTCGCGGCAGTGCTCCGCCAGGCTCTTGCCGGTGGCGATCCCCAGCTTCGCCGAGAGCGCCTGGGTGAGCATGGCCATCAGGTTGCTGGCCACGATCACCCAGAGCAGCAGGTAGCCGAACTGGGCCCCGCCCTGGATGTTGGTGGCGAAGTTGCCGGGATCCACGTAGGCCACGCTGGCGATGAAGGCCGGCCCCAAGAAGGGAAGCAGGCGGCGGTGCCACGGTGCTCGGCTGGTTCCCTCCAGGACGGCGGCTGCGGCGCTGAGCGTCCGTTCGTCACCGGACGTGGGGGGAGCCTCCCGGGCGGGCGCGGAGGGCTGCTCGGTGAAGGTCTCGTCATCGTGACTGGTGGCTCGTGGCTCGTAGCTCATGGCTCGTGGCTCGTAGCTCGTAAGCAATCTGTCTAAGCTGCGTATTCAGGGTATCGGGGGGCAGGCGGTCCGACCTGGCTCTCCCTCAGGATCGTTTCTGGGACTGGGTGCGCTTGACGTCTGGGGGCTCGGGCATGGTCCCCTCGCTGAAGCCGTGATGCGCCACGACCTCGCGCAGGTTCCAGTAGTCTCCGCCATAGGGGTCGTACACCAGCGGTGCGACTCGACCAGGATATCGTCCACGTCCACCCCGATCCTGAGGACTCCCGACACGTCGACGCCTTCCTTTGGGGTCACCCCCGGGCCTCCTCAGGCGTGCCCTTCGGCCCCGACCACGGGCTGACGGGCCGCATAGATGAGGGGGAGGCTGAGCACGGTCACCCCCATCTTCACCAGATACTGGCCCGTTACCAGGGGCCAGACGGGGAGCACGCCCGCAAACGCGATCCCGATGAACACGAAGCTGTCCAGGAACGTCGAGACCGCGTTGCTGGCGAGGACCCGCACCCACTTGGGAGAGGCGACGTGCGCCCGCCACCAGGCGAAGACCTCCGTGTCCAGGAGCGAGCTGACGAGGTACGCCACGAGCGAGGCGAGGACGATCCGGGGCGTTCCGCCCAGGACCCCGGCAAACGCGGCGGCATCCTGGTAAAACGGCGCGGCGGGCAGCCAGATCGCAAACTGCGTGTAGCCGGCCAAGAGCACGTTGGCGGTGAACGCAATCGCCACCACCTGGCGTGCCCCGCGCTTGCCCAGCTGCTCGTTGATGAGATCGATCAGGGTGAACGTGAGGGCATAGAGAAACACCGCGGCCGGGACGACGATCCCACCGACCATGACCGGCTTCCCCGCCGTCACGTTCGCGATGAGTTCACAGGCCACGTACAGGCCGACCAAAAGCATGCTCATTGAGCCAGGCTAACACATTTGTCGGGGGCCATCAAGGAGGCGGGCCGCCGGTGGCGGGCCGCCGGTCAATTCCTGCCGAGCCGCCCCGGAATCCAAGCGGCGCGAGCACTGGGGCGGACGCCACGCTAGACTAGCCATCTTCGCACCTGTACGGATCTTGTGCACACCCGGGCGCCGAGTGCCACAATGACGGTCATCCTGAACCCAAGAGCGCGGTCATCATGGAGAGCGGAGAACCCTCCTCCGCCTTGAAACATCCACCGTTCCAACGCGTTAGCAGGAAGTCATTTGCATTAGTTGGAAATCACTCTCCGTGGCATGGCATTCGCATGCTCTCTTGAGTCCCCCTGCGGGAAGAGCTTACTTCTCGAGAAACACGGATCAAGAAACACGGATCGTCGCAATCATTAGATTACCGCAGCACGCGTTTTTCCAGAATAGCCTTGAGCACCCGAAATGCAAGCAGGCCCTTGTCGGTTCCGATGGGAATATCCACATAATTTCAATGGGTTGTAATCAGGACATTTTTGTTAAAATATTCGAAGTTTCCACTTGACAGGACCATTCCCGTCTTGTATGTATACTTTATTCTTATCGAAGATCCGGAGTCTCGGGTATGGCTCGCCGGGAACCTGCTTGGGCGGGCGAGCGCACTCCCTCACCATCTCACCTCGTGGGATAATGGAGCAGGCGATGGCGACAATCGTGGAGTACACCGACCAGAAGCGGCCGAAGAATCTGTTCCCGGAGCGCATCGTCTCCCCGGTCCGGTCGGGCCCCTGCTGCTTCTCCGACATGGAAGAGATCGGGGAGCCGCAGGAGGATGGGCGCTGGGTGTTCCGGTACAAGCGGTGCCGGAAGTGCGGGTTCACCGTGCGGGTGATCCTGCGCGAGATCCCGGATGCGACCCTGGCCAACGAGCTACGCAAGATCCTAGCCACCTCCTTCGTCAGGAACGTGCCCGAATAAGCCGCCGCGTCGCGAGGATGCCCCTTGCCGGTTTCCCGTCCGGCATACCGGTTCGCGACAGTCGATACGGGATTGAGCGGGAAACACGAACGCGACAGACCTGGCGCCTGCCGCGTTCGTGTTTTCTCGGCCGCCCGGCGCTGCTTCTCTCGGCACTTCCCCCCTGAAGCAACGCCCTACATCTCGATCTTGTGCCGCTCCAGGACGGTCCCGCGCACCTTCTCCAGGTTGGCCTGCGACTTGTTGTAGTCCGCGATGGCGCGGATCTCGTTCGCTTGCGCCACCGCGAGATCCCGCTGGAACGAGAGGACATTGAAGGTCGTCGTCACGCCCGCCTCCAGGCGCCGCTGCTCCACCCGGAGCTGCTCTTCCGCCAGAGCCCTGGCCGCCCGGTTCGCCTCGATCCGCTTGGCGTCGGCCTCGATCCGGCGCACCCCTTCGCGCACCTGCTGGATGATCTGCAGCTCCAACTGCTTGACCGAGGTCCTGGCCTGGTCCACGCCGAGCTTCGCCTTGACGTAGCTGGACTCCGCCGCCCGGTTGCCCAGCGGCACCGTGAGGATGGCCCCCACCGAGTAGGAGACGAAGTGGCTGGACCCCAACTCGCTGACGTCCCCGCCATACGTCCCACCGGCGCCGTTGGTCGACAGGCTGGCCGTGAGCGAGAGGTCCGGCAGCAACTGGTTCCGGGTCAGCCGGGCCGACAGCTCCCGGTTCTCGATGTCCAATTTGGCGCTCTTCACCTCGTAGCGGTTCTCCAGCGCCTTCTGGATGCTCTCCGTCAGATCGATGGCCGTCGGCTCGAAGCCGGGGGTGTCGGTGGGCTGGATCTCCTGCCCCCAGCCGCTACCCGCCGGTACGTTGAGCACCACCTTGAGGATGTCCTCGCCATCCCGCACCGCCTTCTCGGCCAGGATGACGTCCTGGACCCGCGCCGCCTCCTGTGCCTCGGCCTGGGTTACCTCCACCGGCGCCGCCACCCCGGCCCGCACGCGCGCCTTGTTCAACGTCACCAGATCCTGGGCCAGGCGCAGCGACCGCCGCTGCACCTCCAGGTTCTCGATGGCGAAGATCAGCTCGTAGTAGGCGTTCTGCACCTGGGTCGCGATGTCGCTGACCTTCAGGCGGAGCTGCTCCTTCGAGATGGCCTGGTTGTTGGTGGCGACGCGAATCCCGGTCTCGTTCGCCTCAAAACCGAAGTTCTTCAAGAGGGGCTGGGTCAGCGTGAGCATCAGCCGACTGCTGAAGCCATCCGACCAGTCCGGCGTCGTGTTGAGGCGCTCGTTGTTGAAGCGGAACTCATACGTTCCGCCCGTCGGCAGTTTCTGCCGAATGCCGGCATTGTAGTCCCAGAGGTCCGTGACGTTCGCCCCTCGAGTGAACGCGAAGGTGCTAGGGAACCGGCTGTCCGACCGGGTGGCCTCCAGGAAGGCGCTGGGATCGAAGACCGCCTTCTCCCCGGTCAGGTCCTGCTCTCGGATCCGGGGCGTGAATGTCTCGACGGCGATGTCCAGGTTGTTCCGCAGGGCGAGGGCGATGGAATCCCGCAAGGACAGCGCCAGGACACCTGTTCCGCCGGTCGGCGGCGTGCCCGCCTGGGCGACCCGGAGATCCAGCCTGAGGCCGGAACGCGCATCTTCCCCTGCGACCGCCAGGGAGAGAGAACCGAGGAGGAAACTCATGGCGAGCGCGGTATGCATCGTCAGCCTCGTGGTCATAGATCGCTGCATGGCTGCTCCTTTCAGTCGCTGGACGAACGGGTCGCCCGGATATACACGCGGAGCCCACCGCGTGAGTCCTCACGGCGGGGGCCGAAAATATCTTGTTCGGCAAAGGTACTGCCGAGACGCCCGAGTGTCAAGGCGCCATGAAGCAGGCGCCATGAAGCAATGTACCTTGGGAATCAACCGTTGGGAGCCGACGCGGAACCGTCCGATGGGTCATACCTACAGTACGATCTCCATCCTAGAT
>Ga0315294_10006847_pt1 | contig 12501 bp, 12 predicted proteins | sample YL17G13_40_MG_FD_203626 | JGI IMG/M metagenome (GOLD analysis project Ga0315294, IMG submission 203626) | Sediment microbial communities from Yellowstone Lake, YNP, Wyoming, USA - YL17G13_40 | ecosystem: Environmental > Aquatic > Freshwater > Lake > Sediment | place: USA: Wyoming | collected...
CGGATCTTCGGTCCGACGAAGGATTGGGAATGTTATTGTGGTAAATATAAACGTATTCGTTACCGGGGGATTATTTGTGACCGTTGTGGTGTAGAAATTACCCAGTCGCGCGTTCGTCGGGAACGGATGGGTCATATTAATTTGGCCTCGCCGGTAGCCCATATCTGGTATGTTAAGGGAGCGCCTTCTAAACTCTCTTTGCTTCTAGATATTTCCCCTCGCAATTTAGAATCGGTGATTTATTTTGCTCAATATTTAGTCACTCATGTTGATCAGGACAAGAAAAAAGAAGTTTTAAAGTCAATTGAAGAGCAAATGAGCAAAGAGAAGTCAATTCTTAAAAAGAATTTAGAAACGCAAATTAAACAGGCGGAAAAGGAAGCAGAGCAAGAGCTTAATCAAACCAAGAAAAAAATTAAAAACAAAGAGCAGCAGCTTTTAGCTTGTGAAGAAATCAAGTTAAAAAGTAAACAAAAAATCCAAAGCCTAAGGGACGAACTGATTTTGGAACAAGAAAAAATTGAAGAAAATTACAAAAACATTGGTGATTTAATCCAAAACGTTAAGAAACTGGGTCTTTTAACGGAAGACGAATATTTTCGATTGGTAGCCAATAATGCCTCCTCATTTTTTAAAACAGGTATGGGGGCTGAGGTTCTTTTAGAAGTTATTAAAAATCTTGATTTGGAAAAATTATTAACTGATCTTCGTGGGGAGGTCAAAGAGACAACCGGAGCTCGCCATATTAAAGCCACAAAAAGACTAATTTTAGTCGAAGGTATGAGAAAAGCCGGGGTTGATCCTTCTTGGATGGTTATCCAAATTCTGCCGGTGATTCCGCCTGATTTACGGCCTATGGTCCAACTTTCGGGGGGGCGATTTGCCACGAGTGATTTAAATGATCTTTACCGCCGGGTGATTAACCGCAATAACCGTCTAAAACATCTTATTGATTTGGGAGCTCCCCAAATTATTCTTCGTAATGAAAAAAGAATGCTTCAAGAAGCCGTTGATAGTCTGATTGATGCTTCTAAAAGTCCGATTCAACGTTTACGTCGTCAAGCTCAGCCCTACCGTTGTTTATCAGATATTTTAAGAGGTAAACAGGGACGTTTCCGACAAAATCTTTTAGGCAAAAGAGTTGATTATTCTGGCCGTTCAGTTATTGTCGTTGGGCCGGAACTAAAATTAACTCAATGTGGTCTGCCTAAAGAGATGGCCTTAGAAATGTTTAAACCTTTTGTTTTAAGGGAATTAATTCTGACGGGGATAGCCCCGAATGTCAAAAGTGCCAAATATGCCCTGGAACATCGGCCGCCGGAAATTTTTGATATTTTAGAAAAAATTACCAAAAACCACCTGGTTTTACTCAACCGTGCCCCGACTCTTCATAAATTAGGTATTCAAGCTTTCTACCCCATTTTAGTGGAGGGTAACGCCATCAGAATTCATCCCTGTGTTTGTAAAGGTTATAATGCCGATTTCGACGGCGACCAGATGGCTGTTCATGTGCCTTTAGGGAAGAAGGCTCAAGAAGAAGCGGTAAAATTTTTAAGATCAGATAATAATCTTTTGAAACCCGCTGATGGCTCACCCATTGCCTTTCCTGACAAAGGTATGGCTTTAGGTTGTTACTTTTTAACCTCGGTGGATATTCGGCAAGAATTGGTCTCAACGATTTTTACAGACGCCAAAGAGGCGATTTTGGCTTTTCAAGAGAAAAAAATTAAATTACGACAACCAATTAAAGTCCGAATCAAAAACGAAATAATACAAACCACCGTCGGACGAATTTTATTTAATGAAATTCTTCCTACCGAGATCCCTTATGTTAATGATAATGTTCGCCAAAGAACGATTCAGTCTTTGGTTACCCGGGCCATTCAGATTTGTGAGAAAGAAAGAGTCGTTAAACTTATTGATGATTTGAAGGATTTAGGCTTTTTTTTCTCGACCCAATCGGGATTGTCGACAGGTATTTTTGATTGTAAACTTTATTCCCAAAAGAGTGAAGTCATTAAAGATTCTAATGAAAAGGCTAATCAACTAGAGAAAAATTTTGCTGAAGGATTGATTACCGAGGAAGAAAAAAGACGTTTAGCGAAAGAAATTTGGCGAGATACGACGGATGAACTTGCTGATTTAACCTGGCAACAATTTGAACCAGAAAACAGTATCCGTTTAATTATTGAGGCGGGTTTAGGGAGAACTTCTAAAGATCAGGTTAAACAGCTTTCAGCCATGCAGGGTTTGGTGGTTGACCCGATGGGGAGAATTGTGGAATTGCCGATTAAATCCAATTTTAGAGAAGGACTTTCGGTTTTTGAATATGTGACTTCCGCTCGTGGCTCAAGAAAGGGATTGACGGATACGGCTTTGAAAACTTCGGACGCCGGCTATTTAACTCGCCGTTTGGTTGATGCCGTCCACGACCTTATCTTAAGAGAAGAAGATTGTAAGACCAAAAATGGTCTTAAGATTAGCCGTGAAAAAGGGGTCAAACGAGCCGAGAAATTTTTTGAACGGGTTAAGGGCAGAATTTTGACTGAATCGGTGGTTAATCTCAAGACGAAAAAAGTCTTAATTAAACAGGGCGAACTGATTACCGAAGAAAATATTGGTTTATTGGATCGGCATAACATTTTAGAAGTCGTTGTGCGCTCTCCCTTAACGTGTGAATCCCACTACGGTCTTTGTGTGGCTTGTTATGGTTGGGATCAATCAAACAAGGAGCTGGCTCAAATTGGAACGCCAGTGGGAGTTTTAGCGGCTCAATCTATCGGTGAAACAGGAACCCAGTTGACCTTACAGACAAAACACTTTGGCGGGATTGTGGTTTCTGACGTAACTCAAGGTTTACCCAGAGTTGAGGAGCTTTTTGAAGCCAGAATGCCAAAAGTGGTTTCCCCTTTAACCGAAATTCCAGGCAAGGTGAGTTTGGTGGAAACAGAAGATGGCTATAAAGTTAAAGTTAGATCTGTTGGTACCAAGCCTATTGAAGAAAGAGAATATTTAATCCCTGCGGTTAATAAACTTAATGTGGAAGACGGTCAACTGATTGGGGCAGGAACCCAAATTTCTTTCGGCGCCTTGGACATTAAAGATGTTTTACAAATTCGGGGTTTGCAGGCTGCCCAAGAATATTTGATTGAAGAATTACAAGCGGTTTATGAATCTCAAGGGATTCCGATTCATGATCGACATTTTGAAGTGATTGTCCGTCGCATGAGCGATAAGGTGAAAATCGAGACTTCCGTCGATACGACTCTTTTACCGGGTGAGTTTATTAGTAAGACCAGATTTGAAGAGGAAAATGCACGTGTTTTGGCTGAAGGGGGTGAACCCGCCACCGCCCAAGTGGTCATTTTGGGTCTGACCCGAGTTTCTTTGTATACTGATTCTTGGCTTTCAGCGGCTTCTTTTCAAGAAACAACTAATATTTTGACCAATGCTTCTTTGGAGGGCAAGGTGGATAAGTTAATTGGCCTTAAAGAAAATGTCATTATTGGCCGGCTGATTCCTGTGACTCCAGAAAGAGCCAAGATTGAAGAATAACCTTGCGAAAACAAAGCTGATCTGTTAAAATTAATCTCCATGCCAACAATATCACAACTAGTTCGTAAAGGGCGCAAAAAAATTACCAAAAAAATTAAGGCGACTGCCTTGCGGAGAAGCTTTAATGCTCGTACCCAAAGAATGGTTAAAACAGTCAATCCGCAAAAAAGGGGTGTAGTTTTGTTGGTCAAAACCATGGTGCCGAAAAAACCCAACTCGGCCCTGCGTAAAGTTGCCAGAGTCAGGCTGTCCAATAAACAAGAAGTTACGGCCTATATTCAAGGTGAAGGCCATAGTTTAGCTGAACACGGAATTATTTTAGTCAGGGGCGGCCGGGTCAAAGATTTGCCTGGGGTAAAATATCATATTATTCGAGGCAAATTTGATTTAGCGGGGGTTGAGGGCCGCCAAAAAGCCCGTTCAAAATATGGCGCCAGAAAAGAAGGAGGAGCTTTGAAAACCAAGGTTTCAATTCCTGCAAAAGCAGAAATAACACCTAAGGTTGAAACAGCTTAAAATTATGCCGAGAGCCGGCAAGGTCAAAAAAAGAGCCATCTTACCCGATTCCCTTTACCAAAGTCGTTTGGTGACCCGCTTGGTCAATCGGGTAATGAAAGATGGAAAGAAAACAATAGCGCAAAAACAGATTTATCGGGCTTTAGAGTCTTTAGCCAAGACAGAAACATCTAAAGATAAAAATCCTTTGGAGATTTTAAATACTGCCTTGGAAAATATTAAGCCAGTGATGGAAGTTCACCCAAGGCGGATTGGCGGGGCGGCTTATCAAGTTCCCGTGCCGGTCCGGTCCGACCGACGAGAAGCTTTGGCTATTCGTTGGTTGATTCAGGCGGCTCGTTCCCGCTCAAGCAAAGAATATCATGAATTTTGGCAAAAGTTGGCGGCGGAAATTTTAGATGCTTTTAATAATACCGGCGCCGCAATTAAGAAGAAACAAGACATTCACCGCATGGCCGAAGCCAATAAAGCTTTTAGTCACTTTAGATGGTAAAATTATCAATAATGAAGCAGCTGCTTCTTAAAGGGAGCAGTTTTTTATGCTTCAAGATGGTAAAATTTAATTATAAGAACCTGCCTTCGGCAGAACCTTGTTTTTCGTAAACTCAAAATGGCTGGATTAAATAAAGCAACTGAAAAATTAGAAGTTCCAATCGAAAAAGTCAGAAATATTGGAATAATTGCCCATATTGATGCCGGGAAAACCACGACAACCGAGCGGGTTTTGTATTACACCGGTAAAAGTTACAAAATTGGTGATATTGACGAGGGAACAACCCAAATGGATTGGATGGTTCAGGAGAAAGAACGCGGCATTACCATTGTTTCGGCAGCGACAACTACCTTTTGGCGTGAACACAGGATTAATATCATTGATACGCCCGGTCATATTGATTTTACCGCCGAAGTCGAACGGTCATTGCGCGTTTTGGATGGCGGCATTATTGTTTTTGATGCGGAAGAAGGGGTTCAGTCTCAATCAGAAACCGTTTGGCATCAGGCCGATAAGTATCACGTTCCCCGCTTGGCTTTTATCAATAAAATGGATAAATTAGGCGCTGATTTTGAAAAAACAGTCCAAATGATTGAAGACCGTTTAGGGGCTAAAACGGCGGTAATTACTTATCCGATTGGTCGGGAAAAAGATTTTAGCGGGGTGGTTAACGTTTTAACTCAAAAAGCTTTAATTTGGGATGATAAAAAGGATACCACCGGCGAAAAATTCGTCGAAAAAGAAATTCCCGTTGATTTAAAAGAGAAAATTAAAAAATATCGGGAAAAACTTTTAGAACAAGCGGCCGAATTTGATGAGACTTTAACCGATAAATATCTCAAGGGTGAAGAAATTTCGGCGGAAGAATTAATTTTAGGTCTCAGAAAAGCGACAATTGTCGGTAAATTGGTGCCGACTTTTGCCGGCTCTTCTTTAAGAAACAAAGGCGTCCAGTCTCTTTTGGATGGTGTTGTTGATTTTCTCCCCAGTCCTTTGGATTTACCGCCGGTGACGGGAATTAATCCGGAAACAAAACAAGAAGAAGAAAGAACCAATAACCCAAAAGGTCCCTTGGCAGCCTTAGCTTTTAAAGTTCAAACCGATCCTCATGTTGGTCGTTTAACTTATGTTCGTCTTTATTCAGGCACGATTCAAGTTGGGGATGAGCTTTTTAACAGTACTGAACGGAAAAAAGAAAGAGTTTCCCGTTTACTTTTGATGCATGCTAATCAAAAAGAGTCAATTGACAAAGCCGAAGCTGGAGAAATTGTCGTGGCGGTTGGTCTTAAGGAAACCACGACTGGTGACACCCTGTGTACCAAAGACAAACCGATTATTCTGGGGTCAATTTCTTTCCCTGATCCAGTTATTTCTTTAGCCATTGAACCTAAAACGAAAGCCGACCAGGAAAAATTAAGTTTTGCCTTAAAGGCTCTCTCCGAAGAAGATCCGACTTTTAAAATCCGTCATGATTTTCAAACCGGACAAACCACCATTGCCGGCATGGGTGAACTTCATTTGGAAGTCTTGGTTGACCGCTTGAAAAGAGAATTTAATGTTCTGACCGATACCGGTCACCCCCAAGTGGCTTATAAAGAGACGATTAAGAAAACGGCCCAGGGCGAAGGTAAATATATCCGCCAGTCAGGCGGCCGGGGGCAATACGGCCATTGTTTTTTAAGAGTTGAACCCCAAAATAGAGGCGAAGGTTATAAATTCTTAAACGAAATTAGGGGCGGGGCGATCCCATCTGAGTTTATTCCGGCGGTAGAAAAAGGGGTTAAAGAAGCTATGAACAAAGGCGTATTGGCCGGTTATCCCTTGGTCGATATGGTGGTGGCTTTGTATGACGGAACCTTTCATGAGGTTGATTCTTCGGAAGTGGCTTTTAAAATCGCCGGCTCCATGGCTTTACAACAGGCGACGAAACAGGCCGACCCAGTTTTAATTGAACCAATTATGAAAGTTGAAGTCACCACCCCGGAAGAATTTATGGGAGATGTTATTGGTGATTTATCCAGCAAAAGAGCCCAAATTTTAGAAACTCAAGATCGAGGTAAAGTCAAGGTGATTATCAGTACAGCGCCTTTGGCTGAACTTTCTGGTTATGCCACAATTTTACGAAGCTTAACTCAAGGTAGGGCCACCTTTTATATGGAACCAAGTCATTATGAGGAAGTTCCAGTCAATATCACCGGAAAAATCATTGAAAAAAAGTTAGGCCTATCTGTTGGCAAACAGGGCTTGAAAAAAGAAAGTTAATCTTGTAAAATAAGCAGAGCTTGTTTACAATTAAGACAAGCTTGATTAAAATTAATTAGAGAAAGTTTTATTAAAATTAATTATACGGAGGTAAAAAATGGCAGAAAAAACAACTTTTCAAAGAACTAAACCCCATTTAAATATTGGGACCATTGGTCACGTGGATCACGGTAAAACGACCTTAACATCCGCGATTACCAAAGTTCTTTCCGAAAATAAGACTGGTTCCAATTTCTATTCTTTTGATCAGATTGACAGCGCGCCTGAGGAAAAGCAAAGAGGCGTGACGATCAATATTTCTCATATTGAATATGAGACGGCCAATCGTCATTATGCCCATATTGACTGTCCGGGGCATAAAGATTACATCAAAAACATGATTACCGGTGCGGCTCAAATGGATGGCGCCATTTTGGTGGTCGCAGCCGATGATGGCCCCATGCCCCAAACAAGGGAGCATATTTTATTGGCTCGACAAGTCAATGTGCCGGCTGTTGTTGTTTTCTTGAATAAAGTTGATTTGGTCAAAGATCCGGAACTTCTTGATTTGGTGGAAATGGAAGTCCGGGAACTTTTAACTAAATATAAGTATCCCGGTGATAAAGTGCCGGTGATTCGTGGTTCTGCCCTTAAGGCCTTGGAGGGGGATGAAACAGCCAAAAAAGCGATTTTAGATTTAATGAAAGCCGTTGATGAATATATTCCCACCCCAGAGCGCCCCTTGGATAAACCTTTCCTCATGCCAATTGAGGATGTGTTTTCCATCAAGGGTCGCGGCACCGTAGTCACCGGTCGGATAGAAAGAGGGATCGTCAAGGTCAATGACGAAATAGAAATTGTTGGCCTGCGCGATACCAAAAAGACCGTCGTGACCGGGGTGGAGATGTTTAGGAAGACTTTGGATCAAGGTCAGGCCGGCGACAATGTTGGTGTCCTTTTACGAGGTGTTGAAAAGGATGATGTTGAGCGCGGTCAAGTTTTAGCCAAGTCGGGAACCATCACCCCGCACACTCAATTTGAAGCGGAGGTTTATATTTTAACCAAAGAAGAGGGTGGTCGACATACACCATTCTTCTCCGGTTATCGACCCCAATTTTATATCCGGACCACCGATGTAACCGGTGAAGTGACCTTGCCGTCGGGAGTGGAGATGGTCATGCCTGGCGATAGTGCCAAAATGAACATCAAACTTATTCAGCCGGTGGCCATGGAAGAAGGATTGCAATTTGCTATCCGTGAAGGTGGCCATACGGTTGGCGCCGGAGTGATTTCCAAAGTCATCGCTTAAATTTTTAAAAATAAGAACCTGTCGCCAAGGCGACAGAACCTTGTTTTTCGAGGACTCAAAATGGCAAAAGGAAGGATTCGAGTACGTTTAAAATCGTACGATCATCGAGTCATCGATGAAAGCTGCGAGAAAATCTTAGAAGTGGCTTTAGCCAGCGGAGCTAAGGTCGTTGGTCCTATTCCCTTACCTACCAGAAGAAAAATTATCACCGTTTTAGAGAGCCCCCATACTGATAAAAACGCTCAAGAACATTTTCAAATTCTAACCCACAAACGCCTCATTGATATCTTGGAACCTAGCGAAAGAACGATTGATTCTTTAATGCATTTAGATCTTCCAGCTGGCGTGGACATCGAAATTAAGATGTAGCTTAGCGCTTCACGACTTTTCCGTTTTTATCTAAACATTCCGGCACCATGTCTTTGGGGAAATTATAAGGGGCGATTTGGACACAAGTGGGTTGGCTTTGGCCGTCATAAACACCAATCCAACCATCATCCGTTTTCGCGGCTAGCCAATAAGCCCCGCCAACGGCTTCAAACTCTTTAATATTGCCAGTCGCATATTCCCCAGTATTTTTATTAATAGTCACTTCGGCCTGGCTGGCCGTAAGACCGGTTTTCTTAAAAACAGCTTGTTTAATTAATTCTGATTCATCGATACTGGGTATGGGAGTGATTTTTTGGGTAATTACTGGTGTTGGCGTGGGTTGGGGAATCGGTACATTAGTTACTTCTGGAGTAGGGGTCGGTGTGGCTCCGCCTGGAGTCTGACGATATTTAAGTCCAAAAAAGAAAGCCAAAGCCAAAAGACCAATGACAATAATAAAAATTAGGAAAACAATAACAGGGTTTTGGTTTTTGGCAGGCTGACCAGTGGTATTTTCTTCAGCCATTTTGAGTCCTCGAAAAACAAGCTTTGCTTATTTGGTTGTATTTTAATTCTCTTTTTTCACTTTGTCAATATTTGCAATGTTTTAGATTTTCCACTTTATTTGCAAAATACAAGGTTTTACCTTATAATTACCCCCAATGGAGGTGAAACTCTTTTTGAGTTAAACTAATCTTAAGCCAAAGCACACTTTCCAAGGGTGCCTCCGGCACTCTTTTTGTTGGCAAAAATCGGTTTATGGATAAGATTACAGGGATAAAACTAAATTCGGTTCAGAAATTTACCCAAGATGGGTATCGGATTCCTGTTACGCAAATTAAGGTTGAAGATTTTGCCGGGTTAAAGCCTGGTGATTTAGTTAAAATTACCGGTATTTCCAAAGGCAAAGGCTTCGCCGGCGTGGTCAAACGGTGGGGTTTTAAGGGTGGGCCAAAAACCCATGGCCAATCCGATCGTCAACGCTCACCCGGCTCAATTGGACAAACGACAACCCCAGGACGGGTTTTTAAAGGGAAAAAAATGGCCGGGAGAATGGGAGGAGCTAAAACAACACTTAAAGGTTTGATGTTAGTGGAGGTAGATGAGAAAGAAAAAGTTTTAATGGTTAAAGGTTTAGTTCCAGGAGCTAAAAACGGAGAATTGATAATTCAAAAATATGCTGAATCAAAAAAATTTGTTCCCTTAATGAAAGTTGGCGAGAGAGAGATTAAAGAAACAGAAGAAGAAAAGACAGAGCGCTTAAGAAAAGAAAAGGAAGCTGAAGAAAGATTAAAAGAAGCCGAAACAGTTAAAAAAGAAGAGAATAAAGAGGTAAAAGAAAATGCCGAAAGTTGATTTTTACACCATTAATGGCACGAAATCAGGCCAAATAGATTTGCCCAAAGAAATTTTTGCCGCCAAAATCAATGAACCCTTGATGACTCAAGCGGTGCGTGTTTATTTAAGTAATCAACGGCAAGCCCTGGCAAGGGCTCAAACCAGAAGTGAGGTTAATCGGACCAAAGCGAAATGGTTTCGTCAAAAAGGGACCGGTCATGCCCGTCATGGCGCCCGTTCGGCGCCTATTTTTGTCGGCGGGGGTAAGGCTCATGGACCAACAGGTGAACAAAATTATTGTTTAAAAATGAGTAAGGCAATGAAAAAGAAAGCCTTGTTTTCCGCCTTAAGCGCTAAATTAAAAGATAAAGAGATTATTATTGTCAAGGGAATGGAAAAGGTGGAACCCAAAACCAAAAAGATGTCAAAAATAATTGAAAATTTAAAAATTTCCCGCGGAGCGGGATCCCGCCCTGCGGGGAAAAATTCAAAACTGACTCTTATTTTGCCCCAAAAATTGGATAATGTCACCAGGGCCGCTCGGAATATACCCAAAGTCAATTTAATCCAGGCGGCTTTATTAAATACTTACGAGGTTTTAAATGGGGGAAAATTGATTTTTATGAAAGAGTCAATAGATAAATTAAAACAAACATTCTTGGTTTAATTAATTAAATCGCGTAGAACGCGATAAACTATTATGGATTTAAATCATGTTTTAAAACGACCGTTAATTACCGAAAAGGCGTCAGTTTTGAATGCCCAAGGCCGGTATGTTTTTGCCGTTGACCGCCAGGCGACGAAAAAAGAAATTAAAGACGCGGTGGAAAAAATTTTTAAAGTAAAGGTAATTGGTGTCCAGACTATGGGTGTGAAAGGAAAAAAAAGACGTTCTTTGCGAACCAAGAAACAAACCGCCCAAGCCAATTGGAAAAAAGCCATTGTTGGTCTTAAAGAAGGCGATAAAATTGATATTTTTGAAACAGGAGCATGAAAATAAGAACCTGTCGCCAAAAGCGACAGAACCTTGATTTCAATTTTCGAAGACTCAAATGAAATTAAAAAGAATTTTACCTAAAAAATCAGGACGAAATACCGTTGGTAAGATAACCGTTCGTCATCAAGGCGGCCGTCATAAAAGATTTTTAAGAGAAATCGATTTTAAAAGGAATAAGCACGATATTTCGGCTAAGGTGATGGCGATTGAATTTGATCCCAATCGCGGTGCCGATGTCGCCTTGCTTTTTTATGCCGACGGGGAGAAGAGATATATTTTGGCCCCTCAAGAATTAAAAATCGGCGACGAAGTTTTAGCCGGCAAAAAGGCAGAGATTAAACCGGGAAATGCGTTGTCTTTAAAGAAAATTCCCCTAGGGACGGTTGTCCATAACTTGGAATTAAGACCCGGGAAAGGTGGCCAAATGGTCAGAGGGGCTGGAACCGGGGCTGTTCTGATGAGCAAGGAAGAAAAATACGCTCTGGTCAGACTGCCTTCGGGTGAACAAAGAAAAATTGAGCTGGGCTGTTATGCGACCATTGGCCAAATCGGCAATATTGATTGGAAGAATAGAGTCATTGGCAAAGCAGGTAGAAAAAGACATATGGGGATTAGACCTACAGTTCGCGGTGTCGCCCAAAACCCCCATTCCCATCCTCATGGCGGCGGTGAAGGTCGTTCGGGTATTGGGATGCCTTCGCCAAAATCACCTTGGGGGAAACCAACTTTAGGAAAGAGAACAAGAAAAAGAACTAAATATTCTGACAAGTTAATTATTAAAAGAAGGAAACAGTAATATCATGTCAAGATCATATAAAAAAGGGCCATATATTGACCAAAAATTATTAAAAAAAGTTTTAGCCCAGAAACAGTCGGGGAAGAAAGACCCGATTAAGACTTGGGCTCGAGCCAGCCAAATTCCGCCGGAATTTGTCGGCCATACCTTCCAAGTTCACAACGGCAAGCTTTTTATTGATGTTTTTATCAGTGAGGAAATGGTTGGCCATCGTTTAGGTGAATTTGCCCCCACCCGAAACTTTAGAGGTCATGGCAGGATGGTTAAAAGAATTGTTAGTAAAACTTAATCCCGCGTGTGCGGGACAAGCCTTATGGAAGTTATAGCCAAATCAAAATACATCCGAATGAGTCCGAAAAAGATGAGATTAGTGGCGGCCGCGATAGCTCATTTGCCGGTGGCCAAAGCCGAGATGATTTTGACTAAATTAAACAAAAGAGCGACCAGGCCCTTGCTTTTAACCTTGAAACAAGGGATGGCAAATGCCGCTGGTAATTTTGGTTTAAGCAAAGAGAGTTTGGTGATTAAAAGATTGGAAATTGGTAAAGGGCCAAGTTATAAAAGAGGCCGGCCGGTGGCCCGAGGCCAATGGCACCCCATTTTAAAAAGAACTTGTCATATCACCATGATTTTGGAAGGCCAGGAAGGGAAAAAAGAGAAGAAAGAGAATAAGGAGAACCTTGTTTCTCGCTTTGCTCGAAATAAGGAGAACAAAGAGAAAAAGGAGAAAAAAAACCATGGGTCAAAAGGTTAATCCCATCAGTTTTCGCCTGCCTTATCTAAAGGAATGGAAATCCCGTTGGTTTTCGGCGGATAAAAAGCAGTATCAAAAAAATCTCCTTGAAGATGTTAAAATTAGAAAATTTTTGCTGAATAAATTAAGATTG
>Ga0315294_10006849_pt1 | contig 12500 bp, 9 predicted proteins | sample YL17G13_40_MG_FD_203626 | JGI IMG/M metagenome (GOLD analysis project Ga0315294, IMG submission 203626) | Sediment microbial communities from Yellowstone Lake, YNP, Wyoming, USA - YL17G13_40 | ecosystem: Environmental > Aquatic > Freshwater > Lake > Sediment | place: USA: Wyoming | collected...
AAAGCCAGAACAGAAAAAGCACTGATACATGCTATTGCTAAAGCACTTGAAGCAGTTACTGCAAGCGATGCAAAAGGATGGTTTGAATCCTGTGGATATCAATACACCAAAAATTAAAATGCTATATGTCAGAAAGAGGGATAACCCGCTACAACAGTATTTGATACAACCGGAACCGGATTTGAGGCCTCTTAAAAAATGGCTAATTGATAATTTATCTGTCAGGTGTTATACTTGGAAAGAACTAACTGAGTTGCTCCGAGAAGAGGTGTGGCTCAATAAACATTTATGGCAAATAATAGTGGAATTAAGAGACGCTAAGCAATTGACTGCCACAGGTTTCTCTGGAAGATTTTCCCAAAAGGCAAATCCAATGTTGTGCTTGGGTTAAAGACTAATGGCGACAAACTCATCAATAGAATGGACAGAATCGACCTGGAATCCGGTTTCCGGATGCACTAAGGTCAGTGCGGGATGTCTGAATTGCTATGCCGAACGAATGGCCATGCGACTTCAGGCAATGGGTCAGGAACGCTACGCAAACGGTTTTAATGTAGCACTTCATTGTGAAGCCCTCGCCGAGCCTTACCAGTGGAAAAAATCACGCGTAGTATTTGTTAATTCTATGAGTGATTTGTATCATGAAAAAATACCTGTTGATTTTATACGGAAGGTATTTGCCGTGATGAATGAAAATAAACAGCATACCTTTCAGATTCTGACAAAACGGTCCGGGCGTTTATGCGAACTTGCGCCATTACTGGAGTGGTCGGAAAATATATGGATGGGGGTTACAATTGAAAACAATGATTATGTTGGCAGGGCCGACGACTTGCGAAAAGTCAATGCCGCAGTAAAATTTCTTTCGCTTGAACCTTTACTCGGACCTTTGCCGGATTTAAAACTCGACGGAATAAATTGGGTGATTATAGGAGGTGAATCCGGTCCAGGCGCGCGCTCAATGAAAAAAGAGTGGGTTCTTGATATTAAGAGAAAATGTGAAAATAAAAAAATACCTTTCTTTTTTAAACAATGGGGTGGTGTAAATAAGAAAAAAGCAGGTAGACTTCTTCAAGGCAGAACATGGGACAATTATCCAGAAGAAGTCGACAAGAGGCTTCAGTTAATATAATCTTATGCCATTTATACCATATCATTTCGGGCCGAGCGGATTTTTTGCCTTGGTATTCAGAAAATACCTCGACATTCCGGTATTTCTCCTTTCCAACATCATCATTGATACTGGAGTTATGCTTTTAGGCCGGCATTTATATACTCACACACTGCTGCTTGGTGCGGGAATAGGCATCGTTTGGGGCGTAGCGGCATACCCGTTACGGCACTTTTTCAAAAAGATTATGCAAATATTTCTTTTGCCTTACCAGACAAATCTTTGGAAAATGATTATATTAGGCGTGCTCGGCATTTGGCTGCACGTTATCATCGACGGCATTTACCACTGGGATGTCAGGGTGTTTTGGCCGAGCAGTTCAAAGCCATTATATAGACTTATAAGTAAAGGGAATATAGAAATTATATGCCTGTGTTTTTTTGTTCCTGCGATTATTCTGTATGTTTTTGCAGCGATGTCTTATATTAAGCGAAACTCAGGGAAGTAAAACTAAACAGATTTATCTGGAGTCCTGAAATGAAAAAACTTTTAAGCTATTTTTTAAGAGGCCTTTTGATTTTTGTCCCGATTGTGTTTACCGTCCTTGTTCTTTGGTGGGCATTTAACGGCCTGGATAACACCTTCCGCAACATATTTAAGATAACCATTCCCGGCGCAGGGATTCTCGGGACAATTCTGGTAATAATCATTATCGGATTTTTGGCATCGAATTTTGCCGGCAGAAAATTCTTTGCATTTGTTGATTCAGTGTTCAAAAGACTGCCGCTGGTGAAACTGCTGTACAATTCCATCAAGGACCTTATCGAGGCCTTTGCCGGCGAAAAGAAAAGATTTGATAAGCCGGTGCTGGTAACGCTTAGTAAGGATTCTGGTGTAAAAGTAGTCGGTTTTGTTACAAGAGAAGACCTGGAGCAGCTCGGTCTTCATGGTTATGTCGCTGTGTTTTTGCCGCAGGCATATAACTATGCAGGCAATACCCTGATTGTCCCCAAAGAAGCAGTTCAGCCCCTGAATATCGACAGCTCTGAAGCGATGGGATTTGTTATTTCCGGCGGCGTGTCGGGAAAATAGCCGGCAAAACCATACTTGCTGAATCCACGGCTTATCGTTGCTTATTCGCTGTATGGACCTTATAATGCCGCTTTTGAAACTCTGAATTTATAAAGAAAAAACTATTATGACAGCAGACATTAAAAAGCAGCTTGAACTGCTAAAACGCGGCACGATTGAGATTTTTAACGAGGTGGAACTTGCCGAAAAGCTCGCCGAATCAGCCGGTGCAAACAAGCCCCTTCGCATAAAACTCGGCCTTGACCCGACAAGCCCCGATATCCATCTTGGTCACACCGTCGTGCTCCGCAAGATGCGCCAATTTCAGGACCTCGGCCACAAAGCGGTGCTTATCATAGGCGATTACACAGCACGAATTGGTGACCCGACCAGCCAGAATACTACCAGACCCATGCTCTCGGGCGAGCAAATCAAAAAAAACGCAAAGACTTATTTCGAACAGGCCAGCAAAATCCTCGACACCTCCGATAACAAGCTCGAAGTTCGGCACAACAGCGAATGGTTTGAAAAGCTAACGCTGATGGAGATGATTCAGATAGCGGCAAAAAAAACCGTTGCACAGATGCTCCAGCGTGATAGTTTTAAATTGCGACTGGAAAATGACATCGACGTTTATACGCACGAGTTTTTGTATCCGCTTATGCAGGGCTATGATTCGGTCGTGATAAAAAGCGATGTCGAACTTGGCGGCACAGACCAGACATTCAACAATCTTGTCGGACGCGATATCCAGCGTGGGTATGGCCAAAAACCGCAGGTTGTAATTACTATGCCCATCCTCGTCGGCCTTGACGGCAAGGAGAAGATGAGCAAATCCAAAGGCAATTACATCGGCGTAACCGACCAGCCGAATGATATGTTCGGCAAGATTATGAGCATCTCCGATGATATGATGGAAAATTACTTTACGCTTTTGACCGATTTTACCGGCGAAAAAATAGCCGAGCTTGTAAACCCGAATAAAACGCATCCAAAAGAGGCAAAAGTACTGCTGGGCAAAACCATTGCGGCTCAATTTTATGGCAATGCAACTGCCCAGCTTGCTGCCGCCGAATTCGACAAAATATTTGCAAAAGGACAATTGCCCGATGAAATGCCTGAAATTAAGCTCACCGCAGAACCTGTGATGGCAAGTAAACTGCTCATGTCCTGCGGCCTTGTCCCCTCAGGCAGCGAAGCCAAAAGAATGGTTAAGCAGGGCGGCGTCAGCATCAACGGCAATAAAATCAGCGACCCCAATGAACAAATCACACCAACGGATGGTATGGTCATTCAGGTCGGCAAACGAAAATTTGCGAAATTAAGAATAAAATAGTTTATTATCTTAATCTCGTATTGGAGGTTAATATGAATAACCCCGTTTTTCTTAAACGTGTAGTTCTCAATAACTATAAGAGCATTAAGGAATGCTCGGTTCCACTTGGTCCATTGACTTTTTTGGTGGGACAAAATGGAGCAGGTAAGAGCAACTTCCTGGATGCGTTACGTTTGGTGACTGAATCTCTGAACACCTCTCTTGAGCATGCATTAAGGGAACGAGGCGGAATAAATGAAGTAAGACGGCGTTCATCAGGTCATCCGGCTCATTTTGGGATACGCTTGGATTGGGTGCTTCCAAATGGTACGGAAGGAATGTACGCATTTCGTGTCGGCCCACAAAAGAAAGGTGGATTTGAAGTTCAGCAGGAAAAATGTCAACTTTTTAGCAAGGATTTCAATCTGGATGGAGGACACTTTTATGAGATTGAAGATGGTAAGCTAAAAAACTCAAGTTTTAAAATAGGCCCGCCGCCAGTGATAGACCGGTTGTATTTGGTTGCGGTATCAGGTTTGCCTGAATTTCGCCCATTATATGATGCTTTATCTCATATGGGTTTCTACAATCTAAATCCAGATGAAATCCGTGAACTCCAATCTCCCGATACCGGTGAAGTTCTAAAACGAGATGGAAGTAATCTATCGAGTGTGTTAAGTGTAATGGCTAAGGAAAACAAGGAAGCAAGAGACCATGTTGTAGAGTTTTTGTCAAAAGTTGTTCCAAGTATACAAGATATTAATGTAAAATCCTTCGAAGAAAAGGGTGTCCCTGAATTTTACCAGTTGGAATTCCGCCAATTCATCGGCAAACCTCTGGAAACTTGGCGATTTACGGCAAAGAATATGTCCGATGGTACATTACGGGCACTTGGTGTCCTAACGGCGCTTTTTCAGACTAAGAAAGTTCCCTTTGTTGGAATTGAGGAACCTGAGGTTGCTGTACATCCCGGTGCAGCGGGAGTGATCAGAGATGGTCTATGTTCGGCGTCCAAAAGAACACAGATTGCTGTCACAAGTCACAGTCCCGATCTGTTAGATGATAAGAATATTCAGGATGATAGTATTTTAGCTGTAGTTAACAGAAACGGAGAAACTATGCTTGGGCCGTTAGATCGGGCAGGTAGAGAAGCTGTCAAAGAAAGGTTATATACGGCTGGAGAATTACTTCGTTTGGGACAAATCGAGCCGGATGCAGACTCTGTAAAGAAAATAATCCCCGAACAGTTTGAACTTTTTGCGGATTGTCAACCATGACCGAAATTAAAATAGCTGCAATCGTAGAAGGCCACGGTGAATGTGAAGCTGTTCCAATTCTGATTAGGAGGATTGCTCAAGATATTGACCCAGGTTTTGTACCGACAGTATTACCGCCTTTAAGAGTACCGGTTAACAAACTTTTGAAAGAGGGTGAGATTGAAAGATCAATAACCTTCACTGCACGAAAACTCCAGGGAAGAGGGGGTATTATTGTGATTGTTGATTGCGACTGGGACAATGGTTGCCCAGCCGAAGATGGCCCTGCGTTACTCAAACGCGCCAAAACAGCACGAAACGATTTGTCAATTTCCGTAATTCTTGCAAAGAAGGAATTTGAAGCATGGTTTTTGGCGGCAGCTACGTCCCTACAAGGTAAACGCGGGCTTCCGAATGATATTGAGCCCCCGGTAGACCCGGAATCTATTCGCGGTGCTAAAGAGTGGTTAAGTGATCGAATGCCACAGGGTAGAAGCTATGCCGAAACTACCGATCAGGCCGCGTTCACGGCTCTGTTTGATATGAAAGCGGCGCGCACTGCCGATTCTTTTGACAAATGCTATCGAGATATCAGACACATGCTTGAGACTTTGCGCAAAGAGGCACTATTAGCAAACACTTCTTAATGCTGGGCACATATAATGGAAAAATCTGGGCAATCCGTGCAATTCGTGGTTATAATATGACACTATGAAATTACCAAAATTACAAAATAGTGATAAATATGTCGGCTTGTATGTATTCGATTTCGGCGATAATACCGGTGTCGGTTTTACCGCTCAGGAGGTTGCCGAGCTTCTCGAAAGCGAAAAATATAAAAATGGCAGGGTCTATAAAATTCACAAGGCCTATCCTGACGGCCGGCTCGAACTAAAAGGCATCCGTTCGGAAATTTTTCAGCTTGAGACAGGGATGTTTTTCTATGAAACCTTGCTTGATACGGCAAAAGGCGATTTCAAAGGTCTTGTCAATCTGGCTGTAACAACCGCTCCGCCTTGTCGGGCAAAGGTGCATCTGGCTGGATACAGCGAAGACAAATTTGTAACCGCACTTATTTACCCTGCGGAATACGACGATGAAATAAGCTACTGGCTTATTGAAGGCCGATACAAAACCAAAGGCGCCGCTGAAGGCGGAATTGAAGCTGTCCAGCGGTATTATAAAGACAACCCGGAAATACTCGACAGTCATCAGTTATTCGAAAAAGCTACATTGCAAAGCAGAAGAGGCCAGGAATTGTTGGCCAATGTGAAACTCGCAGTGCAGAGATGATGTCCGGTAACGAAAAAAGAACGTTGTTAGGGTTATTGGCAGGGGGGCTGCTCTCGATATTTGGCAAATCCGCCGCAAAGCCCACCGCTGAAGATTTCAAAAAAGCAGAGTTCAAAACAAGCACACAGCGACTTGGAATTAGTTTCAACGAAAGGATTCGCCGGGTTTTCAGATTCAAATGGCTTAAAAGGTTTTAACAGGGAATTCCTAATAAAATTGGCTCTTCCGGTAAATGAGTTGGTAGGTTGCAAAAAAAGACATAGCCTTATGATAGGTGGAAAAGAAGGATTTACCGCATTTTTGGCGATAGCATGCGTGTAAATGGGCGGCATCATAGGGATACCGCCCCATGCTATACGCCGCTATCGAGACGCTCAGGTCGCTTCCCAGCGTTGCCCTATTTTTCCCGATAGCAATGGCATTATACCTATACATGCTATCGCCTTAAAGCGTTAAATCCAAAAGCATTCGCCGTAAGGCGTCCTCCGTAAGGAGTCCTTAGGACTGCGGAAAACAAAACAACCTTGAATTTTCACCACGCCACCTACGCATTAACCGGATGAACCATAAAACTCAGTTATTTTTCATTAGACCCATTGATAATATTTTATTCGGCAGTATTCCTTAAATCCGATTTTCCGATATACGCTTTCCCCCAAATTTGAAGCGTCAAGAACACCTATACAATAACCGGCTTTCTTTGCATCATTAATCGCCGCCTTAGTCATTGCCGTTCCAATGCCTCTATTTCTATATTTTTCCATCACCCCGATATTATATAAGCCCGCAATTCCGTTTGAAAAATACAAAATAGAACTTGCTACAGACTTTCCATCCACAAAACCTAAGTAAAATTTCACATTACGTTCCATCAAAAGATTCTTATTAAGACTGGCCGCAATGTCACCTCCATCGAATAAAGTGATTGAAGTAATATCAACAGCCTTCCTTAGCATCTTTTCATTATCAATCGTTCTAATAATTAAATCAGTGCAGTCGCATGGTTCATTTTCTTTTACCTTCTGCAAATCTATTGCCATCCCTGGGCATTCATATTGGAGTTGAAAACCGTTTTTCTCCAGGTAAACGCTCAATTCTTTCGGCTTTGATGTCGGCCCAATTACCCAGCGTGGTTTTGTAGCTTTTATTAAAGGCGTCTCTAATATTTCCCTAACGCGTTTTTCTATATTGTTCTTGTTAAATCTTGCCCCATAGATTTGATTAGGCCAATATGATGGCTTTGTTATCACCCAGTTTACGTCACTGCCGCAATACCCTGTTTTCCCGCTAGTCTTTGCTATAATATTATAAAAACTGTATAAATTTTCCTCTATCTTTTTACTAATTGAACAATCCGGTGGTACCATTCTCATCCCCATATATTCTTTCCCGCACGCTTCTTTTACTTGCGATTTCCAATATCAAACGCTCCGCTAATTTTTAACCATTTTTCCCGCAGCATTTCTTGTACTTTTTGCCGCTTCCGCACGGACAGGGGTCGTTGCGTCCGACTTTTGGCTGTTCGAGCTTTATCTGTTTTACTTTCACTTCGCCCTGCGGCGCCTGTGCTGCCGCACGCTGCCGCTCTGCCATTGCAAACTGGCCTACTTCATCATGAGCCGTCTGGCTTACATTCCATACGCTTCTGGCCCTTGCACCGGCTTCGAGATGTACCTTGAAGATAATATCCGTGACTTTATCCTCGATGGATTCTAACATCTCGTTGAACATTCGGAAACCTTCCCGCTTGTATTCGGTCTTCGGGTCTTTTTCCGCCCATGAGCGCATCCAGATGCTGTCTTTGAGATGGTCCATCGAATAGAGATGGTCTTTCCACGTACTGTCATAAACCTGAGTCAAAACATATTTTTCAAGATCGCTCAGCTCCTGGCGAAGGAATTCCTTTGCGGCTTCATATAATATTTTTTCGCGTTCAGGCCCGTCGCCGATTTGGTTTTCGCTCAAAGAGGCATTGAATCTTTCGTTGACCCAGTTCACTAATTCGCCGGCGGTCAGCTTTGAAAGTTTTTCCGAAATGTCCTGGTCGAGTTTTCCATTGTTGTAGCTCCGGCTAAGTTCAAGCAATTGATTATACATCGCCTTTGGCTTGCTGTTGGCAACCTCTTCAATTGAAAGAGCTGCATTGTATTTTTTGTTTGCCCATTCGGCCAGTGCCTCAAACCCGTATACATTGGCTCCCTGCGGGCCATAAACCATATTCATCGCAAATTCAACAGGGTACTCAATCTCCCTTTGCTTGTACCTGGCGGATGTTTGTTCCGTAACAAGATTGTGGATTTGCGATTTGTTCAAACCCTTTAGCTGCGGTATATCCAGTTTTATGTCGAATTTACCCCTGGCCCAGGCGGCAAACGTCCGCAGCGCAAAGTTTTCATTCAGGAATTCTGCCAGCTGCGAGCAATCTTTTTTATCGACCTGCCTGACTGCTGCCGCAATCAGTTGTTGTTCGATTTCTTCGGGTTTTTGCGTTTTGACTTTCGTCGGGCTTAAACTGACCTGAAATGCACTCATCGCCCATTTGGATAATCCGCTGATATCCCATGTTTGCGGGTCTTCATAGTCCTCCAGATATTCACCCAGCGAAAGCGTTACGTCATTGCTGACGCTGTCTTTTGCCCGTTCCTTGACAAGTGCCTCAATTTCCTGTGCCGTCGCATCGGTGAGATCGGATGGTTTTAATTCAACCCCGAAAGTTGTTCTTGCCCACTCTGCTATACACCTGTGCGGGTATTTATCATCTAAAATTGTTTCGCAGTTTTTTTCGATTGAGTTACCAATCATTTCCTCGATGATATTTTTGAGGCCTTTGCCGGTCAGAATTTTTCGCCTGCGGGAATAGAATATTTTCCGCTGATGGTCCATCACCTCGTCGTATTCAAGCAGGCTCTTTCGTATCTCGAAGTTCCGCTCTTCAACCTTCTTTTGTGTCCCTGCAATCAGCTTGCTCAAACGCCTGTGGTATATCGGCTCGCCTTCCTGCCATCCGAACCACGAAAGCGCCTTTATCGTTTTTTCTCCCGCAAAAAGCTGCAGCAGGTCGTCTTCAAAGCTAAGGAAAAATTGACTCGACCCTTTATCTCCCTGTCTGCCTGCCCGGCCTCGAAGCTGATTATCGATTCTCCTCGCCTCGTGGCGTTCCGTGCCGAGTATATGCAGCCCGCCGATTTCTGCTACGCCTGTCCCCAGCTTGATATCCGTGCCCCGGCCTGCCATATTTGTCGCTATCGTAACATTGCCCCGAACCTGACCTGTCCTGCCGGTATGCTGCTGACCGGCTTTTTCAACGATAATCGCCTCGCGTGCGTGCTGCTTGGCGTTGAGCACCTCATGCTCTACCCCGAATTTTTTGGTAAGGGCCTCCGAAAGTATCTCGCTTTTTTCCACGCTGATTGTACCGACAAGCACCGGCCTGCCTGCCGAGCTGATTTCGTTTATCTCCTCCGTTATCGCATTGAATTTCTCCCGCATCGTTTTATAGATTATGTCTTCCCAGTCACCCCTTGCGCAGGGCTTGTTAGTCGGCATGACAACTACCTCGAGCTTGTAGATTTTCATAAACTCTTCGGATTCCGTTGCTGCCGTACCTGTCATGCCCGCTATCTGTTGATAGAGTTTGAAGAAATTCTGCAAAGTTATCGTTGCAAGGGTTTGCGTCTCTTCCTTTACCTCCACGCTTTCTTTCGCCTCAACCGCCTGGTGCAGTCCGTCCGACCACTGCCGCCCCTGCATCAATCTGCCGGTAAATTCATCCACAATGACGACTTTGCCGTCCATCACGACATAATCTTTTTCCTTTTCAAAAACCACATGTGCCCGCAAACTCTGTTCCAGAAGATGCGGCCATTCCATATTCGAGCCGGTGAAAAACGAACCAAGACCTGCCAGTTCCTGCGCTGCTCCCACGCCTTCATGTGTTAGATGTGCCGCTTTTCTGTCGTACTCAACTTCATAGTATTGCGTTGTCCCTGCCAGCCTGGCTTCATCGGCCTGCAGTTCCTGCTGACTTCTTTCGATTACCTTCTGGGCCTTTTCGACTTGCTTTTCGTCTTTGTCTTTTTTTGCCTCCGCCACTTCCCCCTGCGCATTTGCGATTGTCCGCTGCGCAGCGTCAATCTGGCGTTTGATGCGGTCGTAATTGCTTTGCATCGCAATCAGTTTTCTTGCCACCTCGTCTGCCTTCTTGTATCTGCTGACATCGTCGTACGCAGGCCCGGATATAATCAGCGGGGTCCTTGCTTCATCGACTAAAATCGAGTCAACCTCATCGACTATCCCATATTCGAGCGGCCCCTGCGCCATATGTTCCAGTGACATCTTCATATTGTCGCGCAGATAATCGAACCCGAACTCGTTATTTGTACCGTATGTTATATCGCAGGCGTACTGACCTTTCCGCTCGTCGCCGGATGTATCCATATCCGCCTGAATCGCACCGACGGATAGGCCAAGTGCCTTATAGACCGGCCCCATCCACTCCGAGTCGCGTTTGGCCAGATAATCATTGACGGTGATTACATGCACTTTTCTGCCCGTCAGATAAACAAGATATGCCGCCAGTGTCGCAACAAGCGTTTTTCCTTCGCCTGTTGCCATTTCGGCAATTTTGCCGTCGTAAAGAACATTGCCCCCGACGAGCTGAACATCGAAATGCCGCATCCCGATATTTCGCCTGGCCGCCTCGCGAACAACCGCAAACGCTTCAGGCAGAATATCCCTCGGCTTTGCACCTTCTTTTATCGCCGCCTTGAACCGCTCTGTTTTTGCCAATAGCCCCTGGTCGTCGAGTTCTTTTATCTGCCCTTCGAATTCGCCCGCCTGCACGACGATGGCCATATATGCCTTCACTAACCGTTCGTTGCGAGACCCGAAGATTTTTATTAGTACTTTGCTTATTTTGTCAAATGTCATAATATCATTCTTTATTAAATACTTTCACCGCAAAGTATCACAGAATTGCCGCCCATTGTCAAGAATAAGACTGTTGACTATGAAACCAGTTTTTCACCAGCCTTGTATGCCTTAAGCAAATCCTTTTTCGAAAGTTGCTGGCCTTCTTCGACCCCTGCCATACCGAAATACAACGACCTTACCACCTTTGCCCCCATGCTTTTTGCCGCTATTTTCAACACGCCAAGTACCCCCGGCATAAAAATCCTGCCGAAAAATGCAGGGCAGGCGCTCGATGTCACAACCACCGCTTTTTTATCCGGTTTTTTTATCCTGTATTTTGGCATTTCTTTTCTTCCCCATGGCCAGTAGCTGTATGGCAGCAGTCTCTCTATGAATCTTCTCATAATAGCCGTAACATTGTAATAGTTTACAGGTGCCCCAAATACTAAACCGTCTGCCTCGTCAATTTTTTGTAATATCTCATCCATATCGTCATTGTGGATGCATTTGCCTCTTTTGCCTGCCTCTTTTTCCTGCGTGCATTTCCTGCAGTTTGTGCAGAATTCGATATGCTTATCGAGCAGGTAAATCTTTTCTGTCTGGCCGCCTCTTGCCCTGGCGCCATCCAGGATAGCCGACACGGCAGTATCAATGATTTTGCCTTTGCGGTAACTGCCCACTATAGCAATAACTTTCTTACTCATACTGCATTGCCTTAAAAGCTGCCTGAAAACAAAAATACAGTTAAAATAGTCTTCCCGACGAAGTCGGGATTCCACAATTTTGCACTTTTAACTTTAAATTTTGAACTCTCAAACTGACCATCGGTCAGTTTGAGTAATATTGCAGAATTGTCGCAAAATGTCAATAAATCCGTTTTGGCATGGCATAAATTTGCAAAAAATGGGATTGCTTAATCTCTGTTTTTTGCTACAATCAACTTTTCGGTTATATTTATAAAATCAGGCTAAATTAACCTTGTTAATCTTTAGTTTGGTTTTTCAGGGCGATTAGCTCAGTTGGTAGAGCAGCTGACTCTTAATCAGCGGGTCACAGGTTCGACTCCTGTATCGCCCAGTCTTCGTTCGACGCTTTGAGGGGAACGAAGACTGCTGCGGCATAGCGGCGTAAGCCGTGAAGCCGAGCGGCCTTGTTACTTAACGGCGTCGAACTTCGCCTTGGCAAGCCGGAAGGATACATGTTTTATTACGTTTATACGCTCCGCAGCCTTGTAGATAATAAACGGTATTACGTTGGAATGACCGCTGCGATTGAAACGCGTCTCCAAAAGCACAACGCCGGGCAGTGTCCGTATACGGCAAAGTTTCGGCCTTGGCAAATTGAAATTGCCGTTGCTTTTCGGTCCAAAGACAAGGCTGTCGAGTTTGAGAAGTATCTCAAATCTCATTCGGGGCGAGCCTTTGCAAAAAAACACTTCTAAGTGACCGTTGTGCTGTGCCTCAGCGGGAGAAAGCCGGATTCTTTTCTGCTTCGCATTCTTGCTGCCGTTACCGGTGTTCGTCTGCCGTCTGTTTAAGGTCAT
>Ga0315294_10006851_pt1 | contig 12499 bp, 10 predicted proteins | sample YL17G13_40_MG_FD_203626 | JGI IMG/M metagenome (GOLD analysis project Ga0315294, IMG submission 203626) | Sediment microbial communities from Yellowstone Lake, YNP, Wyoming, USA - YL17G13_40 | ecosystem: Environmental > Aquatic > Freshwater > Lake > Sediment | place: USA: Wyoming | collected...
ATCGTCAGCTGATTTTGGGCAGACATTCCAGTGCTTTGAGGTCATCGCATCAAAACAATTGGCAACGGCAAGAATTCTTGAGCCGATGGGAATGTTTTTGCCGACAAGGCCGTTGGGGTAACCGGTGCCATCAAAGTTTTCGTGATGATGCCGTATAATTACTACTTCCTGATTGAATAAGCCGATTGGTGCAAGAATTTCGGCACTTGCAATCGGATGACGCTCAATAATTTTACGCTCTTGGTCGGTAAGAGACGCTGTCTTGTAGAGAATATCATTGGGAATCACGATTTTGCCGAGGTCGTGCAGCATCGCCGCTGTCTGAAGCTGTTCCATCAAAGCCTGTGACACCTCCATCTGCTTGGCAATTTCGGTTACATAGACCCTGACATTTTCGACATGATGAGCAAGATAAGGATCCTTGGCTGCAATCGCCTTTACAAATGCCGCAATCGTGCCGAGCGTCTGTGTTTTTATCTGCCGGGCCAGCGATGAAATTTTCGCCTGCAGTTCATGGAAGTCTTCACTTTGACGCCTCTGTAACTGCTCGTCAGGATTGACCTTGTCATACGAAACAACACGGTTTCTGCCGCGATGTTTGGCTGCATAAAGAGCATCGTCAGCTCTTCTTATCAGGTCATACGGGTCTGCCGCATCGGCTCCATTAAAAACAGTAACACCTACACTGCACGTAACCGATATGGGTTGATTGGATACTTCCCAGTGGTATTTGTCAATTATCTGACGGAGTTTGTCTGCCCTTTGTGTTGCAATTTCTACAGGCATTGACGGCATAAGAACAATAAATTCTTCTCCGCCATAACGAGCGGCCATATCGAGCGGATAAATGTTTTCATTCAGAATCTTGCCGAGCTGCTGCAGAATCCTGTCGCCGCTCAGGTGGCCGAAACTATCGTTAACATTCTTGAAATGGTCGATATCAAACATCATAACGGCAACCGAGCCGCCGCGTATCTTGGCCTGCAGTATTTCACGCTCGAGAACTTCAAAAAAGCGCCGCCTGTTCGCAAGACCCGTAAGTTCGTCGGTATTTGCAAGAAGAAGCAGTCTCTCCTGAAGCTCAATCATCTGAAGCACTATGCCGATTCGCGCCTGAAGTTCGCCTCTGTTGAAAGGCTTGGTTACATAGTCAATCGCACCAAGTTTCAGACCGGAAACCTTGTCCTCGCTCTGGTCTCTTGCAGAAACAAAAATAACCGGAATTGAAGATGTGCGGACATCGGCCTTAAGCTGTCTGCATATCTCAAAACCGTCAATCTCCGGCATCATCACATCAAGCAGAATAATATCCGGCTTTTGCTCAACTGCCGTTCTTATACCATCAGCAGCACTTTCAGCAAGAAGTGCATCAAGACCCATGCTGCCAAGATGAGCCTTGAGAAGGATAAGATTTGCCTGGCTATCGTCAATAACGAGAACTTTTCGCCGTTTTCTGGTCTTCATCCCGTTAGAAATCTCTTTTCCATTATAAACTTTTACACTTTGATATTTTAAACAGGATTCGTCCCGTTAGAACTCTTCTTTTACATTTATAATTTCTAACGGGATTCATTTCTGCACATGCGATTTACGGTTAATCCCTTATCAAAGTTATCGACTTATCTATCCCGTGTATTCAGATGAAGACCGAATTTAAGGCAAAAAAAGGTTCTTTTCTCTTCAAGGCCCGATAATAAAGAGCTTTGATTCAACACTTTAAGCCTGATACTTGATGCTCCAAACAGAGTATTTGAGGTTTGATATTTCGTAATTGAAGCTCAAGCTATCGCATTCAAAGCTCTATCTAAAACATTCGAATTTTAAAACCTCGCATCTGAAGTTTGATACTTGATGTTTCACGCTTAACCTGTCGTGTCTTACACTTAATACGAAGCATTTCAAGCTTGAAACTTCGCATTTCATATTTGCTTTGCCGTAAAGTAAGTTTACTTTACGATGATTCCAATTTACTTTGCCTCGCTGCACTTGTCGGCAAGATGTTTCCAATTGACTTTCTCATATTTCAAGCTTGATATTCGATGTTTCATGCTTGAAAAATCATTTTTCACATTTACTTTTCGATGATTCCAATTTGCTTTTCGATGTTTCATGCTTGATTTAAGACATTTCAAGCTGATTATTCAGACCTTAAAAATAGAAATCCCACTTTTCAGTGTCAAAAACGATGTTTCCCCTTTGAGTTATCTATTTTCACATTTCAAAGAAAATTTTTTAATTTTTATGAATATTTGTTCTGTAAGAAACGCCTTATACCCAGAGACACAGGAGGGACGAGGAGAGTGTGTCTCTGGAGTTTATAACTATGGAAAAAGATGAAGATATAGAAAAAGATAAGGATATGGAAAACAAGGATATTAAGAATCTTGCTGAACATTTGGTAGGGAAGGTTCGTGATGCCCGCATAAAAGGCAAGAAAAAACTATCTGATAATCGGCCTGAGGTGGAAACCGTAAAGGAATAAGGAGGACTTGAAGCAGGGATAGCTTTATTTAATCTCCTTCTGGCAGCCAGGCCACCTATAAAAATGGGGTGGCCTGATTGATTTTCAGGTTCGAGAAAATTTATTAATTAATTTAAATGATGCAGCTTTAATTCTGAATAATTTATTATGAAAAACCAATTGCACTGCCTGTTGTTCAAATATTTAAACATAAAATCCCTTATAGTGTCAGAACATGACACTGCAAGACAGTCAAGATATTGTTGTTCTTTTTTGATTTTACCCAATTTAACACAAGGTCTTTATTTTGGGTTTTATGAGGTTTAAAAGCGATTTTATTTGACGTTTTAGATGTTTTGGGTGATAATATTTATATAGTGTAGAGGCAGCCTTTAAAATTCCCCTTCTACTGCTAATGGTTGCCGTTTTTAGAGGTTGTCTAAAAGAATATCCGGATTGTAAATGCAACGTGGATTTGCAGTCTTCAATGGTTCGTTGTGGGCTCAAATCTGATTTGCACTAAAAACAGCCACAGAGGGCACAGAGAAGAATATGCCGGATTTTATAAATATCCTTGAGAAAAAAATGGCAAAAAAGAAAAAGAAAAAAGAAAAACTTTCAATATACTTGTTAAGCCCTCTTGGCAATCGGAGGCATCCTTGAAGAAAATCGACTTACATATTCATACGGTATCAACTATCAGCGATAGTAGCTTTAACTTCAATCTTGATAAGCTAAAAAAATACGTCTCCGAAGCAGGGCTGGATGCTATTGCGGTAACAAATCATGATATGTTTGATAGCGTCCAGTTTGGGACAATTAAAGAAGCGCTAGACGCGGTTGTCTTCCCGGGAATAGAAGTGAACCTAGAATGTGGGCATGTATTAATAATCAGCGACGTGGCCGATTTGGAAAACTTCGAGGGTAAAACTGAAAGGATTGCCCAGAGAATCACGGGAATTGGAGACAGCATATCGGGAGATGAACTTGAGGAGATATTTGGCGATCTAAATGACTATTTGGTGATCCCACATTACGACAAACAGCCAGCCATCGAAGGAGAAACATTAGACCGAATTGCAGATTACGTATCGGCCGGTGAGGTGGATAGCGCCAAGAAATTCATCCGCGCCATCAAGGATGAGAGCAAACCCACTCCCGTCCTATTCAGCGACGCGAGAATTTGTGATGATTTAGACAAGCTTCCCACAAGACAGACTTTTATAGACTGTGGTGAGTTGACCTTAAACGCCATTAAAGCATGCCTGCAAGACAAGGGGAAGGTTGCACTATCTGAAACCGATGGGAACAAGCTGTTTCAGATTTTTGATGATGGCCAGAAGTTGTCTACGGGATTAAATGTCCTTCTCGGTGAAAGATCAACCGGAAAGACCTTTACTTTGAATAGGATCGATGAATCAACCGAAAATGTAAAGTATATCAAGCAGTTTTCATTGGTTCAGCAAGACGATGACGCGTACGAACGCGAATTTAATAATGAGGTACAAAGAAAACGAAGTCGGTTCACCGAAGAGTATTTGTCTGGATTTAAGGTGGTTTTGAATGATGTTATGAATGTTGACTTGCATGCTAATGAGCGAGCGGTCGAGGAATACGTTAGCAGCCTTCTTAAATCTGCGGAGGAGGCAGACAGGAAGGATGCCTTTTCCAAAACAGCCCTATTTGATGAGTCAGAATTCCCAACAAGTGATGACCGTGTGTTGATTGATTTGATTGGATCGGTTCGACAAGTAATAGAAAACGTTGAATACCGGGAAATAATTGAACGGCATATAGACATCAATTCCATGAAGCGACTTGCATGTGAATTGATCGAACTGCTCTGGACAAAGACATTTGAGAAAAAGAAAAAGAGACTTGTAAACGGTTTAATACGAGATATTAGGAATAGTCTGAAGATACGCACATCTGCGGTTCAAGTCGAGGATGTAGACTTGTATCGCGTAAGCATGGACAAGAAGAAAGTCGATAGGTTTTCAGAGATCGTGAAATATCTGCAGAGAGAGGCGATAATCTCGGTGAAAAGCATTCAAGGATTTAGCGTTGTTGCGCGAAAGAGCCCCTTTGCCGGCGCTGGAGAATTAAAGTCGGCAAGCGGTGTAAGGACAGCATTCAGTGAATCCTTCAAGGAATACGGACAACCTTATGATTATTTACAGACATTACTGGCCAATGAAACCCTGACGCAGTCCGAGCTCTACAAGTTGTTTGCGAAGATAAGCTACAGAATTCTTAACAGAGATGGATTCGAGGTATCCGGTGGCGAACGATCTGAATTTAGGCTGCTGCAAGAAATAAAAGATGCGCAAAATTACGATATCTTACTGATTGATGAACCGGAGTCTTCATTCGACAACATGTTTCTTAAGAGCGACGTCAACCAACTCATTAGCGAGATTTCGGAGTCAATGCCGGTAGTTGTGGTTACGCACAACAATACAGTCGGAGCTTCAATCGGGGCTGATTACCTACTGTATGCAAGTAAAGAAATTGAAGGAGGCGATGTAGTATACAAGTTATACTCTGGTTATCCGACGGACAGTAGGCTTACGTCACTGGACGGTAAAACGATTAGCAATCATAAGATAACGCTGAACTCACTTGAAGCGGGGTATGACGTCTACAATGACAGGAGGCAAAGATATGAAGCTATTAAAGATTGAGAACAATGTAGGATATTATCGTGATAACCAGGGCGAGTTCGCCCCAATAGACAAGATCACAAAAGAGGATATTCTAATGTTAGTCAATCTGACGCTTGGCGAGGAGGAGATAGAGTTCGACGAGTACAATGATGAAAATCTCAATAATCAAGCACATCAGATTATCTACAAAAGTATATTCGAGAAACTGCAAGGGCTCAAAAAGAGAAGACAGGAGTTCATAGATGAATCAGAGCGATTGTATTTGTCGGAATATGAGAAATATCAAGATGAGCCATCACAACAAGGCGCTTAAAGGAACGTAAAAGTCCTCCGCATCGGAGCGTGGGAGAGAAAATAAGTTATGCCCGACCAAACAATTAACTGGCTAAAATAAGATGAGGGCAAGAGACTCGACGAGTACTGAAAAAGCAACGGGAGTTTCTTACATATGTAGAAACCTGTGTTTCCTGTTTTATGTAGGCTGTATAACTATTGTTAGATGCGATGACAACCCTATTAACTGATACAACAGATCAACTGTTCCGACAATGGGCTCGAAGAGCAAACACACTTCTTGTGCCCGTACAGTTATTGGTAGTCGCGCAGCTCTTTCGTCGAGTTCCCTTAGTTTTTCCAAGTTGGGAAATATTCAGCCGCTTCTTCTACTTGTTCTACGGTGTCTTACTATCGTTTCTTATCGTTCTATTCCTCGCCACTCTACGCGTTCCTTCACTCAGGAAACCGATCAGTGGCCAAATGCTTCTACATCAAAGTTTCCTATTTCTATTTTGGGTTGGCGATTTCTTACGATGCACGGTGTTTGATACTGAGGTGTTCGCATTCAATCCATATCTTCATGGGTTACTGCTTCTTTTTGTGGCTATCAATACTTTCATCTTTATCTACGTGCGCGGGTTCATGTCAAAAACTGGTGGCGAACAGCGCCTTGAGCTTCTTCAGGCTTTTACGAAAATTTCAATGGTTTCGGCAGTACTGCTACTGTTCTTTCTAATTGGAATCCTCGTGAGAGTGAATCTGTTCACAAGCATGAACATGCTTGGTCGTATCGTGGTTGTTTTGGGACTAGTGGCTGTTTTCTTCGCCGTCTATGTTGATATTCGTACTTCATGGATGGAGAAAGCATTCGATAGACGCTTTTCATTAAAGCTGCTTGCCAGTTCGCTGTTTTTCCTTTTCGTACTTCTCCTTTGCGCCTTGTTCTTGAAGTTTCTCACGAGATACACTTGGGAAAGCATTATTATCGCTAGCATCTTCCTGCAACTATCTCTTGCGGCAGCCATTGCCTTGAATGAGATTGGAGTGAATACAGGTGGGGTTCTCTGGGCCGTTGCACATTTTCCGATCTTGGGTTACTACCTATTACTGATGTTGCTTTCTGAGGAGAAAGGTCTCATCACGAGGGCAATTTTGAGTTTTCGCTCGAATCTTGACACGATTGTGCAGGGGGGCTGGTTTGTCGTTGGGGCTGCCTTATCTACATTGTTGCTTCGACTTGTTGTGAAGAGGTCGCGAATGCGAGACGCGAAAAAACCTCTTAATAAGGCAACTGTCATGGACTTTGCAAACTCACTTTCCATAGATTTGGAAACAGCGAAGAACCTTGCGGAGAGTCAGCCCTTTGCCAGCTGGGCTGAAGTGGCCCTTGTTAAAGGTATTGGTAAAAAACGTCTTGCATATTTGCAGGACCACTTTGCAATTGAATAGGATATGTAGGCATCTAACAATGGCATGCACTCGGACGGGGATTCCGCTGGCTCTGCATCCCCGCCGGTGATGCCTGACGTTCCGGTGGGTTCTGAGCAAGAAGCCCTCAAGAAATCGACAAATGGCTTAACTCCTAACTCTCTCGCCCTGAGCCCCTGCAAAGATACTATCTCAATGAGGGCTGGCGATGCACTCAAAAAAAATTTTATTTTTTACTAAAGCTGCCTTTTTAATCATCCGATTAGTTCAGAACGCAACTGGGGTAAACTTCCTGGGGGGCAAAAGTATCCAATGGACAAATCTCACAGCACAATAGCTTTTTTAAAAACACGAATTAATACAGTTTACGTATTCCTTTTACCGGTTGCGCTGCCCGTAAACGAAAAGTTTACGGTGAACAGTAAACTGTAAACAGTAAACTAATGATAACTATCCATTAAGCAAAAAATACTCCGAAAATTCCCTGCTCGCAGGCAGAGATAATTTATTAACTTTTTTAAGGAGAGACTAAAATGCCTAAATTTCCAAAAACAGAAGCAGAAGTTGTAGCACTGGCAGAGACGATGGTTGCAGGCCTTACCACTCACGCAGCCGATTTCCCATCGGTTACAGTAGCAACCCTGTCAACCGCCCTGACCAACTACAAGAACCAGAGACAGACTCAGGAAAATGCCAAAAGTCAGGCCCAAATCGCAACTGTAACAAAGGATGAAAAACTCGATGCACTGGTAGAGCTTATGAAAAACGATTTAAAGCTCTCGGAAGTCGATGTTGCAGATGACCCTGAGAAACTTACCGAAATCGGATGGGGACCAAGGTCTGAGCCTGAGCCTATTATCGCACCGGGCAGCCCAACCGAACTTCACCCGATAGCCGAAGGACAGGGGACTATCTGGCTCGAATGGGATAAGCCGGAAAGTGGTGGCCCTGTGCGAAATTACATCATTGAAAGAAGACAGCAGGCTCAAACCGGCGGAGATTTCGGGGCGTGGACATTGGCAAATACCACTTATAACTGCGAGATTAATCTTGCAGACCAGCCGGTAAACATCCGCATCGAATACCGCGTAAAAGCAGTCAATGCAGCAGGTGAAAGTATGCCCAGTAACAGTGTATCGGTTGTACTTCCTTAAAAGGAGTGTAAATAAATTCTTTCCCCCCCTGCTGGTCTTTCGACAGGGGTTTGTAATGATAACTAATATTGTAACAAATGACTAAATACTAACGACTATTAACCAGAGACCAGCTATGCCCGAATTTCCAACGACTGAACCGCAGATAATGGCGCTTTCCAAAAGGATGCTGGATGGTTACCTCCGGCACGCAATCGATTTTCCTAATGTCCTACGGATAAAACTGTCTTTTACGCGAGGGGCATATATGGCGGCAAGAAAATCAGCCAAAGATGCCCATTCCAGACTGCGGATTGAAACAAAAAATAGAAACGAAAAACTCCTGAAACTCAAAAACATAATGAAAAAGTCTCTGCAGAAAGCCCAAGTTGATGTTGCCGCCAACCCCGAAAAACTTAAACTCATCGGCTGGGGCCCGAAATCTGCCTGTCAGCCAACAGAAACACCCGGTCAGCCGACAGACCTTGTTGCAGTTCACAAACAGGATGGGGTAGTAGATTTAAACTGGAAAAAACCTGCCGATGGCGGCATAGTTTACAATTATATAATTGAAAGACGTTGTTTAGACACAAACCAGACAGACAGTTGGACTATAGCAGCAATCAGCTACGATTGCCAGACAATTTTACCAAGTCAGCCTAAAGGCGTTCATTTGGAATACCGCGTAAGGGCATCTAATCTCGCAGGCCAATCGTTACCATCCAACACAGCAACAATAACCCTTTAACTCACCATATACCCTAAACCCTATTCCCGAATTTTCCCCTTGACAATTCCAGACAGAATAGATACTCTATTATATGTCTTAAATGACTATGGAGACTATGGAGTAGGAGGAATACACATCTGACCAGTTCAGGGTAAGCCTTTTCTCTATATTTATAATTCCTGGGAGTTGGAGATAGAAGAAAGATGTTACGCCAGAAGGAGTATAGGAATAATTATACCTAGTTGCTGTAGAGATTAAGTCTCTATAGGAACTGGGTTTTTTTGTTTATTTAGGCAGAAGGATGGGAAGATGAAGAAAACAAGAATTTTAGCAGTGGTTGTATGTGTACTGGCAGTGGCAAATATCGCTTCGGCTGACACTGTACGAGGAATCGACATTAATTTTGTAACTATCGGCAATGCAGGTAACACGGGAGATACAAGGCTTAATAATCAGGCTTATCCTTATAACTGCGGTGCGGTCGGTTACAATTATCGTATCGGCAAATATGAAATTACGAATGCTCAGTGGAACACCTTCACAGCCGCTGCCGGTGCTCCCACGGGCAATGACGGCGGTTACAGTTATAATTCATATTGGACTGGTGACCAGCAACCGACTAATAGAGTAAGCTGGTATGAGGCGATACAGCTCTGTAACTGGCTGACCAGCGGCGATAAAAGCAAGGGCGCATATCTGTTCAGCGGTAATAATACTAATCCAGGTAACTTTCTCGGTATCAATCGCGCGGCGGCACAAGCAACCCACGGGATGATTTATTTTCTGCCGACCGAAAATGAATGGTACAAAGCAGCTTATTACAAACCGAATGGCAGCGGCTATTCCAGCTATGCCAATGGCACAGATACCGCTCCGTTGACAAGCGAAGCATGTTATGGTCAGAGTTTGCCGTATCCCGGCCCATGGAATATCGGCATTGGAACAATCGAGCAGAACGGCACATTTGATATGATGGGCAACGTTTGGGAGTGGAATGAAACTCTTATCAGCAGTTCCAACCGTGGCATCCGTGGTGGGTCGTACCGCAACGCCTACGACACTTACCTAAGTTCATCCTATCGGGATTACTATTACCCAAGCAACGAGTACAACAATATAGGATTTCGTGTCATTGAAATCCCCGAACCAGCAACGATTCTTTTACTAACTCTCGGCGGTTTGGTTTTGAGAAAACATCGCAGATGAAGCCCTATGGGCGGATACAAAATTTGAGCGAATACAAAACAAAGGCCGGGCTGTAATACCGGCCTTTTTTATTGCCTCACAGCCAAAATCTCCTATAATTTCACAGGGTAAAGACAACTTAACCTGAAGGTGAGATTATGGGAAAAAACGATTCAATAGAAAAGATTCTGAATTTTGCGATTGAGGGAGAAATCGAAGCCTACGAGTTCTATAAAGACCTTGCTTCAAAAATGGATAACCCAACAATGAAAAAGGTCTTTGAGGACTTCGCCGCCGAAGAACAGGGGCATAGAAAACTGCTCGAAGAAGCCAGAAAAGGCAAGACCGTCAATATCGGCGGCGAAAAAATCGCAGACCTGAAAATAGCAGAATACGCCGTCGATATTGTGCCGACTCCCGATATGGACTATCAGACTGCACTTATTCTTGCAATGAAAAAAGAGAAAAAATCCTTTCAGCTTTATTCTGACCTCGCGGCAGCGACAAAAGACCCCACAGCAAGGAAACTGTTTCAGTCGCTTGCCCAGCAGGAAGCTAAACACAAGCTCCGCTTTGAGCTTGAATATGATGAAGTCGTTTTAAAGGAAGATTAAAAAATATTATTTAATTCTCTGTGTCCTCTCCGTCAGGAGTCCCAAGGACTGTGCTCTCTGTGGCTGAAAAAAAATCAAAACTTGCTCTGTGGCTCAAAGAAATAAGGTCGCCTTTTTTTACCGCAAGTGTCCTGCCTGTAATCATTGGCACTGCTCTTGCGTACTCCGCCCACAATTCTTTTGACCTAACACTATTTATTCTCGCAGTTTCTGCAACGGTAGCAATTCACGCCGGCGCAAACATCACAAATGACTATTTCGACCACATCTCCGGAAATGACCGGCTCAACGACAATAAAACGCCTTTCTCCGGCGGCAGCAGAATGATTCAAAATAATCTCCTCTCACCAAAAGAAATCCTCATCGGCTCACTTGCGTTTTTCGCAATCGGAGCAGTTTTGGGAATTGCGATACTCATAATAACAAAAAGTCTTTTTGTGCTTCTGCTGGGTATTATCGGCATACTCGGCGGATATTTTTACACAGCTACACCTCTTAAACTGGGCTATCGAACAGCAGGAGAAATAACGATAGGCTTTCTGTTCGGCATTTTGCCGGTTTATGGTTCTTTCTATGTCCAGACACTAAGGTTCAGTACTCTGCCAATACCGCCGGGAGCAATTGTCGCCGTTCTGATTTTCCTCGTAATTTTTGCAAATGAATTCCCCGATTTTAATGCCGACCGCGCAGCCAACAAAAAAACTCTCGTTGTTACCCTCGGCATAAAAAATGCAGCGACCCTTTACAAATCAATACTCATAGTACTTTGTGTACTATTGATTATTTATTCGATTGCCAACCTTAACTCGCTTGCGTCAGCAGTTTTACTGATACCAATAATCAGTATCAGCGCAATATGTTTCAAAAATGCAGATGCAGAAAAAGTCGCACAGAAAGGCTATATTCAGTTAAGCAAAACAACAATTCTGCTGCATACTATCAGCTGTATTGCACTCGTCGCAGCAATATTACTTTCCAAGTCGGCTTAAGATATTTGTGGCGTATTCCTGTTGGCCCGTTTTCCCCTCGCCGCGATAACCCCGATTATAGATACGCTCCTGCAGATATCCGATACGGTTTTCAGGACTCGGATGTGTTGAGAAGAATTCTATAGTCCGAAACTCGCTCTGTCTTTGTAATATCTCCATTGTTTCAATCATTCCATAAGGCGTGAAACCAGCCTTGACCAGATAATCCAGGCCGACCTCATCGGCCTGCTTTTCCTGTTCTCTGGTGAAAGACATACCTTCAAGCTGTCTGACGATATTTGCGACCCTCATCGCTGACGATGTCGCCTGCGAACCGGCAACACCAAAACCGACATCAATTATAATATTCCTTGTAATTTGTTGAGCAATATGTCTTGCTGTAACGTGTGCTGTTTCGTGCGCCAGGACAGATGCCAGCTGAGCTTCGCTGTTAAGTTCTTTCAGCAAACCTGTAGTGATATAGATATATCCGCCCGGCAGAGCAAATGCGTTTACCGACTGATGGTCGATGGCTTTGTAGGAAAACCCTTCGTCCGGCGTATGACTTATCCGGGCAATTTGCTGGCCGACCGAGTTTATATAATTCTGAAGCTGTTGGTCTTTAACGCTCTGGCCGAGCTCTTTTTCAACCTGTGCTGCAGCATCGCGTCCCATCGCTTTTTCCTGCTCGGGACTTACAAGTATGAGTTGCTCCTCACCTGTTACAGGATTAGTCTGACAGCCGGCACAAATAAACCCTAATCCTGCTGCAATTAACAACAACCATAAAGTTTTCATGTCTCTTTACCTCTTAACCTTATTTAAATAAGACACTTATAGTTCGAATAAGTATATCCATATTAGAGTAGCTCAATACCATATAAACTGTCAATAGTATTTTTGTATTGAAATATCTTTTTCTTGTTTTAGTATAACTTGTATTATTTAATGCGGGTTTAATTTGATGAGCAAAAGAATTCTTTCTTCAATACTTGTTTTTTCTGCTATTGTTCTAAGTTTGCCTTTTGTTTGCGGCTG
>Ga0315294_10006853_pt1 | contig 12498 bp, 14 predicted proteins | sample YL17G13_40_MG_FD_203626 | JGI IMG/M metagenome (GOLD analysis project Ga0315294, IMG submission 203626) | Sediment microbial communities from Yellowstone Lake, YNP, Wyoming, USA - YL17G13_40 | ecosystem: Environmental > Aquatic > Freshwater > Lake > Sediment | place: USA: Wyoming | collected...
TTGCTTACTTCTGAAGTAGGAAAAATACTCCAGCCGGCAGCATCACTTATAATCTGGAAGGCCATAGAGATGTCATTATTGTTGAAAGTTATCTGTGGAATTATAGGATTTGTTTCCTCGAAATTTTTCGCTGGCGGAGCATTTGTTTCGTTAGAAGAACTGAATGGGTCAAAAGCGATGGAATTAGCATCTTCAGCTACAACCAAAGATGACACCAGCAACAGGTCTGCCAGGAAAATTACGATGTTTTTATAAATCGGTTGTTTCGACATAATTTTAGAGATTTAAAGTTACCTTGTGGTCAATAATCGATATTTCAACACTATTTTTATAAACATTAAGGACTGTGAAAAGGTCATTAATTGAATCGCCGGCCTTGCATTTTTTCAGGCCGGTGCCTTCGATGTTGATGTATGCCACCGGTTCGCCGCTCATTTCCATAATGCACTGCAGCTTGAGCTGCGACTTTATTCTTTCTATGGTTTTGTCTGCCATCGGCCTGTCACTCAGTGAGGAAGAGGCTTTAAAAAGGTTGGGCCTGATTACCTTTATAAGTTCCTGTGTATTTAGTGTTACAGGTCGCAAAGTTTTAGAAAGATTATCAGCAGCGATTATGTTTACTCCGGCAGGCGAAACAGACAAGTTAGAAATCGGCTGAATTGAAATTGTAAGTTCGAGCACAATGACAAGTATCAAAATTACGATTGCTGCGGCAAGGAAGCAATGTATCAGTCGCCATAAGCCATAGCGTTTTATGAGTGTGTGTATTGGGTGTTTCCACATTTTTTCAGCCAATGTTTTTTGATTCTGATACAATTTTGCTAATAACAAAGGATACCTGGATGTTGTCAGTGGTTTCCTGGGCTTTTAAGTCGAGTTGTTCGATTCTCAGGGGTTTGGAATATGTTTCAACAGCGACTATAAAATTAAGGATATTCCTTATGTGTCCGGACATTTCGATTTTAATCGACAGGCGTTTGTAAGAGTCTTCTTTGGCAATGGGAGAGATGATTAAAGACCGGATTTTTACATCCAGTTTCGAGTATAGGTCGTTGAGTTCGCGGGTGAAAAGTGAAATTTCCTGCTGGTCATTACTGCTGCCTGATATTAGGGGTTCGATTTGCAGGTAAGCGTTGTCGATGCGGTCTTTTATCAGGAGGTCGCCTTCCATTTTGGCAAGGGTCAGCCTGAGATTTTGCATTCGCTCGATACGCAGCTTTCGTTCTTTTAGCAGTGGGTTTACGATAACGGTGAATACAAGCACACCAATTATCACAATGGCTGCGATTATGGCTAATGGCTTCTCATGAGTGTTTTTTTTGCCAGTACTCATTGGTTCAATTGTTTTGGATAGCGCATTCCGCCTTAAATTCCACAATACTTCCGCCGGGCCGGGGAACCTGTTGAGCATTTACAATCTGGATTTTTCTAAGCAAATCAGCATTGTTCATAGCATTTGTGTATTCAAATGCGTTTGCGAGCAGGTCACTTTGGCCTTTTATTTCCATACTCGCCGTGTCTTGTTTAGATATAAACCTTAATTCGCTTATTGAGATGGTTTTGGGCGTATACTTGTAAAGTTCATAAATTATTTGAGCTGTCCGACCGCGGTTGGATAACTGCTGCTGTATTGCCTTTAAGCGTTGTCGTTTACTGTCGATACTTTTGGCGACATTTTCTATCGGTGTAATTTTAGCTTCGATTTTCCGGCAAAGCATGTCTATTCTCCGGTTCATAGCTGCGAGGGATAAAAATAACAGCAAAATCAGCAGGAGAAACAGACCAGTGGTGAGCAGGTAGTTAAAAAGCAGTATTTTGAATTGAGATTTTTTTATGTATTTTTGCGGCAGGAGATTGGCGTGCTGAAATTGCGGATTTGTAACTGATTTGAGTAATCCTACAGCTATGACAGCTTCATAATCAAAGTCTGTGGTATTATCCTCCGTGGTGTTATTCTGATGATTTTCTTTTTGGTACCAGGTAACTTCAGGACTTGGTAAAGTCACTATTTTATCATAGATGATGCGGTTGGCAGCAACTTGGAGGGCAGTTTTTATTTCTGACACATACTTTTGAGAACCGGCAAGCGATATTGTAATTTTGTTTTTTAGAGATGTTTCTATTTCTTCCTGCTGATGTAATATTTCATTAATAATTTTGTGAGAGGAGTCTGCAACGTTCAGGCCGGAAAAGTTCAGTTCGGTTATTTTTCCGAGGTTTTTATCTGCAACTTTTATTACTGTGGAATGATGTTGGTTTACAAGGACATTTATCTCCAATGCAGGGGTGTCTGTATCCGCTAATTCGAACCAATTGTGAATAGCTAATGAATCCAACAGGATTCTTTTAGGCTCTATTTTAATGGTTCTGAATGGTTCAAGATACTGATTTAGTATATCCAGCTTTATAATGCACACTAAAATATTCAAGATATTATCATGTTTATTCAGAGAGGTGCATCCATACACGATTTTCTCCGAAGGCAGCGGTATCAAGGAAGGCAGCTCAAATTCAACCATTTTAGCTGCTTCGTCCAGGTCCGATGCTGGTAAAGCGAGCGTTTTTAGGATACACAAATTCCTTGGCACAGGAATAGCCCAGTTTTTTGCCAGTAAGCTTTTGTTCTCGATAGCTTGTTTGAGATGTTCGAGAGATTTAAATCGGATACAGCAAGGTGAATCTTTGTATTTTACGCAAACGATAATGTTACCATCAGAGGTCTGACATAACGATGCCCAGAATGTTTTGATTCTTCCGTTTCTCATTACAGCAGTCTTTCCAAATACAACAGCGCCGGCTGATTTCCCGCGCATTTAACTGTTGCCATAAGGCAGCATTCGAAGATGTTGTCAAGCCTGGCGAAGGAAAATATTCTGAAGTATTCTGAGTTAAAACAGCAATATTGTTGCAGAATTTCGATTTGAAGTTCCGGCAGGTTTTCCAAATTTGTAAGGTCTTTCTCGCCCGTCGGGTATTGGTCGTCATCTGTACCGGGTTGTCCGTCAGGCCCGGCGCAATAGACTGACAAGGTATCGGCAGTCTCCTGGGCGATTCCCGGCAGCGCTGACAGTATTTCTTTAGAGACTGTGTTTATGTTTATTTTGCCGTTTCCATAAACAGTAAAAATATTTAAAAAACCCAAGTTGCTGGTATTGTCATAATCATTGAAAAAAGGGTTGAATTGACCGGTTGCTTCCTGTTTGTATGCGAGAGAACTTTGAGTCAGGTGTTCTCCAAGATAATTTTCGCGTGTGATTCCTTTTATAAAAAGGAGTTCTTTCAAAATAACACAAAGGCTGTTTTTCGAAACATACGGTGGATTCAAACGCTCATAAAAATTTGTTTCCGCACCATCCGGGTTCGTATCATTGTCGGTGTCTGTCCAATCCAGTATACTCGCGTGCAATTCTTTGCTGACACCGTTTATTTTTTCCCAGGCGGCAGGGTCAGACTTATTTATATTTAAATATCCTTGTTCATCCCTAAGGCAATATGTCAGTAAGTTGTTTTCGTCAGGGCGAGAATCCTTAAACCCATCAAAGAGTTTCTCCTCTTCTACAGTGCCGGTGAATCGGCACATTACAGCAGTATTTGAAGAGGAGCGTTCTTTTTGCTGGCTTAGAAGAGCTTTGACTCTTTCAATTCCGCCTAATGCAAGATAATAGACCTGGGTTCTTTGAGCGTTTTTTTGAGCAAGTTTCAGTTCTATTCGGGTTCTGTAAGCCAAACCTATCGCCAATATGGTTATGCAGGAGGTTACTATCAATACAAGTATGAGAACACTTCCAGTTCGGCTGTTTTTTCCTTCAATACAGTTGAAAGTCATATATGCTCTTGTGTTTTTTCTTTGTTTCTGCGCGACTTCCATAAAGAGAAAGGTATTTTCTTATTTTTATAGCGGGTTAAAACAGGAAAGTGTTGATGAGGTTCAGTCGTTAATTTTGTGGTTACAAATCGATATTTAAGGTGATTTCCGTGTCAGACACTTGTTAATCAATCGCTAAAGTGTAAGAGGTGCCTGGCAGGGGACTAAGATGCTGGTTTCAAAGCTGGTTTCCGAAATGTTTTTGGTTGCAGGCCATTTCAGTAGAACCTTAATAGCTTTAGGCGGGGTACGTTCGGAACTGTAAGATTGTTTCCATAAATCAGAAGGTGAGCCTGAATCAGGAACAGCACACCAGATTTTGAAGTCTGATAATCCCTTCAAGATAACATTTGAACTTTCCTGGCCTATCACCTTTTCGCCGCCACAAAATTGTTCCGCTCTCTCCAGTAGGTTTTCACCTGTTGCTTTGTCCCGGCTGAAACTGTAACGGATTTTGGCGATGTGTGATGAAAACAAACTTTCCTTCCAGGAAGGTGTTAAGGTATAAAAGGTTAGATTGACGGTTCCATCAGGCAGAGTTGACAACTCAAATAGATTGTCTTTTTCTGTTTCACTTGTTTGCGGGAGATAAAGGCCGGATATTTCCTGCCGCAAGGTCTCGGTAGTAAGTCTGGCGTTGTTGTAAACAGGCCGCTGGGCTTCGATATTTGACCACAGCAAATGTGCCTGTTGAAACGCGGCATTTATTCCCAGAACAAGAACTGAAGTAATCAGCATAACAAGCAGAATTTCTACAAGAGTGAAACCTCTATGCGGGGATGGGTTATTGGTATTTGAGTTTTGCATTAAAATCTATTTTCCTTCGAAAGCCGGCTCTATATACATCAGCGAGAACAATTCGTATTGTTGAGGGCGTAGTTGTTCCTGCCATTTTACCTGAACACGAATCGCTGCAAGATTTTCGACAGGGGTCGGGGCAATATTTACCTGCCAGAGGTATGTATCTGTCTGTCCCTGTGTATTTTCAAAGGACTTGTTTTTATTTAATGCGGCTTCGGTGAGCAAACTTTCAGCGAGCAGCACTGATTTTGTCAGCATCCTTGAATGGTAAGCGGCCATTGAACAGGAACGCATAACACCGAATACCGCAATAAGTGAGATACTTAATATGGCGAGGGCTACAACAACCTCAACCATAGTAAATCCTTTTGTTTCATTTTTGGGTTTGGTCCCGCAGAAGCTGGAGAAATTGTCAAATTGCTGATTCTTCAAGTTCCACCTGTCTTCCATTTATTTTGATGGTTTCTATCGAATCTCCAACCAACAGGGAAAAACTTGCATCAGGCCATTGTTTTGAAGGGTCAAAAACTATGTAACGGTTATTGCCTTCGGTATCGAAACCTGCAATATCCTTAAGGTGAACATTTTTGTTGAAGTAACGGGCATTACATAAGAAGTTATCAATGGGTTTGTAGTTTTTACTTTCCGTATCCGGTGCTATTTCAAGCCAGTAACTATTGTCTTGAGGATTGATTCCTACTTTTGTTGTTTTTTTTGTGTGCATTGTCAAATCGAGAGCATACCTTATAAGCTCTGTTACATTGAGACAGTCCTCTTTTAATTGCAGGTTATCGTTGCTTCTTCGGGCATACGGTATTATTACCATCATCATTGATGAGATAATTGCCAGAACGACAATCAATTCAAACAGGGTGAAGCCGATTTGTATAAATGCTCTATTTTTCATTCGACGTGAGGTTGTCATGATTTGTAATATCATCGTTATTACTCAGGATACTGTCTGAACCAGGTGAAATTATGTCATACAGGAATTCTGATGAGGTTAGCTGGCTTGGGTAGTTATACTGGTATTGATTACCCCAGGGGTCGAGAGGTATGGAGTCGCTTTTTATATATGGGCCGTGCCAGTTTGTTATCTGGGGATTTTGAATCAATGCCGGCAGTCCCTCTTCGGTGGTTGGGTAACGGCCTGTATCCTGTTCAAACAGGTCCAGAGCGATGCCAAATGTCCCTACAATAGTTTGTCTGGCTGCGGCTATCCTGGCTTCCTGTGAACGACCGAAGAAACGCGGAACTATTACCGCCGCTAAAACGCTGATTATTGTGATGACCAAAAGTAACTCTATGAGCGTAAATGCAGTTTTTGTATTTTGTGTTCTGAATTTGTTCATCGTTAATTTGCTCCTTTCAGCCTACCATTGTGCTGGTCTGGAAAATGGGTAGTAATATGGCCATAACTACAAACCCTATAATAGCTCCCAATACCACAATCATTAACGGTCCCAGCAGGCTTGTCATAGAATTTATCGCCGCCTCGCATTCCTGGTCGTACATATTTGTCACTTCGAGAAGCATTTCAGGTAATGTCCCCGTTTCCTCTCCGACAGCTATTATATTAGCAGCTATTTCACTGAAATATCGCTGCTGGGCGATTACTTTTGCCAATGAAGAGCCTTTCAGGATAGCCTCTTCGATGTTGGTTATTTCTTTGGAGAAGGCGATGTTTGTTGTAATTCCTTTGGTAATGTTTACAGCCTGTATTATTTTCACGCCCCCGTTAAGAAGCGAACCGAGCGTTCTTGTAAAACGGGCCAACTGCAGCTTTTGATTCAGGTAACCAATCACCGGCAGTTTTAGCAAAAGGCGGTCAAGATATAACTTTATGCGTTCGTCTCTCAATGCGGTTAAGACAAAGCAAACAGCCCCGATTATCCCAAATATCAGCACCCACCAAAATTCTTTTAGAAAGTTTGTTGCAGCAACAAGAATCTTTGTGGGCAGCGGTAATGTTTGTTTTACATTTACAAATAATTCGATAAATTTTGGAATTACAAAAGTCGTTAATATACCAACGACAGCGGCACTTACTACAAGTAAAAATATCGGGTATACCAGAGCCGTTTTTATCTGGCGGTTCACAGCAACCTGAGCTTTGAGCTGGTTACTAAGCGTGGATAGTGTTTCGGACAGGCTGCCGGATTCCTCAGCGGCACCAACAATGGCCGTATAAGCCCTGGGGAAGATTTTAGGATGCTTCTCCATCGCCTCTGACAGGGAACTGGATTGCTCGATATCATTTTGTAACTGTTTAATTACGAGGGTCAGATATTTGTTCTCCGTTTGTTTGGATAGAGCGTTCAGAGCTGTGGTTAATCGCACTCCGGCACTGAGCAGGGTTGCTAATTGATGCGTAAAGATAGCCTTTTCTTTGGTGCTGACGCGATAACCAAAACCTCTGCTTTGACGCAAAATCATAAGAAGCTTGTTTTCTTGTTCTACGTACAGCAGATAATATCCTTTTTGTTTCAAGGCGGATATGGCAGTTGAGCGGCTGTCGGCGCGCAAGCCGCCTGAAATCAAGTTCCCCTCGCCGTTTTTTACTTTGAAAATGTAATTTAACATAGTTGGTTTAAGACGTGTTTTTTAAATTTAAGAAACGGCTCAACAATATGCCCGTTTCAAACAGCAAATAAAGTGGTATAGCAAGAGCTACTTGAGAGATTACATCGGGACCGGGTGTCAGAATAGCTGCTAATATGAACACGATAAGTAAAACATATTTTCGTGATTTTGCAAAAGTCTCCAGTGAAACAATTCCTATTCTGTTCAAAAAGAAGATGACGATAGGGGTCTGAAAAGAAAGGCCGAAAACCAGCATCATATTAGTTATAAAAGATATATATTTCTCGAAAGTAAACGCCGAGTCGACACCAAGCAAAATTTTGTTGAACCGTATAAAAAATCGCAATGTAAGTGGTGCGATGAACATAATAAAAAAAGCTGCCCCGCAGACAAAAAGGATTACCGACAAAGGTGCCGCAAGATGAACAATCTTTTTTTCTTTATCATACAAACCTGCTGCTATAAAACGCCACAAATGATAGAATATCCAGGGTAATGCCAATACAATGCCGGCAAGCGAGGTTATTTTTAAATAGGTAATGAAACCATCGGACGGAGCGAGTGATTGCAGACGCGGCTCAAGCCCCTCGGAAATCATTATTGAAGCATACATTTCTCTGACGTAGTATATTAGTCGGGAACCAAAAAATAAACAAATGACGATGCTGATTACCACGCCGAGAATTATATAGATTAGTCTTTTTCGAAAGTCCTCTATGTGGTCGCCAACGGTCATATAGATGCCGTGTTTTTGCCCCTCATTATAGACAGTTTCGGCTTCGACAGATTTTTCTGCGTTTAGTAACTGTGTCATTTACGTTACGGGATAAATCTAAAGTCAATGTTAAAAAATATGTCCCCTGACAGGGGACAAAAACATACTGTTATTTGCACCAAAACATATTCATCAGGAAGTTAAAGTTGTGACCGGCAAATTAACTTGTTGTGGTGTTTTCGGGTTTTGAGTTGTTAAGCACGGTGCTTTTGACCTCATTCTCGATGGTTTCCTTCGTATCTTTAACTTCCTGCAGGCCCTTTTTGAATTCCACGAGGCTTTTACCCATACTGCGTCCGATTTCCGGAAGCCGTTTACCGAATATTAGAATCGCAACAACTAAAATAATCAGTATCTCAAAGGGACCCGGTGCCGATATAATCATAAGGTGATTAAGTAAATAGTTCATTTGCATAACTCCTTATCAATATTCGTTAAGTTAAATCGTAAATACATTTGCCTTGCAACTGCATCTATCAGGAGATGTTACAGTTCAGGATTTTATTGGCTGCTTCGCACATAGATAACTCAACCTGATGCACAGTAGGGCAACCTTCCTGGAATACGGTATTTCGATATTGTTCGATGGTATTGCGCCTTAGAGAAGCCAATATGTCGGTTTCTATAGTTTTGGCTGATGGGGCATACCCGGTTTCGGCACATTTTACTAAAGCGAGACACCAGCCTTGCAATCCGTGAATAATTTCCAGCATTGTGGATGGTTGCAGGTCTTTGGGGCGTCCGTTGAATTTGACCAGACTTCGCCACGAAGCGGCTACCATAAGGGTTTCTTCTCCTTTTTCTGTAAGCTCGTAAGGGTCGTATACTGTGGGTGGATTCGGCAGTTTGTATTGTTCATTCCATAAACCCATTTTAATTGCTTCCTGTGCCAGCCAGGACTGGGCTTCCATCTCGAAGTGCGTTAACCGGCAGACATTCCTGGCGGGAACACAAAACTCAAAAGTGCTGCGTTTATTCGAAAACACACATCTTGAACAGTGCAAGGATTCACATTGACCGCAGGGTACCGAATATTCTCTGGTAAGCAGTTGCCTGTTGGGTATTTTCAAATTTTCCATAATATGGCCATAGGACGATTGCTTGTGATGAATGCAGGCAGGACAAAGATATAATTCGCCGGCAGGTCCCACAGCTATGCTTTTGACGCCGGCGCCACACTCATTGACAGCGTCTAACTGAAACCGGTCTGTAAGGCAGTCAATTCGATAACGAGACCATAATTCCTTTTTATTCAAAAGCCACAGGCCGATTTTTAATAACTCATCTTTGTAGGCCACAATATCTTCATCGTTGTAAGACAATAAATCAGGATGCCTTATAGAAATATTGGAGAAATGGTCTAATAAAGCCGAAACGATTTCCGACAATTGTGATATATGGTCGCGCCGAAGCCGTAATATAGCCTGAGATGCAGCCGGGCGTTGTGACGTCAAATCCATCTGGTTTGAGTCGAATACTAATGTTGTTCTGGCACTATCGGTGATAACACCTTTATGCTCAGCGGGCATAACTATCTGTGCCTGCATAGTATCGCAAAGTTTCAAATACTCTTTTGGAATTCCGCTGCTATTGCATAAGACTGTGCATTTCCAGGAATTTTCTGCGACATGGTCAGCAATTTTAGCGAACAATTCCAAAGACATAAGATTTTTTCCGTGTTCCAACGAGGTGCTATTTTCATTACAGCATTGAACAGCATCTTCCGACAGTAAAACCCAAATAGACTTAATCTTATCCATTATATTCTCCATGCAACGTATTTATTAAACTATACCGGACACACTACTGGAACATTCATAGACTCGGCAGCATCAGGTTTGACACCATAGAGTTTTTCGAGCTGCTGCCAGTAATATTGATTGGCTCGCCAGCGGGCCTTATGCATCTCACAAATAAATATAGCTCGTTGAAACAATGTGTCACTATCCGCTGAATCGTAATTGAAAGCGCTGCACCAGGCGCAGTTTTCTCTCATTTCACACTCTATGCATTCCCTTTTGCTTTGCAGTGATTTGCGTAAACAATAGAAGGAACGCAGCACATTTTTGTTATAACCATCATATATATTGCCTATAGACCGTCCGGGGCGATTAGCCAGACAGAAATCCTGGAATCTCAGGCACGGGTACATATTTCCCTGAGCATCTACTGAAACCATTTTACCGGTGCCGCACCAGTTTCTGTCGTCTTCCTCTTCCGGCGGCAGAAGGGGGGTAGGAACCCAAAACAGATTGCACTTGTGTGTTTCCCAGTACCCTTTTTCCAGGGCAATATCGGCAAGTTTTTTAAGCTCTGATTCGTACAGCTCTGCGTCCCCAGGGTGCCATGGATTTTCAAAAACGGCATTGGCAGCTACATCTCTGATTCCCATTTCCCACACATGTACAATACATTCAGCCACATAAGGCAGGTCGTTATGACTAAATGTAATTTTGGTTCCGGCACCGGGGAATTGGCGGGACCACAACTTGGCGTTCTTTGCTACAATATCGTAAGACCCTCGACCGTCAGGGAAAATACGAGCGCTGTCATGTTTGCGCTTGGTACCGTCTATCGTCATTGCAACATACGTGTGACCCCTGTTTTCCCAAATCAGTCGCTGAAATTTTTCAGTGTCGTATAATACTCCATTTGTTGAAAGCATAATCCTGTAGGCTGACTGCCAGGGATGCCCTGTGCTGCGTCTCAGTTTTGCTTTGAAGTATTCGATGGTATCTCTGACAAGGTCAACTTCCAGAGAACATTCGCCGCCGGTGAATTCCAGAACGATACCTTCGTTGGGTTCGATTATGTCCAGGAAAAAGTCAATCGCTTTATATGCAACTTCCCGCGGCATTGTATGAAGTGCGTTCTTTCCCACTTCATAACAGTATTTGCACCTGAGATTGCATTGTTCGGTAACTACAAGAGTGCAGTATTGGGCTCTGCCTTCCATATACTGCCCCAGGCCTTTGCCAAGTTGGTAAGTTTTAGGCATTTTAGTGGTCCTTTCGATAACACATTAGAAATTTAAGGATTTCTTTGGGTACGTCTAATGTAAATCTTACCCTCTTCAGTATCTGCGTAATATATCCACCTGCTGTCTTTCAAAGGCGGCCAGTTGTATTTTTTTGCCATTTCGGAAAACCAGTTATGCACGTTCTCATTTGCTGCCCCAAACTCATCGATTATTTGATTCAGATTTTCCATAGGAAAATTGCCCTCAAGATGCAGACGCAAATGAGACCTGACATCATCTTCCAGAGCGGTCGTTTTCTCAATCAGACGGCTTATAATGCCGGTATCAATTTCACCAAGCGTCATAATTGCGCCTTCAGCAGGCTCAGCATCCTTATCATTCACATTTGAAGCTTGTTTTTTAGGAACAGCTTTGCTGAGTGCAAAGTCAATTTCCCACATCCATCCTTCCATAGAAGGCCAGTTGTTTTTTTGCCCCTGGTTATAAAACCAGTCGGATACTTTCTGAGAGGCGTTTTTTAGCTCGCGGCGAATAAAAAATTCCTCTTTCTCGCAGGGGAAACCTGCATTGCGGTCGGCAATCACACTTACCAACAGAGTTCCCCAGCCTAACCGCCGATGATGCAGCTTCAATATATTTGCGAGGTCACTTTCAGATATGTGTTGTGCTGCCATTTTCATAACTTTTTCCTTTGTATTTCATACTTTGTCGGTTTAGTATTGATATTCATAATAGTCAAAGAACAATGTAGATTAAGAACCGGAATTAGCTGTTGAAGTAAGAGTTTGTAACTGTTGCAACTGCGTTAGGATTTCGTAAACCCTTTTACGGAAAATACCCATTCGCGAATCTGCGGGTATTCCTTCAGAATCTGACCATCGGCTTGTTATGGAATCATAGCTCATCCGTGAAGATTTATCTGCAACTGATTCGGCAGCCAGTTTAATATCGTGTAGTACTTTGACAAAAGAGTTGAAAGTTATGTCATTTACCTGCTGCTTGGCCTCCAGGTTTGCCCCGCCTTCGGTATGCGACTTATTTGCGGAGTCTCTGGTCATCAGTGTTCGCAGGCAGTCGAACAAATACCCAGACTGTGCCACTCGCGGCATTAGTTTCTCTGCCGCCTGAATCTCTGCCTTGTATATTTTACATATCTGTTCTTTGTTGGTGAGCTGGCTTGATTCAAGAAATGGACATCCTGTGCATTGTTCCGAACCGCAGATGCCACATTGCCGGCCGTTGCGGTTAATAACGGCAGAATTTTTTGCCACACTGTGGATAGACCCCATAGAACGTTCCGGGCCGGCATAATAAAATGCCGGACAGGGGTAAATTCCTGCATCTGGGCCTATTACCACGAAACCTGTGCCTGCGGGACACCGAGTTAGTCTGGTTGTTTCCCGGTTTAATATATTCAGATTAGAAAGTCTGAACATGCCTTCTATTCCGCTCGCCTGTTTCATAAGGCCTATGTCAGCAACTTTCGCAAGTTGT
>Ga0315294_10006854_pt1 | contig 12497 bp, 13 predicted proteins | sample YL17G13_40_MG_FD_203626 | JGI IMG/M metagenome (GOLD analysis project Ga0315294, IMG submission 203626) | Sediment microbial communities from Yellowstone Lake, YNP, Wyoming, USA - YL17G13_40 | ecosystem: Environmental > Aquatic > Freshwater > Lake > Sediment | place: USA: Wyoming | collected...
TTGGAGAAAATCATGCATTATTTTCCTCTAATAATTTTAAACATGTAATGCTATTACCGGTAAAGGAATAGTACAATCTCAAGAGGATAAAAATGAATAAACTTCATCTATATTGCAGCACCCTATAGCTGCCTGGTTAATCGGGGTGATTGGTATTACGATTATGATAATACATTCCTTGATTTTTGGGCAAATGCTTTCCTTTATCTAAAATCAAGTTATAGAGCAGATAAAGAAAAACAAAGGGCAATTAATAAAGGATTAATTATATTTAATAGTATAAAAGAAATATCGAGATACAAGAAAGAAAAGAAATGACTAAACAATTTTTTCCTTTGTTTAATACTTCCTGTGTAAAGGTTTTGAGAGGAAAAGAATATTTGCCTATTTTAACCGCTATTGAAAATAAAAAGGGAGTTTTAGATGTTGATACGGTAAAAGGGTGTACACTGGGGATGGAAACTTATCCTAATGGCGGTTGTTATAGTGAATGTTATGCATATAAAAATGCAGTGCGCTATGGGATAAATTTTAAAGAAAGTGTAATAAGAAAGTTAGTTCCTTCTGACAGAAGGCTTATTTTTTCAACTATTAAAAATCATAAAAATGCTTGGTATCGTATAGGAGTTGCTGGTGACCCTTGTCATAATTGGGATAATACTATTTCTATCTGTGAAGCATTAAGCGGAACAGGTAAAATTCCTGTTATTATTACAAAACATTGGCTAGCTCTTTCAGATGAACATATTTTGCGATTAAAGAAATTATCGGCTGTTGTTAATACATCAATTAGTGGATTAGATACGGATAATGAAATAAATTATAGATTAATACAAAGGGAAAGGCTAAGTCTTGCTGGAGTGCAAAGTGTTTTGCGTATTGTTACTTGCAGTTTTGGGGCAACATCTTACGCAAAATTATGTAAAGAAAAACAAAATTATTTTTTATCACTAACACCTATTATTAATAACCCGTTAAGAGTAAGTTTAAAAAATAAGTATGTATTAAATGGGGATATAATTATTGTAAAAAGAAATGAATGTATTGGTGGCGGGAAAATAATTTCATTACATCATGATGATGTATACATTGGTCATTGTAATAATTGTTTAGATCAATGTGGAATTGATTTATCTACTGTACAAAAAAGAAAGGATATAAATATGAACAGTTTTAATTTAATACCAGATAAAATACACAGGAAAATAGGCAAGGTTGAATTTGAATACGTAGTGAGTGTTGTTGGTTCTGGATATGAAAAAGATGTAGCTAAACTTGCTATTGAGGATAAGGTTGCATATAGAGCCGCAAGAAAAAATATGCAAATACATTCAGCTATAATATTAAAAATAGACAGCAAGTTTAGCGGTTTTTTTACATTTCAAGTAAACCACGAGGCGGGAGAGTTTTGTTTATTACAGTCGGCAATGGAATTAGATAAAAAAGATAAAGAAATATATAAACAAATGCTTAAAGAAATAATTAAACAAAATACTTTTGGTTATCCTATGATAATGACTGTTAGTACAAAACATGACCTTGAATGCCCAAAGGTTTTAGAATCTGTTGGTTTTAAAACATATCTTAATTTAAGCGGGTATGAATATATGGTTTATGGAACATTTGACCAAATAAGAATGAAACGACTTGCTCATGCTACAATGACAAATACCTGGAACTCTGTTAAAGGTGATTGGTTAAGGATGAAAAAAGAATGGAATGAAAAAATTGAAGTTGCTGGAAAAAAACACAATATTCAAAACCCTAAATTTGCTTCAAGAGATGGTTGTTGGCAAGGGTCAAGCGGGATGTCAAATGTAGTATTAACAAAACAAAAAGTTGAAGATGGGGAAATCATAAATAGCAAGGGTAAATCATTAAATGGAAATGCTTCAGTTCTTGACCCCGTCGCTTGTGAAGTTATACTACGTTTCTTTATGCCAAAAAAAGGCAAAAGAGTTTATAATCCTTTTGGTGGTGGGGTTCAATTTGGCTTTGTAACAGGGAGTTATAGATATGAATATATAGCAAGTGAAATAAGGCAGAATCAATGTGACGCAAACAATACCCTTTGTAAAGATTTAAATAATGTAAAATGGATTAAAAGTGATAGTTCAACTTACATACCGGAAGGTAAATTTGATCTTATTTTCAGCTCCCCCCCTTATTATAAGGTTGAAGAATATCTTGATTATGATGGAAAACCTCCAGAAGGTGAATTAAATTCTATTCCAACCTATGAACAATTTAGAGATACTTTATTTTCTGGGTATAAAAAAGGAATAAAGGTTTTAAATGATAATTGTTTTTTTGTTGTTATGACTGGGGATAGCCGAGATAAAATGGGGGCATATTATTGTTGTGAAGCAGAGCATGAACTATTTTTTAAACAACAGGGATTGTCAATTTATAATAAAATAATTTATTTAGAATGTGAATTTACAAGATTAGCGCAGGCTAAAAAAACTCTTAATTACCGTAAATTTCCTAAGAGAGAACAAAAAATAATAGTTGCCTATAAAGGGGATATTTCTTTAATCAAAGAACTTTATGCACCAATAGGAAGACTTTAAAAAGGGTTGTAGGTATAAAATATTAAGCTAAGTGACACAGAAATAAGGATAAATAATGCAAGGATTTTTTAAAATCCAGACTAATAAACAAAAGCAAATATCAGGAACAAAAATAAAATCTGTTAAAAAAGTTACAGAATATCAATTTATTGAATCTAATTACTCTGTATATGACAAAATAACAGTTTTATTGAATGAAAATGATATTGAACTTTTATTAAAAAGAATCATAGAAGAAAAACCAGAAGTTATTTTCGACTATGAAACTAATGCTCTATCACCTTATAAAATTAATCCCATAATTCATTCTATTGGAATTAGTTTTGAAGATGATAAAGCATATTCATTCCCTTGGCAACATAAAGAATTTGACTTATCAAAAAATAAAAAAATCGTTTCATTATGGAAAGAGATTTTATCTGATAAAAATATTCCTTTGATTAATCAAAATATTTTATTTGAAGATAAATGGAGCAGAGTCCTTTTCACTGCCCCGTCAAATTGGGTTTGGGACACTATGGTTAATCAACACATTATTTCTTCTGCCCCTGGAACTGTTGGTTTAAAATATCAAGCAAATATACGATGGGGCATTGGTAACTATGAAGCACCAGTAGCTAAGTATAAAACCTCAAAAGAAGAAAATGGAGATAATAAATTAAGTGAAATAAACACTACTGAACTTTGTAAATATAATGCTATTGATGCTCTTGTAACCAGAAAATTATACTTGGAACAGAAAAGTGAATTTAGAAGAAATAGATTCTTATCAAAAGGAAGGGAATTATTTCATAATGGTTTACTTGCCTTTTGTGATATTGAAAGTAATGGAATTTGTGTTGATAGTAATTTTTATGAAAAAGAAGAAAAAGAGTTAACGTCTGAAATTAACTCTTTAACTGGTAAATTAATGAATTCAGTTGAGGCTTTAGAATTTAAAAAAGTTACCGGTGAAGAAATAAAATTAGGATCATCAAAAGATTTAAAAAAATTATTATTTGATCTGATGAAATTAATACCAACAAAAACAACCGAAAAAGGTTCTCCTTCTACTGATAAAGAATCATTAGAAGAAATTAATATTCCTTTTACTAACAAACTTGTACAAATTAGGAAGTTATTAAAAATAAGAGATACTTATCTTGCTCAATTTAAAAGAAATGATTTTAATGGAAAAATACACCCTAGCTTTAATTTGCATGTAGCCCGCACATATCGTTCTTCATGTTCTAACCCGAATTTTCAAAATATTCCAATTAGAGATAAATTGGCAAAAAGAGTAACAAGGGGGGGGATAATCCCATCAAAAGGAAACAAATTATTAGAGGTAGATTTTTCGAGTATTGAAGTTCGCATAGCTGCTTGTCATACAAATGATCCTGAGTTAATAAAATATATTCATGATTCAACAACAGATATGCATTACGATCAATCAAAATTATTATTTCTTATTGACGATAATGAAATGACAACAGACATAAGATTTTGTACAAAAAATTGTTTTGTTTTTCCAGAATTTTATGGTAGTTGGTACAAAAACTGTGCAATCAATTTATGGGAAGAAGCTAAAAACTTAAAAACAGCATTAGACATTCCTTTAATAAGACATTTACGAAGTAAAAAAATAAATAATTATCAATCTTTTGAAAATCATGTGAAAGAAACTGAAAGAATATTTTGGAAAAAATTTTTTGTATTTAAGGAATGGCAAGAACAAGCAGAACAAGAATACTTTAAAAATCTATACGTTGATATGTTTTTTGGTTTTCGTCGTTCAGGTATTTTATCAAAAAATGAAATAATGAATTCCCCTATTCAGGGTACAGCTTTTCATTGCTTGCTTTGGTCATTAATTGAGATTCATAAACAATCAATTGAAGAAAATTGGAAGACCAAAATAATTGGACAAATTCATGATAGTATTGTTTTTGATTTAGTCCCGGAAGAACAAGAACGAGTTTTAAAAGTTGTAAAAGAAATTATGTGTGAGCGGATACGAGAGGAGCACCCATTTTTACTTGTTCCGCTAGAAGTAGAATCTGAAATAACTAAAATTAATGGGAGTTGGAACGAGAAAGAGGAAATTAAATGAGGGATGAAAAACAGCCTTTGCACCTGAAGTACCGCCCACAAAATTTTGAAGAATTTATTGGAAATGAATCTGTTACAGAATCATTAAAAATAATATTATCCAGAGATAAAGGGGAGGTAAAATCGTTCTTATTTACCGGGGCATCAGGAACAGGTAAAACAACCTTAGCTAGAATAATTGCAAATGAATTAAAATGTGAAGGAATGAATCTATACGAGTATAATTCTGCTAATGTTCGTGGAATAGATACTATAAGAGATATTGCTGTCAATTGTAAGTTTGCCCCCCTATCTGGGAAAGTTAAAATTTATCTTCTAGATGAGTGCCACAAATTGACAGGAGATGCACAGAACGCTCTTCTTAAATTATTAGAAGATACCCCCAATCATTGTCGATTCATTTTATGTACTACTGAACCAGAAAAATTATTAAAGACAATTCAAACTCGTTGTTCTACTTTTCAAGTAAAAGAATTAACAAAAGTAAAATTAAACAAACTTTTAAATTGGGTATGCACTGAAGAAAAAGTAAAATTAAACGATCCCATAATTAATAAAATTATAGAGTGTTGTGATGGTAGTCCTCGGCTTGCTTTAGTCTTACTTGATCAAGTAATAGATATAGTGGACGATGAAATAGCTTTACAAACTATTACTAATAATTCTGTTAATGAAAAAACAGTTTTAGAATTATGTCAAAATTTATTAACTAATTCTAATTGGTCTACAATAGCAAATATAATAAAAGGAATAGAAGAAGAACCGGAAAAAATAAGACTAGCTATTCTTGGATATATGAGCAAAGTTTTATTGAGTAAACCCAATGATAGAATAGCAGAGATAATCGACGTATTTTCTGATAATTGGTTTTCTTCTGGTCGAGCTGGATTCATACTATCTTGCTATTTAGTAACAAATAAAAGGCATGAAATTCATTAAACTAAGTTATAATAATATTAAGGAGAAAATAAAATGGGATATAAAGAAGATTTAGAAATCGATAAATATAACTTGGACACAGAATGGCAAAATCAATCATTGAAATTTGCCAACTGGGCAGAGAAGCATGTAGAGGCATTATTCGAAAAAGATAAATACAAAGAACAATTGGAAATAGTTAGGGCGCAGACAGATCATAAAATAAGAACTTCTGTAACAGAGAAGATAACTGAGACGGCTATATCAAACAAAGTAACGCTTGATCCCGATTACATGAAAGCAAGTTCAGCCTATCTTGAAGCGATAAAAACTGCCGGCATCTTGGGGGTTGGGCGTGAAGCTTTTGATCATCGTAAAAAGGCATTGGAAAAAATGACTGACTTGTTTTTGAGCAATTACTGGGCTGACAAAGGCATTCATAAAGAAGATAAAAATGCCATGGACAAAATAAATCAAGAGGGAGTTCAAAAAACATTTCAAGAATCTATGTCTATAAGACGCAGAAAGGCAATTCAAAACAATGATTAATGCAAATCTACTTGATGGACTCAAATGGTTTTTGTTGGGGGTAATGATTATATTAATTGCTTACATTACAATTAGATTGTTGACAAAAGCATTTTTTACAAGTTATTTTGAAGGAAAAGCTATGTTTTTTTTCAAGAAAAGCATAGGGACTGTTTTAACAAGAGAATTGAAAAACAACATAAAGGAGAAACAAAAATGAGTATTGATAGAAAAAAGATGCGGGAAAGCCTCATCAAGCGTTCTGAAGAGTCAGCCGCAAGAGCAGACGGAGACAACAACCAAAAGTATTTTAGAACAGATGACAATAGTGTTCTACCTTTATGGAAAGCTCGGCCAACTAAAAATGAGCCACACATAATAGATATTATTCCTTTTGTTGCCGGTGATAATTTCCCTCTCGATGGGGGTAGAAAGGTGGTAAAAAAAGATGAAGATGCTTATGTTTTGAACATAGCGGTTCATTCAAATATTGGTGCGCTAAAAGAAATGGTTGTTTGTCTAGCAAAAAATTATGGCAAGTCATGCCCTATTTGCGAAGATTTTGACAAACGAAGCAGAGAAGGGGAAGAATGGGAAACATTGAAAGCAATTTCTCCTAAAGATAGAAGCATTTACAATGTATTGGTTATGACTGATGCGAAGACAGAGGCAAAAGGGGTACAGATTTGGGAAGTGTCTTATAGACAATCTGAAAAAAATATTCTTGCCATTGCCAAAAATCCTCGTGGAGGCGGATACATTCCCTTTCAACATCCTGATGGAGATACTGGACAATCAATTGCCTTTGAAGTTGATGATGACACATATTGGACGCCACGAGGATTTAAATTTGTAAAGCGAGATTATGATATACCAGACGAGATACTCGATAAGACTTACTGTTTGGATGAACTAATTCAAGTTCTTTCCTATAACACTATTAAATCCAAATACTTTGGGACTTCTTCAGAAAAAGACGCTCCTGACTTTGATGAAGATGCCGCCGAAGAAAAAGGAAACCACATCAAAAGAAAAATAGCAGAACCCGAAAGAACGTTTGCCGATGATGAATGCCCATTCAATGGAAAATTTGGAATTGATATCGATAAAATTCCTCAGTGCTCTAAAGAATGTCCTGATTCCAAATATCAACTTTGTGCAAAAGAAGCTGACAAAATCGAAGAAGAAAAAAAAGTAACTGCCAAGAAAACTACCGGCGTTAGAAGAAGAGCGTAAATTTTAGGGATGAGGTTTTAAATAGAAATAACATCCTTACCCAAATCATAAGGGGTTCTACTGGAGCAAGTTGGGCAATGCGATAAACCAAAGAACGTTATAATGCTACTAAAACCTCATCCCATAAAGGAATTTCCATATGCAAAAAGAAATATTTATAGATACAGAAACAACTGGATTAGACCCCATTAAAAATGGTATTATTGAAATTGGTGGAGTCATTCGTTATGATAAAGTTTACGAGGAGTTTAACTTCAATTGTTGTATATTCGCCGAAGATGAAATTACTGCTTCTGCATTAGAAATTAATGGTTATACAGAAGAAGATATAATAACTTTTCCAGACCCTTTAGATACATATACTTTATTTATAAAATTACTTGATAAACACATTAATAGATATGATCCTAAAGACAAAGCATATTTCATTGGCTTTGGTGCAGAATATGACATGAAATTTCTTAGGTCTTGGTTTGATAAAAATGATGAAAAACCATTTTTTGGTTCTTACTTTTGGCATCCACCAATTGACGTATCAATATTAGCGGCTCAATACATTAAAAATAAACAAGACAGAACAAAATTAGCAAACTTTAAATTGAAGTCAGTTTCGAATTACTTTGGAATAAAATTAGAAACAAACGAAAAACTTCATTCCGCTTTAATAGATGCTAAATTAGCAATGAAAATTTATAATATTGTAACAAAATAAAGGGAAAATATTTTGAACAATTACAAAATAAAGCAAGAGTTACTCTAGGAGAAAAAATAATGATAAAAAAAATAAAGTCAGAAAATGAAGAATTGGCCGATGAAATAAAAGAAGAAACGGAAAAACCAAAAACTGACAAAAAACAAGATTTTGATTATAGTAAAATTGTTTCTACTGGGTCAACTTTACTTGACTTAACTATTTCTGGTAGTAAAGGAATTGGTGGGATCCCTGGTGGATTAATTATGGAAGTTTTTGGGTTACCTGGTTCTGGCAAGACAGCAATATTATCTGAAATAGGGGCAAATGCTCAATCAAAAGGTGGTCAAGTTATGTTCTTAGACCCTGAAGCTCGTCTTGATCAAGAATACGCTAGAATATATGGAATCAAATTAGAGCATAAAGATTATCATAGACCTAACACAGTCACAGAGATGTTTGATCTAATATATAATTGGGAACCAAATAAAAAAGGTACAATAAATGTTATTGCTACTGATTCCCTTGCTGCTCTTTCTACAGATATGGAAATGGATGATAAAGATAAAATGGGCATGCGACGTGCCAAGGAATTTTCAGAAGGACTAAGAAAAACCGCCAGAATAATTGCTAATAATGGATTTTTAATTGCTTGCTCTAATCAACTGAGAGAAGGGCAATACGGTAAAGTTACACCGGGTGGACAAGCAATTCCTTATTACTCTTCATTACGTATAGAGGTTAGTTTGATTGGAAAAATAGAACGAGAAATAGATGTTAATGGAAAAAAAATCAAAAAGGTAATTGGAATAGAAAGTAACTGTCTGATAAAAAAATCAACTGTAGATGATCCATATCGGTCATGCAGGATATTTATCACTTTCGGGTATGGGCTGGACGATGTTCGAGCAAATCTACAATACCTCAAAGATATGACTCGAGAAACCAAATACGATGTTTTTGATGGCAAATCTTTTGTGAGTATGGAAAAATCAATACTTTATATTGAAGAAAATAACTTACAAGAAAGATTAAAAAATAAAACTATTGAAATGTGGCAAGATATAGAAAATAAATTCAAAACAAATAGAAAACCAAAGGATCGTAATTAATGCTAGAGCAATAGAGCTTAATAAATTTATTAAAGAAGATAATTATTTATGGAAAGACGAATCCCTCGAAGCAGACCAAAAGCATTAACAGGGAAAACATATCAAATATCTACTGGCTGTGGAACGCTATATATTACTATCAATAGCGATGAAGTAGGAATTTTTGAACTGTTTGCCACAATAGGGAAAACTGGAGGTTGCGCCGCCTCTCAATGTGAAGCTATTGGAAGAATAGTATCATTGGCATTAAGGACAGGAGCACCGGTCAAAAGTATCATTAAACAGTTATCAGGGATAGCTTGTCAGTATCCTACCGGAATTGAAGATAAAAAAGTATTTTCTTGCTCCGATGCAATAGGTAAAATAATAAAACTGCATGTAGAAGAAGCAGAACAAAATAAAACGGACATTATTAAATGATAATTTTTGACAGTAATTATGTTGCATATGTTAGTAAATTTTCTCTATCACAAGGATTGTCTTACCGAGGAACTAATACTGAAATTATTTTTGGGTTCTTGAAACAAGTATTGACTCTTGCCGAACAATTTAAAGATTCTGACATTGTTTTCTGCTGGGATAGTAAAGAGTCTTTGCGAAAGAAAATATATCCTGAGTACAAAGCGAACAGAAAAGAAAATTTAACAGAAGAACAAAAAGAAGAGAATCAAATTGCATACGCTCAGTTTAATATTTTAAGAAAGACTATACTACCAGAATTAGGCTTCAGCAACAACTTTATGGAAGAGGGATATGAAAGTGATGATTTAATAGCTTCCTTAGTTTTAGCAAGAACAGACAAACCAATAGTAATTTCTAGTGATAAAGATTTATATCAATTATTGGATCATTGTAATATTTATAACATCACCAAAAGGGAAATTTACAACAAGGAATTGTTTACAAGGGAATATGGTATTCGCCCATTCCGCTGGATTACCGTCAAATCGATTGCTGGCTGTAATACGGACAATGTGAAAGGAGTGGAAAAAGTCGGCGAAAAAACAGCTATCAAATATTTAAAAGGGGAAATGAAGCCGTCGGCAAAAACTTATGACAGCATAATAAATTTTGACATCTCCATCAACAAAAAATTAATTGAACTTCCTTTTACGGGATGCCCTAATATAAATGAGAGAATATTTCCTAATGACTTAAAAAGAAAAAAATTCATTTCAATATTTGATAAATTCGGTCTGCAATCGTTTATAAACAATATTGACAAATGGGAAAAAATATTTTGTTCTAAGGAATAAAAATGAAACCAGAAGAAATATTAAGATATACCTTAATGGCAAAAAGATATCATTGCACACATTCTTATGATATTCATAATGGAAATACTTTGAGAAATAGGTTATATCTAGAACTTCGCCCATATTTCATGAAGTGGCTAAAATCCATTTATGCAGAAAAAAATATTTTTTTAAAAGATGACGATATACTTTCCATCAGTTGGGATTGCTATTTATTTTGCTTAAAAAATTATGTTCCTAACAAAAATATTCCCTTTCCCAACCATTTTTATTCATATACAAAATTTTATATATTATCAAGTAAAAAAGAATGGAATAAAAATATTGAGCAATACAAAGAAAGCGAAGCCAAAGAACAAAATGATTTGTCGTATGAATTAATAGATGAATTAAAAAAATTTAAGGGGGTACTTCCAAAAGAATATCAAACAATTTTTGACGATTCTTTACACAGTCTATATGGAGGAAATAAGGACAGGCTAAAACGATCCGAGGAGACTCCAATACATTATTACCGCTATTGCGAAGCCAAAAAAATGATGAAAATATTTATAGATTTTTTACTAAGGAAATGATTAAAATAGGTTATAATATATTTGTAGAGAGAAAATAAAATAAAGGAAAGGATATAATACATTATGTTATTTGAAATAAAAATAAGATTTGGATTGAAATTTTGCAGGTATTTGATGTAAAAACAGGAGAAGACGTTACGAAAAGATTTGAATAATTTAAATAATTGTTTTTATATTATTTGTAAGGAGAAAATAATGGAAATAAAGTATAAGGGAAAAAAGAAATGTCCATTTGGAATGACAATAGGTGATAAAATTATTTTTGTTGGAAGCATTGAATGTCAAGAATGCATGTATTATTCTAATTTTACAGAAGTGTCTTTAAACAGTATTACTGTTGAATGCTTGTATAATTTAAAAAGGGGCAGGTAGAATGAAGAAATTTTTTAATAGACGGAATCCAAAAAACCATAATGAACTTTGGTGTAATCTCTGCAGGATGTACCACCACAGAGATAACTTTTACGATAAAAATGATGCTCCTTTTAAAAAACGATCCTCGTGTAAAGAAATAGAAAAAATTAATAAGTTAAGAATAAGAAATGCCAAATCGACTATATTAACAGCATCAAGAATGACGACATCAAAAATAAAAAAGCAATTTGTTAAAGAATATATCGACATTAAAGAAAGTCCTCTTGCTGGTTGTGATAGAGGTTGTGTAAAAGGGTTTGTAAAATATTATAGCAATAGACAATATTATTTTTTAGAATTATTTGGACAAAAGTATGATGAAAAAAATGCCGTTGATGTATTTAACAAATTAATTTTGGGGTAAATAAAGGGAACGTTTTGATAAAAAATATTTACATAAAAAACTTTCAAAGTTATGTTGATTCAAAAATAGATTTTACTGATGGGTTAAACATAATAACTGGAAGCTCTGATTCTGGAAAAAGTGCTATTTTAAGAGCCTTATTATGGGTGGTAAACAATCGCCCTTCTGGCGATTCGATTAGAAATTGGGGTATGACAGACAAGGAAACTACCTCTGTGACGGTTTTATTGCCAGAATCGGTTGTAAGCAAGAAAAGAAGGCAAGGCAAAGCTATTTACCATTTAGAAAAAAAGCTATGTCTACCCGGCAAAGAACAAGTTTTCGAAGCATTTAAGGCCGATGTCCCAATAGAAATACAAAAAGAGTTCAATTTGTCTGAATTTAATGTACAAACACAACATCAGCCATATTTTCTTTTGAACGATTCCCCAGGGGAAATAGCAAGACAATTAAATGATCTCGTCGGATTGAGCATTATTGATGTTTTGTTTAAAAATCTCAATTCAAAAATATTAAGCACAGATAAAGAAGTAAAATCGTCTCTCGTAGAAATAGATAAATTGACAAACGAGATCGACTCTCTTTCTTATCTAGATACAGCAGGGAGAGAATTGATCAAGCTAGAGATTAAAATTAAAAAGCAAAACAAATTAGCGACTGAAAGAAAACAGATAAATGAACTCTTGATTAATTATTCTGATTTAAAAATAAAAGTAGATTCCTTTAACAAAGTAGTTAA
>Ga0315294_10006855_pt1 | contig 12497 bp, 9 predicted proteins | sample YL17G13_40_MG_FD_203626 | JGI IMG/M metagenome (GOLD analysis project Ga0315294, IMG submission 203626) | Sediment microbial communities from Yellowstone Lake, YNP, Wyoming, USA - YL17G13_40 | ecosystem: Environmental > Aquatic > Freshwater > Lake > Sediment | place: USA: Wyoming | collected...
TGGCGCCTGGGCTTCGGCCAACTGGCTGGCCCCCGCATGGCACGGGCAGCCGGGGTTGTGTTCGGCCCCTTGCTGCGAGGAGCCTGGCAGATCAGCCGGCTGGCGCTCGGACGCTCAGGAGGGATCGTATGAAGATCGTCTTGGTCTGTTCTCACGGTGGACACCTGACGCAGATGAATATGCTGGTGCCAGCCCTGGAAGGACACGAGCACTTCTGGGTGACCTACCGCTGTGTCCGCACCGAGGCGATGGCCGCTCGGGAGCACGTCTACCTGTTGACGAACATCGGCACCAACCCGGCGCGCATGGCAGTGGCATTTTTCCACGCACTCAGGATCATGCTCGTGGAACGTCCTGGGGTGGTCATCTCCACCGGCGCCGAGATCGCCATCCCATTCTCGTGGGTCGGCAAGGCTCTGGGGGCACGCGTGGTGTACATCGAGTCCTGGTCCCGCATCCATACCCGTTCCGGCACAGGTCCCCTCGTCTACCCCGTGACCGACCTGTTTCTGGTCCAATGGCCGGACGTGCTTCGCTTCTACGGGTCCAAGGCCCACTACGTAGGAGGCCTGCTATGATCTTTGTGACGGTCGGCCTGCACCCAGATGGGTTCGACCGCCTGGTACAGGCAGCGGACGAGATGGCCTCAAGGGTCGAAGAGACAGTCGTGATCCAGCGAGGGGGCACAGAGTATACACCACGGTCTACCCCCTATTTCGACTTCGCCGACGAAGCCCAGATGCAGCAATGGTTGTCCGAGGCGCGGGTCGTGGTCCTCCACGGCGGGGCCGGTTCCATCCTCAATGCCCTGCGGTCCAACAAGCCGCTCGTGGTGGCCCCACGGCTCAAGCGCTTCGGGGAGGTGATTGACGACCACCAACTGGAATTGGCCGAGGTCCTATCTCAGCAGGGGAAGGCGATTGCGGTGATGGACGTGACGGCTGAGGCATTGCGGCAGGCCATCGTGCAAAGCATCGAACGCTGGGGGCAGGCTGCTGGCCAGGCATCTGCCAACCACAAGTTACAGGACACGCTGCGGGCCTGGCTGGCCGAGCAAGCCACGCCGTCTACACGGCGAGCACGGTGGTTTTCCCGCCGCAGCCACTAGGGGGCAAGCGATGCGCATCTGCATGGTGACGTCGGCGCCGCTGCCGCCGCGCGAAGGGATCGGCTTCTACGTGTGGAACCTGTCCCGCTTCCTGGTACAGCAGGGGTACCAGGTAACCATCGTCACACGTGGCCAACGTGGGAAGCCAGCCTGCGAGAGCCTGGCAGGGATTTCGATCTGGCGGCCACGATTCTACCCGCTGTATCCCCTGCACGTACATCTGCACGGACTGTTCGTTCAGCACCTGGTACGGCAGTTGGAGCCGGAGGTTGACCTGTTTCACCTGCACTCGCCCCTGGTACCCCCGCTCCGCAGCAGCCGTCCCATCCTGGTCACGGTCCACTCCACCAGAGTGGGAGCCACGCGCGACCTGCGGGTCACAGATTTGGGATCCTTGCTTACCCGGTTCCAGGTGCCGGTCAGCATCCAGATCGAGCGCCAAACGTTCGCCCAGGCGGACCAGATCGCCGTGGTGGCCCGCAGCGTGGCCACCGACCTGGCACGCTATGGCGTGGGCAAGAGGCCGGTAGCGGTGCTGGGGAACGGCGTTGACACCGGCGTCTTCAGCCCCGACGGAGCGAACACAGCGGGGAACACTGGCGGGACGTACGTCCTGGCCGCAGGCCGCCTGGCCCCAGGCAAGGGATTCGAGGATCTGATCGAGAGCATGGGGCAGGTAGCCCGCCGGTTTCCCAATGCCTGCCTGTCCATTGCCGGAGCAGGCCCTTTGGAGAAGCCGTTGAGGGCCCGCATAGAGCAGATGGGACTGGACCGCACCGTGCGCTTGCTGGGGCACGTGGGAAAGCGGGCCGAGATGGTCGCACTGTACCGTGGAGCAACGGCCTTCGCCCATGCGTCGCACCACGAAGGTCTGCCCACCGTGTTGTTGGAGGCCATGGCCTGCGAGAAGGGGATCGTATGCACGGCGGCCGGTGGGGCAGTGGACGCAGTCACAGATGGAGTCAACGGTCTCCTCGTCCCTCCCGGAGCACCCGCAGTGCTGGCCGAGGCGATTGGCCGGTTGCTGGACGACACCAGGTTGCGGACCCGGCTGGGAGCAGCCGCCAGGCGCACGGTGGAAGATCGCTACTCGTGGCAGGCCGTGGGCAGCAACTATGAGCGCGCCTACCAGGCACTCTTGCACGGGCGCGCTCCTGGTGAGTGTGAGTACGTCGAATTGGATTCCCATCTTCAGGGTGGCAGATACTCATGCATACGAGCCTGAAACAAGCGATCGTCCTCCAGAGCGACGATCGGTGGCTGGGATATATCGGGGTGGCCCTGGGCACGGCCCTCGCGCTCATCTTGCTCGCCATCGGCCTCTACCAGCCATTAGGCCTGGCCGTCACGATCCAGACAACCTCTCTGGGCTACCTGTTGCTCAAGGAGCGCCTGAGCATTCCATCTCTGGCCCAGCGCGAGGGAGTCCTGGCCGGGCCAACTCCCAGGTGGTCTGTATTTCTGACCGGACTGCTGCCCATCGTGGTCGCAGTAGTGGCGTGGCAGGTCATCTCGGTTTGTACGGGAGCGTTGCAGCGGCCACTGTGGGTGTTCCTGGTGTTGGCCGGCATCCCGGGCCTCATCCTGGCGCAGAAAACGCTCTTCCCGAAGACAGGGGACACAGAGATGTCTTTTGTCGTCCAGGTGCTGATACTGGTCGTCGCCATCGTACTGAGCAGTGTGACAGTTTTTCCGCACAATGGCGGCGATACGTGGGCACACCTGCACAACGCGCGGGTGATCCTGGAGAACCAGGGGGTTGACGGCATCCAGGATACCTATCGCGATTATCCCCTGTATCCAGCCCTGATCTCGATTCTGTCGGCGTCCACCGGCTGGGAGGCCGCCGAAGCAGCACGCCTGTTGAACGTCTTCATCGCCATCGTAAGTCTCCTGCTGTTGTATTCCCTGTCCAGGCAGTTCCACACGCCTCTTGAGAACCTGGCCCTGCTGCTGCTGCTGTTGGGCAGCAAATGGTTCATGCATTGGACGACGTTGGTAGTCTCCATGAACACCGCCATGTTGTTCTACTGCTTGCTGGTGGTCGTCCTTTTCCGGCGCCTGCACAAGAAAATGGACACCAAAGAGGCCATTGCCATGTTTCTGATCACAGGCATGATCCCCTTCTTTCACCCCGTCGGGTCCATGGCGACCATCTTCCTGCTGATCGGCTTTTGGGCCCTGGAGAGAACCCGCGTGCACGACGTGGTTGGCCGGCGCCCCCTGAGCCAGCGCTCTCTGATCGGGTTCGCGCTCCTGGTCTTCATCTTCACCCTGACCCAGTGGATGTACTATGGCGATTTCGTGTTCGATAGGACGGTAAAAGGCCTGGCCCATGCGATCTTCGCCGACAGTTCTTCGATCCAGTTGGCCTCCAGCCACAGGGACGTGCTCGTCTACACGCTGGACCAGTTGAACTTTTACGCTCTGCTCGGCCTGGCCGGACTGGAGATGATACGACAGATCTGGCGCAGAACGGACCGGCTGAACCTGTACGCCAGTTTGCTCGGCCTGGCGTTCGTGTTGTTTGGATACGCGACTCAGGCGATGAACCTGTTGGGCATCATGCCATACCGCTGGTTCCTGTTCGGGAATCTGCTCCTGGTCTTTCCGGCCTCTTCCGCCTTCGCCAACCTGTTCCAGCGCCGGTCCTATTGGGTGCGCATCGCCGCCGTGGGGATGATCGTGTTGTATTTCTTCACCGGATTGACCAACACCGAAGTCAATCGGGACCGCCCTCTGTACGGCAAAGAGATAACGCAGTTGTTCGAGCTGACTTCTTCGGAATACGCGGGACTGCTCACACTGCAGGAAGCCATGCAGCAACGGGACGTCAGAGTCAGGGTGGACTTTCGATTGTGGGATTACTTGAAGTACGTGCCCGGGAATGAACGCACCGGCTACTGGCACCAGATTCAACTGGACGGGTTCGACGGCATCTTTGCACTGCGTGCCGCCTACCTGGATCGCCTGTTCCTCGTCAACGGCTCTGCTGCTGAGTTGGACCTCCAACAACCCAATCTCTCCCAGTTCTACGATAGCGGCCGTATGCAGTTACTGGACCACGTGGATGAGTAGGAGATGGCACAATGGCACCGACATCCTTCACCGAGATGATCGTCTGGACCATGGCCGTAGTGTTTCTGATTGGGCCTGGATGGCTGCTGGCCGTGCGGCTATTTCCGGACGAACGTCCATGCTGGCAGATCGCCGTAGGGGGAGGGATCGGCACCGCCCTGCTGGGCTTGAGCGCACTGGTCTTGAGTTACCTGCCCGTGGGCCTCACGCGCCATTCGATCATCGTCGCCGTCGTCGTGCTGGATGGGCTCCTGGCGGTCTTGCTTGGCTGGGCCCCGGAGCGGATCTTGCAGCGAATGTCCCGGCTGGTTTCCACCCTCCAGCGGCGCAGGCAGTCTGGCTGGAAGGGCTACGTCTGGCCAGCCGTGGCGCTCGTTACCTTCCTGGTGTTCGTGCTCGCTACGCCGCCCTTGAGCCAGGGCTCGCAGGAGAGTTACACCGAGTTCTACATCGTGGACGGCCTTTCGGACGTGCCACCCTGGCGCCGCCTGCTCCCTGCCTCCGAGCCCGTCGGGCTGACGCTCGCCGTGGTCAGCCACGAAACAGCGCCCGAGTCGTTCCAGGTCCACCTCATCACAGAACGGGAGACCCAAATCATCCCCCTCGGCGTCCTGGAGCCTGGCGCCAACGTCAGGCAAGGCATTCGCATTCCGTCGCGCACCAGCGCTGAGCAGCGGTACACCCTGGCTCTGTACAAGGGGGACTCGAGCGTGGCCTATCGCACCCTGCACTTTTGGCTCCGCACGCCACCGGGCGAATTCGACGCTGGGAACGGCCCAACCCAATCCCTGACCCGCCATGGCCCGCGTTAGTGGTGGAGAGATGGTCATGCAAGTACAACGATCCTCTGCACCGGCGGCAGTAGGAGGCGGCGCAACCCGTACCGGCCGTTCCACGTGGATCGGCCTGGCGTACCTGGTGGCCCTGGCAGCAGCCGAGGTGCTCACCAACCTGGTCGAGCCTCGCCTCGGGCTGCTGATGCATGGTACGCTACTGGTCGCGCTATTTTTCCACACCGCCCTGACCTGGGAGCGCCCCGGCCACCGGTTGTTGCTCAGCCTGACCTTTGCCCCCCTCATCCGCTTGCTGAGCCTGTCCCTGCCCCTGGCCGGCTTCCCAATGATCTACTGGTACTTGATCGTCAGTGTGCCGCTATTCGTGGCCGCCGCCGTGGCCTTGCGCACCCTGGGGCTCTCCAGGATGGAGATCGGCCTCAACCTGAGAGCCTTCCCGCTCCAAATGCTGGTGGCCCTCACCGGCCTGAGCCTGGGCTACCTCGAATACCGCATCCTGCAACCTGCGCCGCTGGCCCACAGCCTGGCCTGGGAGGAGATATGGATACCGGGGCTAATCCTGCTGGTCTGTACGGGCTTCGCCGAGGAACTGATCTTCCGGGGCATGATGCAGCAGACTGCCGTAGAGGTCCTGGGGCGTGGAGGGGGGATCGTCTACGTGGCCATCCTCTTCGCCGTGTTGCACGTGGGGTACGGTTCGCTGACCGACGTCCTGTTCGTGTTCGGCGTGGCCCTCTTCTTCGGCCTGGTCAAGTCTGTCACCGGCTCCATCCTGGGGGTCTCGCTCGCCCACGGGATGACCAACATTCTCCTGTTTCTGACGATCCCGCTCGGCCTGAACTACTTTGACCTGATCGCCCGCTACCTGTATGGGCGGTGAGGACGAGCAGCAAGAGGGGTTGCATAAACGTAAAAGGCCACGGAGCCAGGGCCCCGTAGCCTCCTCACGTATCCGCAGCCGGCCGTTATTTTAGAGCCTCGACAACCCTCACCGCGACGATCAGCACGAAGGCGATCAGAAGCGGCACGATACCGATCCGCAACGCCTGCCCCAGGGCGCGAGCGAAGCGCCCCCTGGAAGCGGTGGTCAATTCCTTCTGGACGAGCAGCACCAACAAGGTGACAATGCCTACCAGGGCCAGGGAACTGGCGATGGCAATCGTGGTGATCGTAGCCACAGTCGCTGTCGTAACCGTCGAAACCATGGTCCTTTCCTCCCCTAGAATTGCCATTCAGTATACTCCAGGATGGTCCTGGAAGGGTTTCATTTCCGTTACAACAGCGTTTCCATAAGGTTTTGACCACGAGCCTGGTCTGTGGTATACTTGGCCCTCACGTGAGGAGGCAGTATGCTGAGCGACAGAGCACGTGTAATCCTGTTCTGGTTCACTATCGGTATGATCGGACTGGTTGCCCTGGTAGCGATCATCACCATTCTGCGGGCGTGCAGCGGCGTGGTGTCCATTGCCCCTCGGGCGTCCATCCGCCCCGCTGAGGTCAGCCTGTGTCCCGGTGAGCAACAGCAGTTCACCGTCGAGGACGACGCCGAGGTCACGTGGGAGGCTACAGGGGGCACGATCAGTCCGAGCGGCCTATTCACCGCGGGAGCCACTGCCAGTGACTATACCGTCGAGGCTTCCCGGCCCGGATCGCGCCTGGCAGCCGAGGCCATCGTCCACGTCGTTGCCTGCACCCCTACGGCCACGCCTATCCCATCCCCTACCCTCCTGCCCACTCCGACCGCCACGCCGACGCTGGAACCTACTGCTCCCTTGCCGTCTGCCGATCCCCAGGGTGACCTGGAGGCCTATGAGAGCGGAAGCCGGATCGAAACGTCCTCTCCCGGCCTGGACATCCGCGCGGCCAGCATCGGCCCCGACATGCGGGTGGAACTCCAACCCACCACAGGGGTGCCGGCGCAACTGGCCGGCTGGGCTACCCCGGACGAGGTATTGCTGTGGGTCGCCCTGTACGAGCCGATCCCCAATCCGCCCAGCGTGTTCACCGACTGGCTGTTCGTGCTCGACCTGGACGGAAACGTCGCCACCGGCCGCCCGGCGGGCAGTGCCCGCATCAACCCAGACCTGGGGACCGAGGCTGCGGTCGGCGTGTCCTACAACCCGGCCAGTGGCCAGTTCGAGCCATACCTGTGGATATGGGACCCCGCGCAGCAGAATTGGGCGGAGAGACCCAACGTGGTGCGCTTTTACCTGGACGAGTCGCGCACCCTGATCGGGCTGGCGTTGCCACGGGAAACGCTGGTGCAAGACGTGACCCAGACCACCGGGGTAACGCTCGTACCGGAGGCAGTGAAAGGTCGAACGGCCGCGCTTTCGTACACCGGGGAACAGCCGGTGGTAGACTTTTACCCCAACCGGCCGGCGCAACCGTAGTTGACCCGTAGTGACGACTTCAGTCGTTCCCCCAACAACAAGAGCGGCTAAAATTGCGATACACCTCGTAGTGACGACTTCAGTCGTTCCCCCAGCAACAAGGGCGACTAAAATTGCGATACACCTCGTAGTGACGACTTCAGTCGTTCCCCCAACAACAAGAGCGACTAAAATTGCGATACACCTCGTAGTGACGGCTTCAGTCGTTCCCCCAACAACAAGAGCGACTAAAGTCGCCACTACGAACCTGACTCAAGGCATGGTCAACACGTCTGCAATCTGCTCCACCATCCAGTCCAGTTCCTCTTTCTGCACGATCAGAGGTGGAGCCAGGCGGATGACGGTCTCGTGGGTCTCTTTGGCCAGCACGCCCCGCTCCTGCAGTGCTTCGCAGAAGCGGCGGGCTCCCCCCGCCTTGGGCTTGAGCACGATGCCGACGAAGAGCCCCTGGCCCCGGTAGAGGGCGACGTGTGGACTCTGGATCTGCCGGAGACGCGCGATCAGGTACTCCCCCAACTCCGCCGCGCGCTCGCAGAGGTGCTCGTCCACGATGACCTTGAGCGCCTCCCGTGCTACGGCGCACGCCAGGGGGTTCCCCCCGAACGTCGAGCCGTGTTCGCCCGGCTGGAAGACGCCCAGCACTTCCCGCGACGACAGTACCGCCGAGACCGGGTACATGCCGCCCGAGAGGGCCTTACCGAGCATCACCATGTCCGGCCGTACCCCCTCGTGCTCGCAGGCCAGCATCTTGCCGGTGCGTCCCAACCCGGTCTGAATCTCGTCGGCGAGCATCAGCACGTTATGACGGGTGCAGATTCCCCGCGCGCGCCGGAGATAACCTTCCGGCGGCACCACGACGCCCCCCTCTCCTTGCACAGGCTCGACGATGAAGGCGACCGTGTTGGGCGTGATCGCCCGCTCCAACGCGGCCGCGTCGCCGTAGGGCACGATCTCGAAGCCAGGCGTGAACGGGCCGAAGCCGTCGCGATACAGTTCTTCCGTGGAGCAGGTGATGATGGCGATGGTGCGCCCATGGAAATTGCCTGCACAGGCGATGATCTCGGCCCGATCGTCTGGCACGCCCTTGACCATGTAGCCCCATTTGCGGGCCGTCTTGAAGGCCGTCTCGACCGCCTCCGAGCCCGAGTTCATCGGCAACATCATCTCGTAGCCGGTCAACTCGCATAACTCTTTCGCCAGCAACGGCAATTGGTCGTTGCGGAAGGCCCGCGAGGTCAACGCCAGCCTCTGCGCCTGCTCGATCATCACGCGCACGAGCCGGGGATGGCAGTGGCCCTGGTTGAGTGCCGAGTAGGCCGAGAGGCAGTCCATGTACTTGCGCCCCTCCACGTCCCAGACCCACACCCCCTCTCCCCGCGTGATGACGACGTCGAGGGGTCCATAGTTGTGAGCGTTGTACTGATCCTCGAGCGCGATGTAGTCCTGCGTGTTCAAATCTGTTCACCTCGTTATATTATGATGCACGTACAAACAGCTTGTCCATGTTACCACGATTCCAGGGATTGGTGAAATGGTAGATGAGTAGATGGAGGAAGCAACAGATGAGGGCATGACTACCACTCTGCTGACCGGTGTGGTATAATGCGGGCTGATGGCCGAGTTTGTCCACCTCCACGTGCACAGTCAGTACTCGCTCCTCGACGGACTCAGCAGTTGCCGGGAACTGGCCGAGCGCGCGGTCGAACTGGGGATGCCTGCGTTGGCCCTCACCGATCACGGCACGATGTATGGCGCCGTCCAGTTCTACAAGGCGTGCCGGGTGGCCGGGATCAAGCCGATCGTCGGCCTGGAGACATACATCGCCCGTCGCAGTCACCGGGAGCGAGGAGACGCACAGCAAGACCGCAAACCCCACCACCTGATACTGTTGGCGCAGAACGATGCCGGCTACCACAACCTGATGCGGCTGGCGACGATCGCCCAACTGGAGGGCTTTTACTACAAGCCACGCGTGGACAAAGAGACACTGGCGGAGCACGCCGATGGGCTGATCGCCCTCTCCGGCTGCGGTTCGTCCGAGGTCGCCCGCCTGATTCAGAATGGCCAACTCGACCAGGCCCGCCAGGCCATCGCCTGGTACCGCGAGGCCTTTCCGGGCCGCTACTACCTGGAAGTCCAGGAACACGACCTCCCCGAACTGACGCAGGTCAACCGCCACCTGTTCTCCCTGGCCCGCGAATTCGACCTGCCGTTGGCCGCCACCAACGACGTGCACTATGCCCGCCGTGAGCAGGCCAGCACCCACGACGTCCTGTTGTGCATCCAGACCGGCAAGACGGTCAACGAGCCGAACCGCATGCGCATGGACGGCGATAGTTTCTACCTCCGCAGTGCCGACGAAATGGCGGCCCTCTTTCCCGAGGCGCCCGAGGCACTGACGAACACGTGGCACATCGCGGAGATGTGCGAACTGGAACTGGAATTTGGCCACTACCACCTGCCCCCCTTTAAAGTGCCAGCAGGCTACGACGCGCAGAGTTATCTGCGCCACCTGTGCGAACAAGGGCTGCAGCGGCGATACGCCGACATTACTCCCACAATCCGCCAACGGCTCGACTACGAATTGGAGATCATCCACCGCATGGGTTTCGACTCCTATTTTCTCATCGTGTGGGACCTCTGCCGCTTCGCCCGGGAACAGGGCATCTGGTGGAACGTGCGCGGTTCGGGAGCCGGTTCCATCGTCGCCTACAGCCTGGGCATCACCAACCTGGAGCCGCTGCAACACGGGCTGATCTTCGAGCGCTTCCTCAACCTGGGCCGCGTGACGATGCCCGACATTGACCTGGACTTTCCCGACGACCAGCGGGACCAACTGATCCGCTACACCGTCACAAGATACGGCCAGGACCAGGTGGCGCAGATCATCACCTTTGGGACGATGGGGGCCAAGGCGGCCATCCGGGACGTAGGGCGGGCGCTGGACTATCCGCTGTCGGAGGTGGACCGCATCGCCCGCCTGGTGCCGTCCGGCCCCAAAGTCACCCTGGACCAATCGTTGCAGGATGTAGCGGAGTTACGGGAGCAATACGAGGCGGAGGAGCACATTGGGCGGCTGATTGACGTGGCACGCGGCGTAGAGGGGAACATACGCCACGCCAGTACGCACGCCGCCGGCGTCATCATCTCCGACGTTCCACTGGTCGAGTACACGCCCCTGCACCGGCCGACGCGCGGCGGCGAGAGCGACGAGATCGGCGTCGTCACCCAGTACGCCATGGACGAACTGGCCGAATTGGGGCTGCTCAAGATTGATTTCCTGGGCCTCTCCACACTCACGATCATGCGCCGCGCCTGTGGACTGGTCCGCCAGCGGCACGGCGTGGACCTGAACCTGGACACGATTCCCACCCAGGATCCAATCATCTACGAACTGCTCTCGCGCGGGGACGTGATGGGCATTTTCCAGGTGGAAGGGCAGGGGATGCGACGGGTGTTGATGAAGATGCAGCCCACGCAGTTTGATCACATCATCGCGACGATTAGCCTGTTCCGTCCCGGGCCGATGGAATACATTGACGACTACATTGACCGCCTACAAGGCCGCAAGCCGGTCGAGTACCGCCATCCCAAGTTGGAGCCGATCCTGCGCGAGACCTTCGGTATCATCGTCTACCAGGAAGAGATTATCCGCATCTTGACGGACATCGCCGGTTATCCTGCCGGCGATGCCGACCTGGTCAGACGCGCCGTGGGTCACAAGATAAAGGCCGAATTACTTAGGCACCGCGCGTCGTTCGTCGAAGGTGCAATCAAATACGGCGGATTGCCGCAGGAGACTGCAGAGGGCATCTTTGATGACATCGAGTACTTTGCGCGTTATGGTTTCAACAAGTCGCATGCGGCTGACTATGCCATCCTGACCTGCCAGACCGCCTATCTCAAGGCCAAATATCCGGTCGAGTACATGACGGCGCTGTTGAGCGTCGAACGCAACAACACCGAAAAGGTGGGCCTCCTGATCGCCGAGTGCCGCCGCATGGGGATCGAGGTGCTGCCCCCTGACATCAACACCTCCGGCCTGGATTTCACGATTGAGGAACAGGCCGACGGCAAATCCGCGATTCGCTTCGGACTGGGGGCGATCAAGAACGTGGGCGAGGGGCCGATCGAGACGGTCCTGGCCGCCCGCCAGGCCGGGGGACCTTTCCGTGACCTGGAGGATTTCTGCCACCGGGTGGACCTGCGGCAGGTCAACCGGCGGGCGCTGGAAAGTATGATCAAGGTGGGTGCGCTCAGGCCCTTCAGCACCCGCTCGCAACTGCTCTCCGTCATGGACCGCATCATGGGGCTGAGCACGGGGCTGCACAACGCGCGGGACGTGGGGCAGATGAGCCTGTTCGGCGAGGCCACCGGCGTGAGCCTGACCGCTGAGGACACCCTGCTGCCTTCCCTCTCCAGGGCTGACGAAGTGCCGGCGAAAACCGTCCTGGCCTGGGAAAAGGAACTGGTCGGGGTGTACATCTCCGAGCATCCTCTGGCTCAGGCACTGACCCGGCTACAGGACGTGGTGAACGCCTACGTCGGCGCACTGCAAGAGGAGGCCAACGGGCAACAGGTGACCGTCGTGGGGATGGTGCAGCGGGTGCGCCGCCACCTGACGAAGAAGGGGGCCGAGATGGCGTTCGTGACGTTGGAGGACCTGCAAGGCACCTGCGACGTCGTTGTCTTCCCTCAGACGTGGAACCAGACGAAAGAGTTGTGGCAGCCGGAGGGCATCCTGGTCGTGGCCGGCAAGGTAGACGCCGGGCGCAGGGACACACCCAGCCTGTTGTGCGACTGGGCCAAGGTCCCCGACGAGGTGGCGACTCCGGCGGATGTGGGCCGCCGCCAGGCCGCCCTGCCCCCCCCTCCACCTCCCCCTCCGCCTGTCCCCCCCCCAGTGCACATCGTGCGGGTGACGTTGACGCGCAGCGGCGAACAGACCGCGGACGTGCAGACCCTGCGCAAGGTCCACAACCTGCTGGCGGGACATCCCGGCCAGGACCGCTTCACCATTCGCCTGATCGGCGGCACGAACAGGCCGGTCGAGTTGGCGTTCCCGAACGACACGACGCGCTACGATGCCGAACTGGCACAACAACTCAAGGCCATGCTCGGCCC
>Ga0315294_10006856_pt1 | contig 12496 bp, 13 predicted proteins | sample YL17G13_40_MG_FD_203626 | JGI IMG/M metagenome (GOLD analysis project Ga0315294, IMG submission 203626) | Sediment microbial communities from Yellowstone Lake, YNP, Wyoming, USA - YL17G13_40 | ecosystem: Environmental > Aquatic > Freshwater > Lake > Sediment | place: USA: Wyoming | collected...
GATTTGGTTCAATCAGCTCGTCTTTTAATAATTGACTAACTTTCATTTTTATTATTTAAACTCCTGTTTTAAGATAATTCATTTTGTTTCGGGGATTGATATTATCGATACATAGATATTATATCAACTTACGTAAGGCTTCCTCGCCAGCTTTGTTAGTTAATGCAATCAACGAATCATTGGCGAGGATTGTACTGTCGCCTTTTAAAACCTGCACTTGTTCATCACGGATTGAGGCGATTAACAACGTATCTTTGGGCAGGATTAAATCTTTTACCGGCTTGCCAATTACACCCGAGCCTTCAGGTACTTCAATCTGAACAATCTCAGCGTTCTGGAATGATAAAAGCTCGGCAAGAAAACCAGCGCCAACTTTATGACCAATCAAAGCACTAATCATATTAGTCGTGTTAACAGTCTGGTCAATACCAAGCTTGGTAAACAAAACCTCGTTTTTTGGATCATTAACCCGGGCAATCGTTTTTGGCACCATATAGACAATCTTTGCCATCTGACAGATAACAAGGTTATCTTCGTCATTACCAGCAGTTGCAACGAGTAAATCACAGCGATTGGCGCCAGCTTGTTTTAGGGTAAAAGCATCGGATGCATCGCCATTGATAACGCTCTCACCAAATTCATCTACTAGTGTCTGGTATCGTGATTTGTCTTTTTCGACCAGAGCTATTTCATGACCTTCGGCAAGTAAGCCTTTGGCTAAGTTATAACCAACTCTTCCGGCACCAGCAATTATAACAAACATTTATTTTGCTCCCATCTTTTTCTTTATCTGGTCAGCAATCAGGTCGGTTCCACAGACGGTGACCAAACCCAATTCATCAGTAAAAGCTTTTGCCCTTACCGGATCTTTAACACATGCAATAACCTTTTTTACCTTGAATAGCTCTTTGGCAATCTGGGCGGAAAATATATTCGCATTATCATCGTTGGTTAAAGCTAAAAAAATGTCCGCGCCTTCGATACCGGCTTTAACTAAAACGTCCTGGTCAGCAATGTTACCAGAAATAAATTGAGCATTGGTAAGGATTGCTTCAATCGGGCGAAATGCATCCGCATCCCTGTCAATAATAACAAGATCGTTATCCTGCTGACCAAGTGCTTCAGCGATTTTGGTTCCAACTTTTCCGCTACCACATATAACAACTTTCACTATATAACTCCTTATAATTTACATTTTAATATTATTGCTGGGCGACTGATTGCTCGCCTAACACTGGTTCTTCATCTGCTTCGGTTGAAGCAGTAACCGCATCTATTATAACCTCACAAGGTGCCCGATGCAAGAGGATTTCAATGGTACGAGTAACCATACTGGGCAACCCCTTTCTTATTTTGGGGGTTGCCATGACAATCAAGTCCGCATCAACATCTTTTGCCAGACGGGCAATGCCTTCACCAGCCTGGCGCGCCCGTTCTATCAAAGTTCTGGATGAAAGCCCGTGATTTTCGACAATCGATGCCGCTTTTTGCAGAATCTCCTGTCCGGTTTTTTCAGCTTTGGTCATACTCGCATCCAAAGAAAGAGTGAACGGGATTTCAATCACGTACATCAGCACAATTTCCGCTTTCTGCGTTTCACCCAATCGACAGGCAAGTTCGACCGCCCGCTCCCAGTAAGTATGCATATTGGTCGGGACGACAATTTTTCGAATTGCGGATACAGTTCTTTTTGCATGCGCAGCGACTTGTGGTATTGGTGGAGGCACAGCTAAAAGCCAACGAATTATGAAAATCATTGCTGAAGCAAAGAATAGTGCTAAAAAAGCACCAATAAATGTTACATGAGCAGTAGGCATATTTAATGTATATCGTCTTGAGAATTCTTTAAAACCCGGCGTAAGTTTCGGTAAGCGTAGATTACGCGGTATATGCCATAGGCAAAAATCAACCCGCCGATAATCAGCGGTGTTGCATATCTTTTCTGGGATGACATAAGAAACCGGACAATAATAAAACCGCCTAAAACCACAAATAAGATACTTGATCCAATTTTATACCAGTCAAGCGGGGAAAGTCTTACACGTTTGGGCTTAATCATTCTTATCCTTGTTATTATCTTGTGTATGGTTATCGTGTTTTTCTTTTATCTGTTTTGCCAGCCGTTTATTACGGTCAACAAGTGCCTGCTTATAATTTTCGACTAACTCAAACTCTTCTGCTCCGGTTAAAACATCAATCTGCTTCTGCTCCCAGTTGCGTTTCACACTGCCGAACATCGGTAATCCTTTACGATGACGATAAATAAAATATATGATTATACCACATACTACCCATGCTGGACCAGCAATCCGACCGATGGGATGAGTAAGAATAACCTCAAAAAGAATTAAACTTACCCCAATTAAGCCTAATACTCCTAAAATCGGAAAATCAACTTTTTCACCCTTATATTTGACTCCAATATTTAAAGGCATCTTATAGGGACGAGGAGTAATAGGGTCTTTAAATCTTAATACCAGCAAAGCGACAAATACCAAAAGATAACCAGATGACGCACCAAAAGCATACATATTACCTAAAGTATCCATTGCTGTGGGTGTAAGTGCAGATAAAAGAACTTCGACCACTGCGACCAGTGAAAAAACAATAATTGTACGCACGGGTGTTCTGTGCTTTGGATGAACTTTTTCAAACCATTTTGGAATAAGACCAAGCTCACTCATTGAATAGGTAACGCGTGATGCGCCCATGACACCGGAATTTGATGATATTAATAATATTGTTGCACCAAGTATTGCAGCAAAAGGACCGGCAACAATACCGATATAAGGAATCCGTTCTGCCAAAACTGCGACCGGGTTGCCGATATTATTACTAATCGCTTCCATTGCACCGGGTATACCCAAAGCTAATGTCGAGAAAGCAGTGGCAAAGATAAATACGGTAAAAATCAGGGCAATTGATGAACGAGGAATAATCGTTGCTGGACGGCGCGTCTCTTGAGCGGCCTGGGAAATTGATTCCAATCCGACGTAAGAAATAATCGCAAGCGATGAGCCATACATAAAGTTGTGCCAGTTCCAATGACGCAAGGCATATATCCAGTGGTCAGTCAGTATTTCTGGTTTGAAAGCAAACAAAAAACCTATCACAATAATTGATGATTCGGTAATAATATCAACGACACCCAAAATTTCGTTTAATAAGGAAGACTCTCGGACACCCCGAATGTTGAGCCAAATCAGAAAAGCGATTATTACTAATGCTTCGAGGCACCAAATTGGGTTGATATTGGCAAACGGTCCGATTGTAATCGTATAATGAGCAATACTTGGAAAGAAAAAGTTCAAATAACCGGCTGAAGCATAGGCAAAGAGCGCGATATCAATGGTATAATCTAATAATAAAGCTGCACCGGCAAAAAACCCCCAAAAGTCACCTAAGCCTCGTAAAGTAAAATAATGACCGCCACCCGCTACTGGATATGCCGAAGCAAGCTCGGTATAGCATAAACCAATCATAATATAAACCAGTCCAGCCGCAGCAAATGCTATATTAGTAACGCCTTGTGCGGCTGCCATAACCAAACCTAAGGCAACGTAAACATCAGCGCCGACGTCAGCGTAGCCCCACATAAAGGAGCCCCAGACCGTTACGTCGCGACGTAATTCGGTCTTTTCCGATACTTGCGGTTTTATTTCTTTATTATTATTCATTTGTTGTTAAATGAAATAAAAGACTTAATTAATGGGTATAATTATAAGCTAAACTGAGTTGCTGTCAAGACCTTGGTCAAGAACTGAAAATAACGACATACTGGTTATGCGTTGTGTACGTATTACTGCTCAGTAATATACGAAATACAGCGAATTTTTATCTAAAATTCTATATTCCATATTCTTAATTCAATTTGATGTCGGTATAGGGGAGGTATCCCGTAGATATAGACCTATTTAATGGTTTAAACAAAGACGTATGTTGAAATAAGGTTTGCTTATCGTACATTATAGGGTTCAGTTCTTGGGTGATATATGGAGATATGCTGTATTATATAATAGAAGATATAGTTAGATATCTAAAAGAACAACTATCCATGTTCGCATCAGGAAATATTGGATAAGGCATATTGGATTATAGAGAAGACTATAAAACAGGGATTACACGGGTTTTAATATTTTTAAAGCTTCGCTCGCAACATAAAATGAACCGGTTATGACTAATGGCGTCTTTTTATTTGCCAGTTTTAATCCTTGTTTTATTGCCATTTTTACTGAATTGGTTGTAATGAATGGTATTTTATATTGTGCCAGTATTTCAGCAAGTTGGGAAGCTGCGATATGACGCGGGTTTATAGATTGGGTTAAAATGATTTTTTCAGTAATTGGAACTAAAATACGAAACATTTCTTTGACTGATTTACCTTGACTTGCACCAAAGACAACGATTGCTTTCCTTTTAATTATGTCATTAATTACTTTATAAAGTGCTTGAGCTGACTCTGGATTGTGAGCTCCATCAACGATAATTAAAGGATTTTTTGAGATAATCTGGCATCGGGCTGGTATTTGAGCGGTTTTTATACCAAGTTTTACACCGGTATCAGTTATTCGAAGGTCTTTTTCTTTCAAATAGGATAAAACCGCGATTGCGTTAAGGGCATTTTCGATCTGGTGGTTACCTAACATTTTTGTCTCAAAATCGCCTTTATTCCTAATCGTAAAGCGAGAACCTTTTATATTGTTGACAATACTTGAAACTTCAAATTCTTTCTCTGTTTCGCAGTATCGGTTTTTGGTTTTCCGTATTTTTTGTTTAATGATCTTTAAAGCCGATGGTCGCTGAGCAGAAATTACGACAAAAGCTTTAGATTTGATAATTCCGGTTTTTTCGCGAGCAATTTTTGTAAGTGTTTTGCCTAAAATATTGGTATGGTCATAACCGATTCTGGTTATAACTGAAACTATCGGTTTTACGACATTGGTTGCATCTAATCTGCCGCCCAGACCAACTTCTAAAATTGTGTAATCAGGTTTTTTCTCCAGAAAAAAAAGAAAAGCGATTGCAGTCATCGCTTCAAAATAGGTTATATCGAATTTTCTTGCCTGGGATTTTATCTTATTAACCAAGCGGGATAAATCGTTTTGTGAAATCTTCCCGCCATTAAATTTTATCCGTTCACGGGCAGAAAAAATATGGGGAGAAGTATAAAGACCTGTTTTAAGCTGACAAGCTCGTAATGCTGAATCAATAAACGCAGCAGTAGAACCCTTGCCTTTTGTGCCGGCAATGATAATAACATTGTTCAGCTTATCCTGCGGGTCTTTTATTGAGTGTAAAAAACTACGAAATCGATCCAGCTTAAATTCATAATTGACTTTAGTATTACGTTCAAAGTCAATTAATGAGGCTAAAAAATTTTCGGCGGACGACACGACACTTTATATTTAAGCGTTTAGGAACTGAAACCTAATAACAACTCGGCATCGCACACTTCTTCTTCATTGACAAAAATTTTACCATGGGCTTTTGCGATTTTACCTTTGAGATTAATAATTTCGCAAATAATCTTCAGTTGGTCACCGGGTCTCACCATTTTTCTAAATCGCGCTCTTTCGATGCCTAAAAACAATGGCAGTTTATCAGGAGATGTTACTTCCATTCCATAGATTTTTGCGATTAAGATACCGACAGCCTGCGCCATTGCTTCGATTTGTAATACCCCGGGCATTAATGGATAGTCCGGAAAATGTCCGTTAAAAAACGGCTCATTGACCGTCACATTTTTTACTGCTTCAATTTTTTTATCAGTGAAACTTATTACCCGATCAATAAACAAGAACGGGTAACGGTGCGGCAGAATTTTCTTGATTTCATCGATGTTCATCTTCCCTCCATTTTGACTTTATTATTCTACTTATTAGCTGGCGGTCTGATTATTTTAATTGCCTGTTGCACCAGGTTGCCGATTGACTGTTTTATTTCCTCAATCCTTGCTGATTCACCTGAGCCCTGATAAATAACTTTTGAAGTTAAAGGCTCGGCGACTTTTATTGAGATGGTAATTTTTTTACCCTGTTCACTTGCTGAACCCGTAATGATATAGTCAGCTTGTACGGTGCGTCCGATAGAATAAGCATCAGCATCGTATACCTGACTGGTTAAATTTATGCTCCGAGCAAGAAGGGCACTGTTTATCTCAGCCGCGCTGATATCACGAGTGTTGGGAAAACCTTTAACTAATTCATAAATTGCCTGCCGGACCTGCTCCCCGATATTATCTTCCTGGGCGCTCTGATTTTCATTAAAGATCGGGAAAACTGCATAAGAAATTTCCTTCTCGGGTACTGGTGGCGGCGTAATCGTTGGGGCATATTCTTTATTCAGTTCGTCTAATACTTCATCGGTTAGGTCAAGACCATTCTGAGCATAAACAATCTTCGATTCCGATGCATCCAAAATTAGCGAATAACCATCCTTGGCAGCAATCTGCTCGACCACATTCTGAATTTTCTGGACGATCGGCGTTATAAGCTCGCGGTTTTTCTGTTCAATCTTGCCGCCGGTTCCCCAGACACTGACAAGGTAATCATCGTAAGTTTTCTTTAATTGCGCGATTTCAATAAGTCTGGCTGATTTCGCCTGGTCGGAAAGCATTAATTTCTGGCTTTCCAATTCTGCCTGCCCATTCTCATAGGATGTTTTTAAGGAATCGGCGTTGCGTTTGTACTTATTAAGTTCGGTTTCAAATGCTCGTTGAGCATCACTCGCCGTGCGGTAGTTTTTGATTATATATTCGGTGTTGACAAACCCGATCTTTTGTTCTTTTGCCGCATAGAGCGCGCTAATCATAATTATTAGACTCCCCAATGCGATAAGCGATTTTTTCATTAATTCCCTCCAAAGATTAAATTATATATATGACCTTTCTGGTAATTAGAGCTTTCCGGAATTGAAACTCGAATATAATTATCAGTTAACCCGATATTATTTTCTTCTGCAACAACTTCAAGCGTACGGTTTATAAACTGGTTTTTGAGTAATTGTCTTTTTCGGATACTGATTTCTCGCAGGATACGAACCCGTTCTTTTTTCTCTTCAGGTTTTACGTTGTCAATAAATTTTGCCGATTCGGTTCCCGGTCTTGGCGAATACGGAAAAACATGAAGATAGCCAAGGGGTAATTCTTCAATAAGTTTTAATGTGTTATTAAACGCCGGTTCGTCTTCACCGGGAAATCCGACAATAACATCGGCACCGATATTTACACCGGAAATTCTCTCGAAAACCTTATTAAATAATCGTCGGTATTCGTCAACTGTGTATTTCCGCCGCATTTGCTTCAAAATCCTATCATCACCTGATTGTAATGGTATATGCAGATGCCGACACAGTCTTTTAGTCTGCCATAAATCAAGCAGTTCGTCGGTTATTGTTTCGGGTTCAATCGAGCTTAAGCGAATTCGATATGAATTATAATCAAACGATTCAAGCAATTCAGCAAGCGAATAATCAATATCAATTCCATAAGAACCGAGATTTAGTCCAGTAAGAACAATCTCTTGATAACCAGCATTAGAAAGTACGGTGATTTCATCTAACACAGCCCGCGGTACAACTGATTTAGGCTTTCCGCGTATAGTACAGGCAATGCAAAAACTACATTGATTAGGGCATCCATCCTGAATTTTGACATTCGGGCGGCTACGATTATTGTTAAGTAGTGCTGCGGGGTTTTTATTTAATTCAAGTAAATCAACTTTTTCTTTCTGGGTAATTACCGCATCAATTCCTGGTGTTGATAACATCTTATCACGTTCAATCGTTGCCAGACATCCAGTGACAATTAGTTTTGAGTTTTTATTTTTGAGTATTGAGTTATTAATACATCGTCGTATCATTTTCCACGAAGTGCTGGTTGCCTCGCGTGTGACCGCGCAGGTATTAACGATTACAAGATCAGAGCCCAGCACCGAGTTTTGCTCAAGCACTAGGCTTAAATTTGCCAATCGGTTTCCCTCAGCTTGGTTAAGGCGACACCCAACTGTTATTACTCGAACCATAAATAAATTATCAAGACCTAAGTTCTTGTTTTAACCAAATCAATAACCAACCGGATAGATTATCTATTTAGATCTTTTACCTTTGATTTTTGATATATCTTCCAGATGGTCTTCAAAGGTAAATCGTGTGCTTTCTCTTATATCTTCAGCCATTTCTTCTTCTTGCGCGATTACCCTTCGGCGTGGTCGACGGGGTTTTACTTTTTCGACTACTGGTTCCTCTTCTTTTATCGCTTCGGGAGATAATAGTGCTTTTTCCGAAAGACCGATTTTCCGCATATCCAGGTCGATATAAGCGATTTTTAAGTCGATATTATCGCCAATCTGATATTTAGAAGTTTCGTCTTCTTTCTCATCTTCCTTTTTAACAAACTTACTGATTAACTGGGAACGGGGGACATATCCTTCAATACCATGCGGTAAACTGACAATAATTCCGAGTCTTGCCAATTCAACGATGCGTCCTGAAATCTGGTCACCAACTTTAAAATCGGTGCTGACCCGATAGAACGGGTCTTCTTTGGTCTGTTTTAAACCAAGCGCCATCTGTCGGTTCTCTTTATCAATCTCTAAGATTATCGCGTCGATTTTTTGGTTCTTTTTAACTACTTCACGCGGATGGTGCACCCGTTTTGTCCAGGAAAGGTCAGCATTACGAATTAAACCTTCAATACCTGGTTCAATCTCGATAAATGCACCAAAAGTTTTTAAGGATAGAACGTGTCCTTCAACTTTTTGTCCGACTTGATACTTGTCTTCAATTACTGACCATGGATCGGGAAATGCTTGTTTTAATCCTAAAGAGATTCGCCGATTGTCACGGTCGATATTTAATACGACGGCATCGACAACATCCCCAACTCTTAAAATCTGGGATGGGTGATGGATCATTCTGGTCCAAGACATTTCACTGATGTGAATTAATCCTTCGATATTTTTTTCCAGTTCAATAAATGCACCATATTCAGCAAGCGCACTGACCGTACCTTTTACTTTTGAACCGATCGAATATTTCTGTTCGATTTCTTCCCAGGGATGCTTTTCCAGCTGTTTTCGTCCGACCGTAATTCGAAATGTCTCGGGGTCAAGATTTAAGATTTTAACCTGAATTTTATCACCGATATTGACTTTTTCTTTGGGATGAACAACCTTGTCCCAAGATAAGTCCGATATATGAAGCAGGGCATCAACACCATCAATGTCAACAAAAACACCGAAGTCCGCAATGTTTGTTGCTGTTCCTTCAACAATATCACCAATTTTAATGGTCGAAAATACTCGTTGTCTTGCTTCATTAATCTTTTTCTCTAAAATAATCCGGCGCGAAACGACAATGTTATTTTTGGAGGGATTTAATGATAGAATCTTTACTTCCAGTGTCTGTCCAATCAACGCATCAAAATTAAACACCGGTTTAACATCAATCTGACTGCCGGGCAGGAATGCTTCTTGCGACATGACATCAACAATTAACCCGCCCTTAACCTTTTTTATAACTTTTGCCGGTAATGTTTCGGCAGTCTTCAGTTTTTCCTCAAACGCATTCCAGGCAATCTGAAAGTCGGCTTTGCGTTTAGAAATAACCGGGACCCCTTCGCGGTTTTCGATTGATTCCAGTAAGACGGAAATTTCTTTTCCTTCGACAATCTCCTCACCGGGTGCGAATTCATCGAGTGGTAAGAATGCTTCGGATTTCAGTCCTAAATCGATAATAGCACCATTCGCAACACTGCGAACAATTTTGCCTTTAACGATTTCCCCGACATTCAGTTCAGGAAATGCTTCTTCGTATATTTTCTTAAGGTTTGCTCCTTTCTCCGCCTTTCCGCGGTTATTTGGTTTTTTTGTTATATTATTATCCATGAGCGTTATTCCCCCTTGGTCTTGAGATTTTTTTTATTTGTTTTACAACTTCAAAAACAGTGCTTTGCGGTGTAGAAGTACCCGCAACAACACCAATGCGCTGCAAATTAGAACGCCAATCTAATCGCAACTCACTCTTGTCCTGCACCTGATGCACCGAAGCATCGCTGGTTTTAGCAATATCGGCAAGATGACGTGTATTGGCGCTGTTCCTTGAACCAATCACAATCATCGAATCGACTTTATCCGCAATCTTCTTGCATACTTTCTGCCGATTTAATGCTTCTTTACACAGGGTGTTAAAAATTCTGATTTCCTGATAGTCGCCGACATTAAACGAATTAATTGCTTTCTGAAAATATTCAAACGGGATTGTGGTTTGTCCAATAATACCAATGCGTGTAGTATTGAATTTGTATTTTGGGATTGGGGATTTGGAATTTACGTCACAGATCTTAGCTAATGGTTTTGCGTAACCCATAATACCTTTCACTTCCGGATGATTTTTGTCACCGACCACGATTGTTGTATAACCGTCATTCTTAAATTTTAATGCGTAATTCTGCACCCGCCGAACATACGGGCAGGTTGCATCAATTACTTTATATCCTAATTTTCTGATTTTGGCAATAACCTCTGGGGCACAGCCGTGCGTACGAATTATAACAATTGATTTATTATTCGTATTGGGCTTAAGCCATTTGATGTTTGATATTGTTTTTACACCAAGTTGTTTAAGTTCATTCACCACTTCGGAATTATGAATAATTGGACCCAAAGTATACACTGATGTACCATCTTTCGCTTGCTGTGCTTGTTGTTTAACTAAGGCAATAGCGCGTTTAACACCAGAGCAAAACCCGGTCGGTTTGCCAACCGATACTTTTATTTTATTATGCCGCATATGATTCTTTCAATAACAATTCAATATCGTTCTTTACGGTCTGGGCTATCTGTTCATATTCACCCCGATTTTTTATTTTTCCATCAGGGAAGACCGGCTTACCAAACCTGACCGTAATTTCTTTGTTATTTTTACCTTTTACTTTTTCGCTTTTCGTTTTTTGTTTAATATCCTTGTCAATAAACTGACTTAGTTTTCCGTTCCATGCTTCCCGCACACCAGTTATCGCGACTGGTATTATCGGCACCTGGTTAGCAACTGCCAAAAAACCAAAACCCGGTTTGAATGGCAATAATAGGTCTTCAAATTTGTTCCGTGTGCCTTCCGGGAAAATCAAAACGGTTTTGCCTTGAGCCAACAGACTGGAGCATTTTTTCAATGCTTCGGATGCACCCGCCCCTCTAGGCAAAGGTATCGCATTCCAGAATGAAATCAACCATTTAAAGAATTTGGAAATGTGAAAAAGTTCTTCCTTAGCCATAAAATAAATTTCCTGTGTAGATGCGAGAGCAACCAATGCCGGGTCCATGTGTGAGCGATGATTTGCCGCTAATATCTGGGCAGTATTTTTTTGTATGTTATCCTGCCCGATAACCCGAAACCTTATAAATGGTTTGACTAAAATATAAGCTATGACCTTGCCTAATCGCCAGCGTAATCTCATTTAATTATCGGCTATTCAATTTTTCCTGTATTTTATTAACCACGAATTGTATCTCCTGGTCAATCGTGAGATTGGTGGTGTCTATATAAATTGCATCAGGCATCTGCTTTAACGGGCTGGTTTCACGGCTCGAGTCAATCTGGTCGCGCTGGGCTAAATTAATTTTAATCGTTTCGGACGATATTTCCTTGCCTTTTCTATGCATCTGTCTTTCGCGCCGCATTGTTCTTTCGTTCAGAGAGCAATCAAGATAAAACTTAATATCAGCATCAGGAAACACAACACTACCGATATCACGACCTTCAACCACAATATTTTTATCCTGCGCAATGCGGTGCTGTTCTTCGACCATTTTTTCTCTGACTTCGGGTATTGCTGAAACAAGGGAAACCATCGCATCGATTTCGGGCATTCTTATCTGTCTTGTTACATCGTTATTATCAAGGAAAATCAGGTTTTTGTTATCTGAAGATTTTCTGAATTCAATTGTTGTGCGGTTTAATAGTTCTTTTAGGATATTGATATCTTTAATATCAACCTGCTCTTTAATAATTTTATATGTTATTGCCCGATACATTGCACCAGTATCAAGATAAAAGAAACCAAGCGCTTTTGCGACACCGCGCGCGGTTGTGCTTTTACCGGAAGCGGCAGTGCCATCAATTGCAACAATAAAATTTTCTGGCATCGATTTTACATAACTGCCGGCAAATTTTATTTGCCATTCAGCGTTGTGTTTACTCCTATGACAGAGAGTGCCAAAGCACTCCGAGAATTTGGTCGGTCTGACCAGGTAAAATTATATAGAAAATATAAGATTTTTCAAGGGGTAACTTAAAATTTATAAAATGGCGTGAATTAACCTATTATTTTTAGCAAGGTTCGGTTTTTACTTAATTACTACAACTCTTTCAATAATTCTTTTTGATTCGGTTTGTAAAGATAGAAAATAAACACCTGCAGAAAGAGTTTTGGAGTTGAGAGTTATATTATAAATACCAGATTGTTTACAGTCGTTAACCAGTGTTTTAACCAATCGACCAG
>Ga0315294_10006861_pt1 | contig 12493 bp, 14 predicted proteins | sample YL17G13_40_MG_FD_203626 | JGI IMG/M metagenome (GOLD analysis project Ga0315294, IMG submission 203626) | Sediment microbial communities from Yellowstone Lake, YNP, Wyoming, USA - YL17G13_40 | ecosystem: Environmental > Aquatic > Freshwater > Lake > Sediment | place: USA: Wyoming | collected...
ATTCTCTGGATTTTCAGTCACCATTTGTTTAATAGTTTCATCTGAAAGATATTCATCAGCGAGTTCTTTACCTATTCTCATTAATTCCTCTTCAAATGAAGTCATGAATTTTAAAAGAATCTTTAAACATTTAAATTTGTTAAAAAATATATGAATTTAAGGTCAACTCCTTAAATCCGATGAAGATTATCGGTTTGACCCATAATTATAAATATTTATATTAAGATAATAATTGTTATGACCGATAACTTTGATGTTGATAAGTATAATTATTGGTCAGAGCTGAGGATAAAGGCTGTTATACATCCTGATGAATTAACAGAACAGGAAAGGGAAAGAATAACCAAGTTCGTATCAAAAACAAGGAAACATAAAACCCCATTATCAACCGAGCAATTAGAAGTCTTAAGAAGATACGAGAAAAAAAGAAGGATTGAAGATAATTTCGATAAAAAGACATTAGCTAATCGGTTATCCCAGATAGCAAACTTTTGTTATTTTATAAAAAAACCTTTTAATGAAGTAACCAAAGAGGACATAATAAAATATTTAGAATATTTAGATGTTGTAAAAAAGGTTAAAGCGGTCACGATTGATAACTATAAGTCGGCTATAAAGACCTTCTTCCAATGGTTTTATGGTTTAAAAGACAAGCAATACCCAGAAATAGTAGAATGGATGAAGCGAAAGAGAGGCAAGGGGTTAAAGCTGCCTGAAGAAATTTTAACGGAAGAAGAAATATTAAGAATGGCAGAAAAAGTTGATAATCCTAGGGACAGAGCCTTAATACTAGTAACCTATGAAAGCGGATGCAGAATAGGCGAAATAATAAACTTACGATTAAAGCATCTGAGGTTTGACGAGTATGGCGCTATTTTAATGGTCAATGGTAAAACAGGACAGAGAAGGGTAAGGCTGATTAACTGTGTCCCTACATTAAAAATTTATCTCAACAACCATCTCTTTAAGGGAAATATGGAAGCTCCTTTATGGTTGTGTCTAAACAAGAACTGTTACGGCTCTCCTTTGCATCGTGATGGCTTTGTTGGAGTCTTGAAGAAGGCAGGAAATCTAGCTGGGATAAACAAAAGGGTTAATCCACATTCGTTTAGACATGCTAGAGCTACCCAACTAGCTAAGATATTAACTGAGCAAGAACTGAAGATATTCTTTGGCTGGACTCGTGGTTCGAACATGGCTTCTATTTATGTCCATCTGAGCGGAGAGGATGTTGATAGGAAACTTTTAGAGAAAGCTGGCAAGTTTAGTAAAGAAGAAATTAAGGAAGATAAGTTAAAACCTAAAAAATGTACAAGATGTGGTGAAGAAAATTCATCTGATGCTAAATTCTGTAGTAAATGTTATTATCCGCTTGAAATAGATGCTGTAAATCAAATAGAAACTTTGAAGTCTATCATAAATGAATTCATAACAACAAAACTACTTCAAAAACCAGGGTTTATAGAGGAGTTACCTAAACTAGTTGAAGAATGGGGTAAAAGTAAGAAATGATTATTTTTCTAAAAATTCATCATAGGATTCGATTGATTCATCTAAATAGGATGCATCCCCAGAACCAAAAAATAAATCTGTATATTCATTGACATATTTGGTTGTCTTAGTAATTTTGTTTTTCCTCAAATATTTAATGAAATGCTCTGCTAAATTTTCAAGATTAAAATTTTCAAGTTCTGAATTCTTCGAAAAGAACATTTGTATATGCATTATTTTTAAAAATCTCTCACATTTTTCATTGAGAAACTTCATTAATTTTTCTTTTCTGGGTTCTTGATTAAATTCCCAGTCTTCTCTTAAGACTTTATCTTCAGGATAAATATTCATTTTAACTACCTTCGAATAGATAGGAGAGTAGAATACTCTTTTCTTACCTTTTTGTCCAAGTTTAGGATCTTTCAAGTCCTTTTTTACAAACCCCACTTCAACTAATTGATCTAAATATTGACGGATCACGGGTTGACTGTAACCAACATCTTTTGCTATGTCTTTTTCTTTTTCTTTTCCCCAACAGACCGATAGAAATATTCTAAGCATGGGAATGCTTTTCGTATACTTTTTAATTCTTTTTTTGGCATTCATGTAATCATTTTATAGGTAATTTCCTTATTTCACATATAGTATTAAAAATATATAAAACTAATTATTTTCGATAAGAATGCAAATTAAAACTTTGACTATCTGTCTACCAGAGTCATTGATAAAAGAATCCAAGACATATGCTTACGAGACAGGACGTAAATTTTCAACTCTTGTTAGACTTTCTTTACAAAAATTTATCGAACAAGAACAAGGTGCTAAAAATGAATCAAATACCTAAAGTGCCTCTTGAAGTCGCCAAAAAGGTACTGACACCACTGGAACTAAAGGTGTATCAGTTGTTACTGCAGTTTGAGAAGAAGGAAAGTGAAGATAATGGAAGAGATAAAAGATTGGATAAGTAAAATTGTTGAAGTCATATTTGACGACGGTAAAGAAGTTTCTAAACTTACTGGTAATTTGGTCGGGTTTACAACTGATTATGTAATTATTCGGACATTTTCTAACCAGTTTTGTATTTCCACTAATCGGATTATAAAAATCAAACTGGGTGGAACAAATGCCTGATTCTATTTTTAATTTATTAAGACTGGATGGGATTAATAAACACGTAAGAGTCACAACCACCAGGAAAGTGTTCGAAGGAATTCTGAAAAGATGTGATGAAGAAGGTAATTTGTCTGTAGATACAGATGATAGCTTGGTTCTGATTCAAAGAAAATTTCTCTGCTCCATTGAAATCTTAAAAGAAGAATTGGTGGTTTAGTGACGATTAAAACTGAGACTATAGAAAGATGGGTCAAAGCTAGAATAAAATTAGGGATAAGTAATCCTGATGAAATCGTGAAAGATATTATTAAAGAAAGGTCGGAAGTTCAATATGATGATAGAACAATAGGAAGAATTTGTACAATAGCAAAACAATTACTCCAGAAGCAAGAAACCAGAGATGAAAAAGGTAAAGAGAAGGAAATCTGGATTCCTGCATTGGATGAGGAAAGTTTCAAAATTATTCATCCATCAATAGATTTCTCGGCAGATGTTTGTTATATTGGAACGAGAATACCTTGCAAAAGCAGTAATACAAATAAATTGAAGTTAAAACAAGTTCTAATTTCTGAGAGTGGAGAAATTTTCCCATTAAATTCTGATACACTTGCCGAAAGAAACATTGAACTTGAAACAGAACCGATGAATATAAAACCTAGATGGGGTTTTGCATCTATCAATGAATTTGTTAAAAACCCGAGAATTGTTGATGAAACTAATATAACAGAAATTTTTAATGCTATCAGAAATCAGTATGAGTACTTCGTTTATTTTGAAGAGAAGGAACTCTATGATATTCTAACTTGTTGGAAAATTGGTACATATTTTTATCAGTTATTCGATAAATATCCGTATTTTCAATTGAAAGGTATTCAGGGATCTGGAAAAACCAAGACTGCAAAAATAGTTGGTTGGACAGCATTTAATGGTCAATTAGGTTTGGATTATTCAAGATCAAGCATTTTTCGAACCGTACATTCAACTAGGGGAACTCAAATAATAGATGAAAATGAAACATTGGGTACAAGAAGTGAGGCAAAACAAAACATAGAGGATTTATTGAATGCGGGGTTTGAAAAAGGAATTCCAGTACCTAGAGTTGAAAGAATTAAGGAAGATGGAATTGAAAAATTTGTTACGATTTATTTTGAGGTATATTCTCCAAAATTCATCGCCAACATAAAAGGCATATCTAAAGCATCCACATCGGAAAGAACAATTGAGGCTACGATGGTTAAATGTGGGAAAAAAGAACAAGGAAATAGAATTCCAGAGTTTGATGATCCACGATGGCAGAGCATAAGGGATACTTTGTATTATTGTACCTTCAAATACTGGAAATTAGTCAAAGAAGTAAAAGAGAAGGTCAAAAAAGACATTAAGGAGGAGATAACCGCTAGGGATTTGGATGTTTGGCTACCAGTCTTAACAATAGCTAACTTAATTGGAGATGAGGTTTATAACAAAATCAAGGAAGCATCCAAAAAATTCATCAAACAAAAAAGAGTTGAAATTGCAGAAAAGTCAGAAGAGGCTAACTTATTACGAATTCTCTTAAAGAAAGAAATATTTGAAGAAATTTTTAATGCTAAGTTGAAGGACAAAGGATATGGCACATACTTAGACGATGACATCAACAAGACTCCAAAGTATTACATTAAAGACATTACAAATTATTTGACTGGAACTTTAAACTGGAATATTGAATATACTACCGAGAGATCAATCGGTAGAAGGATAACTACATTGAAATGTTTTGTAGATAAAGGTAATGACGGTACTGGAATATGGTACAAATTCACTCCTAAGCGTTTAGAAGAGATTAAGGAGTCTTTTGGTTGGGAATTTGAGGAGGACGATAAAGATGAATCCTAAGTTTCTTAAGTTTCCTAAGTTCTATACGACTACTTACACACACTGTGCGTGTACACGAAACTTGGATACGGTTGTATGCAACTTAAAAAACTTAAAACTTAGGTTTGGTGATCTTAATGATTAAAACACTTAACGATTTCGTAAAAAAGTCAAAACAAACAAAATATGAGACGAAATACAATAGAAATGGCATTAGGATTGAGACTGAAGAAGAGATTGAGAATTGGAAGAAAATCTAAAGGAGATTCCATGCTCACAAATCGGCAAATTGAAAACATTAAAAACTTTGACAGACTCAAATCAAACCACCGAAGGGTTTTGCGATATTTTTTAAGAAAAAAATGCGAAAAAGCCCTAAAACATCTGAACTTCCTTCTGTTAAATTATCAGAATCTACATATCAGACCAACAGATATAATCAATTTGCAGGATTTGAACGATTTAATCAAAAATCTCAAAAAAATCGAAGAAAAGGAATTTTATGATAAAATCAAACCATTATAAAAATTGTATATTTTTAGATAAAAATTAAAAAACAAATCAGTGGTATAATGAGTGATGAATCGGCTAATAAAGAAATTAATCGTCTATCAAATCTTCCTCCAGAAAAGAGATGGAATTCAGCAAAACACTATATTTTCCTCGGGATAAAGATGCCTTGTGTAAAATGTAGAGTAACAGGATGTCCAAAGCGAGGGTCAAGTGACTCGTGTACTGTCGAGGAAACAATATTCGAAGGTGTAACCCAAGAACTAGAAAAAGAAATAGAAAATCTCTATCAAAAATTGGATGTCAACAGTTTTGGTGTGCAGTTTCTAATCAGACAGATTGCGACAAATACGGTCAGATTATTTAGAGCATATCATCGAGAATGCCAAGAGGGAATTTCAAGTGACCATCCATTTAGAATTTTCATCCCCAGCCCAATTCCTGAATATATTCGTCGACTTGTAAATCAAACTATGAAGCTATTGAGAGAGTTAGGATTAACCCCGATGCAACAACTCCAAAAGGAAGCCCTAATCATTTCAAAGAGCTTGGAAATGAGGGTGTCTAAAATGTATATTAACAGTGCACAGACACAATTGCAGAAATCTGAGACAGAATTACAAGAAAAGAAACCAACAAAAAAAGAACAACCTATAAAAGTCTAACTAATTTTTGGTATAAGTCTGAAACCCATTTGTCACATATTCTTTTCATATTTCTTAACTAACCACCACTGGTTTTGTCTTCCTACTCTTCTGAACTTAACTTTTCCTTGTGCTTGTAATTTAACCAAATGTAGCTGAGCGGTATTCCAACTTATATTAACATTCTTAGCTATGTCTTCCGTAGTAACTGGCCAATCCTGTTTATTTAGATATTCTGATATTTTCTTTTGTATTTCTTCTTCTTTCAAATATGACACACCACTATGATATATCATATGATTAAACATATTTAAGTTTGTTGTTATTAAAGTTAATTATGGAACCCAAGTTCATGATTATTTCGAGTATAGTATTTGTTTTTTTATTTATACCGTCATTAGTTTATGCTACAAAATGGACTGTTGAAAGAGAGGTCACACAACACACTGAAAAAAATCAAATATTACCAACTTTACTAGAGGGGTCTAATGATACTCTAAATCTATTGTGGTGGAATGATGAGAATCAAATTTTTCAAATTTTTTATTCAAAACTCAACAAATATGGGAAGACATTAATACCATCAATACCTTTGTTCCAGCCTCATACAACTAATATCCGATTGGCTTCAGCGATAGATGATGAGAATAATATCCATGTTGTATGGGCTAAAGGTGATATTGAAATTAGAAATAATCTTTATCAATTATTTTATATTAAAATTTCTGATAATGGAACTGTTCTTATAAACCCAAAACCCATAGCAACTTCAGACCCCGAATTATCCTCATTCCTCCCTTATCTTACATATAAAGACAATATTTTGTATCTCGCATATGAACAATTCAATATAAGTGGGAGATGGGAAACCAAACCGCATGTTATCTATTTTGTTAAACTCAATAAGACAGGAAGTCCTACAATGACTGACAAACGAATCACAGATACCTCATTAATTTCAGTAGGACCCAGAATATTTGTTGATTCTGAAAACAATGTTAACATAGTATACACGAGAAGAGAAAATAACTACGGAAGTAATGGTGATGCATATTTTACTAAACTTGATAATGATGGGAATTTCCTCATATCAGATAAATTGATTCTTGATTCAACATGGGTAGTTGATTCAATTGGTGATACTTATGATAACATACACTTACTTATCTGGAATGACAATGGAAATTATGCAAAAATTGATAAATACGGCAACATACTTGTTTTGCCAAAAAATTTAATAAATGGTGGGTATCTTTCTTTTTTTTTGGGTTCTGCAGGTTTAGATTCTGAAAATAATATCAATCTCATAGTTTTGTTGAATAAGGACAGACCAGGTTTTGTTCCAAACCTGACATACATTAAGATGAACGAGACAGGCATTTTAGAATATGAAAACATAACAACAACGATTGATGACGGTACTCAAACATCTTTGCTTATAAAACAAGATGATGATAGCAAGCATATAGTTTATGGAAGGAGAACATATGTTTTCGATGGGTCTTGGGACTCATACTACAGTTTTTATTATCGAAATACTCTTCCTCCAGAATCACCAACGCTTTATTCCCCTCTAAACAACAGTATTACAAACAATAACAATATAACATTTTATTGGAGCGAGTCTTTTGGTTCAACTTCATACAAATTGCAATATTCAGCTAACATATCGTTCATAGATGAGAACACGGCAACAATAAGCAATATAACAAAAACTTTTTACGAGAAAATAAATATGAGCGAAGGAATATACTGGTGGAGAGTTACAGTAAACAACTCTGTGGGAGAAAGCAATTATTCTGATATTTTTGCATTTATAATTGACCTTTGCATCCCGAATTGGACATTAAACAATACATGGGGAGAATGTCAGCCAAACAATATGCAATATAAAAACTACTATGATTCAAATGATTGCAATGAATTTGAAACTCAACCTTCTGATACAAATCAATCATGCGATTACTGTACACCCAATTGGTATTGTATTGAGTATAGTGATTGTCAGATTAACGATGAAAAATATTGTATATATGTGAGTGATTCCAACAATTGCTTTAATCAAACAAATTTACCTTCTGATAAATACTCAGGTAACTATTCAGAATTTGACTCCATCTTTTGTGACTACTGTACTCCAGATTGGCAAGAAGTAAACACAACATGTGAACCAGATGATACGATTATCGGCTACTTTATAGATATAAATAACTGTTACAACCAAACAGGTTTGCCGAGTGACTTGAGTGGGCAACCTCAAAATATCAGTTATTCTTGTGATTATTGTACTCCTGAGTGGATTTTGAATGGTACATGGAGCGAATGTTTGCTAGGAGGTATTCAATACACAAACTATTACGATAACAAAACCTGTAATGAACCAGAAACTAAACCCTCGGACATAAATCAGTCATGTGTCCATTATCAAGAGGTAATCAATACTACTGCTAATCAAACTAAAAATATAGATGCATTTAATGAAACTGACACAATTTTAGAGTTGTTCACTACTGCTAATTTAACTGAGACTTCTATTAACCTAACTAAGCATTCTGATAATCCCACAAACGCAACTGTGGGTATTTTGGAGTTGGGCAAATACATTGAAATAGAATATGATGAAGAAATGAAAGATAATTTGGGTTGGATTATGATCAAAATGTACTATACTGATGAGGATGTTTCTAATGCTGGTATAGATGAAAGCACATTAAGAATGTATTATTACAATGAATCAACTTCGACATGGGAAGTAATGCCAGATTCGGGTGTGGATACAACAACCAATTATGTTTGGGGCAACACAACGCATCTTAGTTTCTTTGGTTTATTTGGTAATGCCCCTCCAACTCCTACAACTACCGTGCCACCTGCACCAACTGTAACTGGCGGTGGTGGAGGCGGAGGTGGAATAACAACTACCACGACATTACCTGTAACTACGACCACACCATCTTTAACAACGACTGTTACTAAACCTGTTACTACAACAACAGTAACCAAAACAGAAGCAGGCATTCCTACTGGTAGAGCTGTTATGCCCACTGGTAGGTTTGCATTAACGACCAGAAATGCTAGTATAATTATACTGAGTTCTGTTATAATTTTGGTGATATTAGCAGTCAAGTTCAAAGTTCTAAGAAAACGTTGATAAGATAGATTTACTTGTCAGAGAAGGTAGTGAATATCTTAATCATGGTCTTTTGTTAGCCGCATAGCACCCAATTCATTTTCTCATTTTACATTTTCTGGTAAATATTTTAGCAGAAGTTCCTCTTTTGATGGTAGTTTGCTCAATATTTTCTTCAGAACACATAGATTTTTATCTATTTTCTTCAAATCATTATCTTCAGACCTAGATAAAACATTCAAGAAAGAATCCAATATATCATAAATCGAATGTTTCCCATACCCATAAGTAAAAAGTAGAGAATATACCTTTAAAAATCCTTTCAGTAACGGCTTACTTAAGTAAGTTTCTATGTTCTTTATAACATCTTGTAATTCATTTAACTTTTTAGTCTCAATATCTTTGTTTATAGCTATTTTTTGTTTTAATATTTCCTTCAGAATACCATACATTTTTGCATAGATTGCTTCCCAGTTTGGTTCAAAATTCCATTTATTTTTAATTATTATCTTATTCTGCCTCAAGAATTTCAGCTTCGTGGATATAGTTGACTGGGGCTGTTTCAAAGTTTCTTTTAATTCTTTTACAGTGTTGTGACCAAGAATTATATAATACAAAACATCCATAACTTCAGAATTGTTTTCAATCTCAGAGTATCTTGTTACCATAAAATCATCGGTTAAAACAATAAATTTTTTGGAGAACAAGGTATTTATAACTTCCTTCGAATCATAGATTTTAATTTTAATATCTTAATATAATTTAACCCTAAATAGGGGTAAAACCTTAAATCCGATGAAGATTGATGGGCGACTCGATAAAAGATGAAGAAAGCCTTTTAACAGAGGAGAGGAAATATAATAGAGTTAATCAAAAATTACTTTCTATGATCTTTGTCCATTTCCATTGCTTTTTGTTTCATCTCACTAATACTTCTTTTTCTTGCCAATTCTAGTCTATCCTGAGGAGCCATTTCAGTCTTTATAGTTTCTATTTTTTCTTCTTTCCTAAACTCTTTCACTTCTTTTTCTTCCTTACCTTTTGGTTCAACGTTAACATAGCCAGATGGTTTACTGTAGTTATAAACACCAGGACGTTTTATGAAGAACAATATCAAAGCAATTACGATTACGACTATGACTATAACATACCAATAGTTTGTTACCCAAGATGCTAGCGAAAATTGGCCGGTTGGTACTTCTTCTGTAGTCTCATTTTCTTCAACTGTAGTTGTATTTGATTCTAAAATTATAGTTGTTGGGGTTGTAGTAAAAACTGTCGTTGTTGCTGCTTTTACATTGATTGTTATATTAACTATGAGTGCCAAATCTGATACATCTATATTACTACATTCAAGGCCAATCTCCATTTTATAAGTATTTCCAGCCGTTCCAGCAGGAGCAGTTAACTTAATTGTTATTGACGTATATTGTTGAGATGGTATTATTTCTACTTCAGAAGGCTGTATGGTGTACCATGAATGCTCTATTCCGAAAATAGGGAAAATTACATCTTTCAAACCGCTCTTAAAATTGTGATAAAACTCTCCTTTTATGATCTTGGTAGCTCCCTCTTCTATGTCAACCGTTGCTGGAAAGCCATAAAAACCATCTTTAATGGCATTTGCGTATACAGGACTGAATATTAAATATGAGACAGTTAAAAACAGCGATAAGGTGAAAATTTTTGATTTCATTCAGCCACCATGACTACTTATTAGTAGAGTAGTTAGAGATTTAAATATTACTAAAACAATTTAAAACTTTCTTTTGGTGTTAATTTTTAAAAAAAATAAAAGGAATGGGAGGAATTAATAATTTCTTTCATAAGCACTAATCGACTTCTAAAGAGTAAAGTTGTGTTAAATAGATTATTTTGCCCATTTAAATAATGTATTATCCATTTTTGTATCCTTTTCTTTCATCTCGTAGAGAATATCTCTCATTTTCTTCTCTTTATAATAAGCACTCCAATAATATCCCTCATCTCTGGTACCTTTTGTAATCAGGAATACGACGCGCCCTGCTTTTGTCCTACCTGTTCTGCCTCTTCTTTGTATACTTCTTATTTCTGATGGTACGGGTTCATAAAAAATAACTAAATTCACTTCTTCTATATCCAATCCCTCCTCACCTATTGATGTAGCAACTAGCACGTTAAACAGTTCATACTTAAACTCATTCAACATTTCGATTTGTTCTTTTTGTTTAAGTCCTCTACCATTTTTTATCGCTTGGCCAATAAATTCCCTTGCAGATATACCATTACTTTCAAGAATTTTTGCAATTTTTTCAGTACTGGATCTGTAATTTGCAAACGTTATTATTTTTGTATTTGGCTTATTCTTCACTTCTTTTTTTATCAGTTCGATTAAAGCTTGAAGTTTTGGGTGCTCAATTCCTTTCAAAAATAATTCTTTTGTTTCTTTTATCGCTTTTATTGCATTTTCATCGTTCAAAACATTCCTTGTCGCAGCAGATTTTTTGTTCTTCTGGAGGTCTAAAAAGTACTTATATAATGGCGTTATACCTTGAGTTTCAAGCAATTCTATCGCATGCTCTATTTTTATTGTCTGCGCACATGTCGTTAATGCCCTGGCAACCATGAAATCTTTATTCTGTTCATACATTTCCCCTATTTCTTTCTGTAATTCCAGTAAATGCTTTTTTGATACTTTCATCGAATAAATCAGATGTGATTTCATCAGCCAGTTCAGCCTGTTTCTGTATGCCTCTTCTAGATATCTTCTGATTTTCCTAAATTCTTCAGGTAATTCTACGTAAATCCTCTCAACTTTAGTTTCTTGTATATAAGGCTCAACATCCACATCTTTTTCTGTTCTTATCTCTACTGCCTCTATTCTCAAGTTCTTTTTAACTTCATCTATTTTGTCTTTTATATTACCGGGAGAAGCAGTTAAACCAAGTATTCGTTGATTTGATGCCTGTTCAACATAATTATTTATGACAGTAGTATATGCATAATTTTTACGTGATCTATGGCACTCATCAACGATAACAAGGCTATAATTCTTTAAATCCAAAATTTTATTCTCTATATCATTTTTTATCAGTTGGGGGGTTGCAAAGAACAATTTGCCTTTTAAATATAATATTTTCCTATCTTCCACATGTACTTTGCCAGTTAATGCAACAAATTCCTCTTCTTTCAATTTCATGAGTTTTTTAAAAGTTTTGGCATGTTGATTAACTAAAGGGCGAGTAGGTGCAAGCATTAGAATTTTACTTTCCGGAAATTTTTCTAATCTATAAGAAGCCACCATTACTGCAATTAAAGTCTTTCCCATACCTGTAGGTAATATGCATAGAGTATTTTTCGTTACCCCTGTAGATGCTACTAATTCTTGGTAAAGTCTTGGCTGAACTATGTCACAATTAAGGAATTTCAATTTTTCCATGGTATCAACTGATATAAGCGAATGATTTTTAGTTTAATAAATTAATTAAATTTTATGGGCAAAGGGATTTCAGAATTATCTGCCGTTGCTACTTTATCTTTGGCAGTATTAATAGCAATATCAACTTTATTAGTATCATTTTTCATCAAGACAAAGAAACCAACTAAAAATATAAGCCTTAGTATAATAACCACTTCTGTACCAGTAACTACTAGTATCGAACCAGAGACATCTGAACCTACTTCAACGGTAGAATCTACGATATCATCGACAAGAATAAACGTTTCATCAACTACTTCTTCCATCACAATAACAACAACCTTATATCCATGC
>Ga0315294_10006862_pt1 | contig 12493 bp, 25 predicted proteins | sample YL17G13_40_MG_FD_203626 | JGI IMG/M metagenome (GOLD analysis project Ga0315294, IMG submission 203626) | Sediment microbial communities from Yellowstone Lake, YNP, Wyoming, USA - YL17G13_40 | ecosystem: Environmental > Aquatic > Freshwater > Lake > Sediment | place: USA: Wyoming | collected...
TGCCTCTTGAGCCTCTTTCGCAGTCTCATAATCTCTGCCGTATGCTGGGATAATAATCATTTATAATCAACGATTTCTATTGTGTAGTTGTTCGCCATGTTCTTATCTTAACCACCGATTCAAACTTGTCAAGGCAAATGAGATATTCTTCGCTTTAACTATGCCAGCTTCAATCGCCTCTGCTAAATATTAATCACTCGCTTAAACCCTGGCTGGTCTAATGGCGCCTGATAACACAACAGGCGTCTCGCCCTGCTATCCGTTGCCGTGCTCCCGCTGTTCCCCATCACCGGAGCATCAAACGTGCCTTCAGCAAAACCCCATGGCTCCAAAAAAAGGAATGACGTACAACAGGAGCCCATAACCTCATAAGCATTGCTCGCGCCAATACCAACGTAGATATCATGCGCCAACGCAACCTTATTAAGTTCCCCACAATACCACTCGTATGCCGAAAACAAAGCCCTCCGATCACGCTCAGTAATGCTCCGAATGACCGGCTTCCCTCTTGCGTTAATTATAGTAAACCGCACTCCGCTGTTCACCTTCTGAATATTAATACTGATTTGCTTTGCCATGTTCTTATCTTAACCACCGATTCAAACTTGTCAAGGCTTAGATTCAATATCATGCTTGACCCTAAAACACCCTTGTCGGAATGCCTGATGCAAAGCGTCAAGGGGAGGGCCGAGTAGACTCACCTCCTCCTTTAGATAATTCATACTCTCATCGTCACCGTCCAACGTTCCATCTAGACCGGACGTGATAGCATCAAATGTCCGGCCGACCGATGCCCAATGGCGGAGGAGGTTAACGTATTGATCCGATATCTCAATTTCGATTTTCATCGCGCTAGCTCCCGTGCTCTCGCCGCTCGCTCCACAAGCCTCGCCCATGGATAACGCTTAGGCGCAATTCGCAAACAATGCTTACACGTCACTACCTCGTACCCACCAGTACGCAGAATCGTCTTATCCATGTCCAATAGCTCCGCTCCCGCATAACATACCGGAAAATTGATCCCAGCATTATTGTGCAGCCTAATATCACCGTAATGAACTTTACCTTTAGACATTATACTCTCGCCTCCAAAACGTAAAAACAACGGAACGGAAACGCAGTGGTCCTTACCCGAATATGATCCACTCCCGCTAGCCGCGCCAATCGAATCGCCTCGTTCGTCTCATTGATTCCGAGGTTCCGATCCGATAGTACCTTGATATCCAGAACACGAGTCCGATATCGGTACTTTGAATTGCTGTCCTTCATGGCTGTAATGTAACCTCTATTGAGAACTTGTCAAGGCAACATTGTTTGCTCTACCGTCCAAGTATCCTGAGAAAGCGTATGAGAATACTCACAGAATACTTCCATACCATCCCCGGCGTTCTCCTTTGCTTCCTCCGGTGAGTTAGCCTCGACCAGCCGGTGAGAAACATGAACCTCTCGAATCAAAACTCTGTATTGCATGACCTATATCTAACCCTCAATTGAGAACTTGTCAAGTACCCTCAGCAATAATCACCGCCCAGGCATTATTACCAACTCCATCCCCTCCAATCGCCATCAATGCGTTGTCTCCATCTCGCAGTACAGTAACGTCACTAGTATTGCTCGGAACCAACACAGCCTCCCACCCGTCAGCCTCAGCCGCCTTTATCGCAGCTTCAACCGAATCGTCTACAGCCTCATCCGCATATGGAGCGTAACCAAGACCTCGATTATTACCCATAGTATAAAGATCGTTCGCAACTGACTGAATTATACACATTATTATCCCCTAGCCTTCTGAAACCCAGCCAGTTCCACAACTGCCGGAATGAAAAACAATGCCAGAATGCTTATCACAATTATACTATCAATCGTCTTCATTGGTTCCCTTTCTCAATCACCATCCTATTGTAATAACTACTGACGACTTGTCAACCCTCCCCTAGCTTGTTTGCCTATATAATTGCAAACTCCATGCCAATCCTTACTTTGATACGAGATTTTCCCAGCCAGGCATATTAGCCTTTACTGCTTCCCAGTCCGTTCTAGCCCTCTCCATTAGCTCTGCTACTGCTTCCCAGTCCAGATCGGTGCTCTCGGCCAAATCCTTCAATACAGTCGGTGTGAAGGCCCCAGCACCCTGCGACTCCTCAATCAGCCGAGCATACTGAACGCCATTGTTGAGCCAATGCGGATAGTCCTCCACTTTAATAATACAGCTGTCACCATTGTAATCTACATTGGTATTGAGTTCCTGGTTCACCTCATACGCATCATCGAACGTGCTGAATGGCCCAAAAACCTTGTATCCCTCACCTAGATTGCCCCTAAGAATAATATGAGACATGCGTTCACCTTGCTCCTTGAATGTGATACTCAGAACGAAAAGCCGGACCCTTATGCCAAACTCCGTCAGCCTGCACAATAGCAACAATACTACTCTCAGGATACGGCGGCGGACTCCATGGAAGAATTCCAGATTCAACAGGACATTCCCAGGCCGTCTTATTATACATGCGCCATCTACCATTCTCATCCAACACAATTGCTATGTCGGATGAGCCAGTGCTTACATCAGCACACACTTCAGCCAAACGCGATGCTTCTTTAATAGGAAGATTTATCATGTTTCCTCAGAAGAAGACTTGCTTTCAAGAATGCCCTGATACTTGATTGAAAGCTCAGCTGCCATCACCGACAAAAACGCATCGTCACGAGTAATTCCACTCATAACGAAATTGTTTATTACTTCCGCAATATCCACTTTTGCCGAAAGCGCAGCACGAGCACGCTGAATCTGTTCGTCAATCTCGTTTGATTGATAATGATTAGCTAACATATTAACCTCCATACGCAAGGTAATGAGCCTGCCTCTCCCCATTCAATACCAGAAGAATACAAGCGTCCAATTCCTCTCGGTTTTCACGAATAAACGCACGCATGGATAGACCAGTGCTCCGACGCCAATTATACAACCCCTCGTCATTATCTACCCACTCACTTCGCGTTTTGTCATTCAATCGCTTTGTCATATTCTTATCTTAACCACCGTTTGAGAACTTGTCAATACCAACGCTTTACTTTTCAATCCTGCACGTCATAAACAAACCAGAACCGTTGGCTGATTGATAACAAGTAGTTTGCTTCCCATCCAGCACATGATTTGTCACAAGCACGGCACTATCACCGCTGTACTTAGTATCTAATACCACAAGGATTATTGTACATAACGCAAGGAACATTATTCCCATTGCCGTTATTACCACCATGAGCATTACACTCGGCCCATCGTTTTTACTATCAATCATATTATTAGTCCTTAGCCCAATAAAAGGTGTAGGTTGATGGTTTCTAGGCCACCTTTACAACGCCTACCTACAGGCGGTTACCGTGTACCCGGAGGATATTGGGCCGGTCAGACTTGGTAGCTCCAATAGTATTCGCAACTGTTATCTAACTCACCTTGGTAGGCTGCGCCCTGCACACTTTTTGGTTAGTTTTTGGAGCCGCTATTATCTTAACCACAATTCATTACTTGTCAATCATTGCTGAAAAAAAACGAGTTAAACAACTTTCAACTGCATAGCCTGAGTGAAAGCCAGATGTGCCGCCTTGGCTCGCAAACCAGCATGATAGGCGTCCTCGTGAGCTTTAGCCTCTCTCGTATAAAACGCTTCCTTCGCCAGCCGTAAGTGCGTATGCCGAGCATTGTCAGCTTCCAGCTTCAATCGCGCCAGTTCAGTCATATGTTTATCCAATTCGCTCATGTATTTATTATCTCCGCGTGTATGCTTGTATCTATACATCTGTACAGGAGGGTTTATTACCTTAGTTCTGAAAGTGACCCTATTGACCGATTTCCCGGATGATTAGCTCGGTATTTTCAATCTACAGTTTGAAGCAATCACCTTCCGTCCACTCCCAGAACTAAAACAATAATCATGCGTATATTAATATGGGAAACTAGGGTAGGTCGGTTCAGGAAGCCCCATTAAAGGGCGCTATAAACCTCTCCAGCCGCTAACCATCCTAGTTTTACGGTGGCCTCAACAACCCATGAACTTTATTGTAACCTTCTTTGATTACTTGTCAACCAAACTTGCCAATATATTCCTCATTGGTCAACTGAATTCCATATGCTACATATTTGAGATCTTTTCCATTAATAACACCAATACAATTTGTACAGCCCGAACAGAGCGAACAGTCCGAACAGCGCGAACAGTCCGAACAGCGCGAACAGCCTGAACAGTCCGAACAGCGCGAACAGCCCGAACAGAGCGAACAGTCCGAACAGAGCGAACAGCCCGAACAGACCGAACAGTCCGAACAGACCGAACAGTCCGAACAGCCCGAACAGTCCGAACAGTCCGAACAGTCCGAACAGCCCGAACAGTCCGAACAGACCGAACAGACCGAACAGCCCGAACAGTCCGAACAGTCCGAACAGTCCGAACAGTCCGAACAGCCCGAACAGTCCGAACAGTCCGAACAGCCCGAACAGTCCGAACAGCGCGAACAGCCTGAACAGTCCGAACAGCGCGAACAGACCGAACAGCCCGAACAGTCCGAACAGCCCGAACAGCCTGAACAGTCCGAACAGCGCGAACAGTCCGAACAGCGCGAACAGACCGAACAGACCGAACAGCCCGAACAGTCCGAACAGACAGTATTATTGTGTTTATAGTCATATGCTGGCAGACTTTTAATCTGCTCAGCGGACATACTCAGAAGCTCTTTTTTTGTCAAGTTATTACTGTAACCCTCTTTGATTCGTTGTCAACCCCGCTCTTATTCCTTTATCGCAATAGAAAGCATCTCCAGAGCCTTTTGAATCTTTGCCGACTTCTCTATGCGCCCCTCTCGCTTCCCCGCCTCATATGCGTTGCTCAAAAGATCGCACACACGCATACCCAACTGTTCAGCCTTAGCCACGAAAAGCTCAGAGTCGGCAACGAAAACTTCCCGGCTTTCATTAATATCCGGGTCCAGGAATACCACAACTCCTCGGCCGAAGTCGCTCTTATATGAGAATCGTTGCATGGCTGTATCTCCCTTTCTATAGTAATCCCGTTTGAGAGCTTGTCAATGACTCATGCTTTAATATTGCAAGACTCATGCCAAGCTCAATGCCCGCTCGAAAACTCCTCCCACACCCTCTGTAGCGCATCCCAATCTTCCGAACAATCAAAACGATAGTGACTCATGCTGTCCTCAATACCAGGACAAACAGTCTTTCCTTCTGGTACGAAACAATCCATAAAGAAACGAATGGCATCTTCCCCGAAGGTCTGTTTACTATCGTTCAACAGCTTATTAAACTTGTGCAACGTTATCACCGTATTAGGGACGATATTGTGCTCGGTGAAAAATTCCTGAATCGTCACGGTCATGTCGTTTTTGATCGTCATTGTCATATTCCTTATTAATAATTCATTGGCACGATTAATGCAATATTAAACGCACCTTCGATCATGTATGCACGGCCCCCGCTTTATTATTGCAGGGACCGTGCCAACCCTCGGCTAGTTCAACAGCTTGGAAGGCTTCCCGTCCAGTCCCTTGTTAAGAGCGATCCCCGCGCCAGCCTCGCGACCCTGGCCGTAAGCGTCTCCATTGACGCTGGTACTGCTGTGTTGCTTCGACTTGAATCCCTTGGTGAAGGTCGAATAAAACTCGTCCACCTCGCGATCCGCTGCGTCAAGCCGAACCATGGCCGTTGTTCCATCCTTGCCCGCTGAGACCGCTTCCGTTGCCGCTTCCACTCGGCTCGCCTTGACCGACTCCTGTAGCCTGGACGCAACGGTCGTAACCACTCCCACCTTGAACGAATTACCATCCCGCTTGCCCGTCAGTCCACCACCGGCAAAGGCGATTGCTGAGAGCCTTTCGACTTCGCGTTCCAGGTAAGAGTAGAAGTAACGCACCACGGCAACGTCAGAGGGACGGCCAATCAGTACGACACTAATCAGGAATTCCCGACGTGAGCGGCTTTCGCCATGACCATACTTCGCGAAGGTCTTCGTATAATAGTAATGACACCCGTTCGCCGAACACACTGCGGAGATCAGATTGCTTCTCCACTGGTTGATTCGATTGCCAGTAATCAGAGCTTCAGTGGCCACGCTCGGAGCCTCTATCGGCTTTCCGTTGAGTGCTGCTCCGAGATCGGCCACTGTCAGCCGATGCTTGCTCAAAAGAGCCTGAGCCGCAGCCGCCGCGCTAGCTGACTCATTGGCGTTATTGTTCTTTTCGGCAAGTTTAAGCAATCCGACGATCTTGTTAAGGACCGAGTTGTCAACGTTGCCGTTACCGATGCTGCTGATGTTTTCCATGTTTTTACTATAACTCCTATTCAAAACTTGTCAATGGGGCAGACGATTATTCCCAACAATCAATGACGCGAGCTAGGTACTGCTGAATATTCAGGCAAACATACCACGGCGCCGTTCCGTTGATGAGTTGGATTCCGTGTGCCATCTCTTTACTATAATCACTCACTGAGAGTCTGTCAATGCCGCCTGCTTACTATTCTAGAAGCCGCCATTACTATTGCAGAACTCATGCCAAGTCAATGAACGCAGCAAGGCCGGGAACCTTGACAGTTCCCGGCCTTGCTCATCGGCTAATTAAGTAGTAATCAGCCCTTCTTAGCCAGCTTCTTGCTCCAGTCATTGATTCGGCGCGTCGTGCATCCGATCTGCTGCGCTGCGCTTTCCGCCGTCAGGTTCCGTTCTGCGATGATTGACAGCACTTCCCCGGCCTGCTCTGCCGTCCAGGCTTTGAGGTTGTAGGAGGCGAGGTTGATGGACTGAACAGGCATCGTGCTGAGCTTGGCGAGACCTTCCCCCATGCCACTCAGCAGCTTGTGTGCCGCATAGGCCGCAACGTGCTTGTTACCGTGAGAGAGGAATCCTGCGATGATGCCTCCGTTGTCCGACCATGCGATCTCCGCTGTGGCCTGTGCTCGCGTCATTGCCGAAACCGTGCCGTTCCGGCGAGCGTTGCGAACCTGGGAACCCGTGATGATCTGAGAGGCGAGCATATACGACATGTTTTTTTCAGTCTTCCTGGCCTGAGCCATTGTTTCGTTTCGCGGTCACTTTCAATCTAAGTCTGTTTGATTCCCTGTCAAGTCTCTTTTTTTTGGCGCATCCCGGTTTTTATCAGTGATCGACAGAACCGGGAGAAACTGTCTTTGACCACCCTATCATAAGTCGGACTGAGAGCTTGTCAATGACTCTCCGTCGTTTTTTCGACTCATTACTATTGCAATCAACGTGCCAACACAAAAAGAAAACTGCTAGGTATCTCTACCCAGCAGTCTTTAAGCTCTTATTATTGTATTACAGTGGGAACGGAAACTTCGGATTTATTGCCCGAAGTTACAATCGCCCCTTCGATTGATTAGCCCGTCTCACCGTAGGAGAACGGGGAAACGTCCGTGAATGAATCGACCTCAGAAAAGCCGGTGTAGCCGAAAGCACCGCGAAGAATTGAGAGGTGACGGCTAGTAGTTTGCGAAGGAGAATGAATCGACTTGATGATCTCGACAGAACCATCCGGCAAGTATTGTGCCAGCTTCATGCGATAGCTGTAGCACTCCCGGCCCGTCGAATGGTAGTGCTTGACCCGTGCCGCCTTGCCCGCTGCAAACTTCCGTGCTATGTCTTTGTTTGTCATTGAATTGTCCCTTCGACTTTGATTGTAATGCTGATTGAGAGCTTGTCAATACCCGCGTGTGCGTTTGTTTGCTTGCCCTTATACTATTGCAATGAACGTGCCAACTCAACCCGTCGCTTCGATAACTTCCGGCTCAATGACGCTGATTGGCTGGTAATCGACAAGAAACATGCCGTCAAGGAATGATTCTGGAATACTAATCAGGCGAGCAGCGATAGGAATGCCGCCGAGCATCCGATACACTGTTACCAATGCTAGGAATTCCCCTAGAATCTCGCTCTTGCCAGTGATCCACACCTCGGTTTTAATACCGCTTTTGGACGTACACTTGTATACGTTCCCGATGCTCGCCCGCTCACACCCTGGAATTATCTCCAGGTTCGTGCTGGAATCAGTGGTCGTATCCTCATCCTTATGCGTGTAGAGCATGAGATCCATTTTTCCCATTGGAGTATCTTCCGTTTCGTTCCGTTATCGTTTCGTGAATCAGCGTCAGTTATTACTATTGCAACGATCTAACCCGCTGTCAATGGGCCGATACACTATTCGTTCCTGAATTGCGACCCGTCCACGCATCTACAGCTTCACGTACAGCTGTATCCGTCTCCGGGTTGGCATTCCAATCAGTACCCCGGCAGACGTTCGCGGAAAATCCAATACAGCTGTAAAAAGGCTTGCCGGAAGTCTTCGCCACCCTTACTACCATCGGCCGACCACAATCAGGGCAAACAGGGAGCTTGCCTCGACACTGGGCTACCTCGCGCGCCCGGTCCAGCGCTCGGGTCACTACGTCAGCAGCAGTAGCGTCACGCCCGCCGCACCGATTGACGCGGCGACCCTTCCCTAGCGGTTTTTCCCACCCTTGCGCATCCTGCCAGTAGAGAACCACCCTAATCGCATCTTCGCCGCATCCACGGGCACTTATATGTTCGGCCGCAACGCTAGTCAGTACCTTTAGACAGAGCGTTCCAGCCTCATTGGACTTGAGCTTACACAAGTAATAAGCCTCTGCGCCGGACGGGCGAACAAGCTCAAAAGCACGCTTATTCGGCTCCTGTTTATTCGGCATAGAAAACTGAGCCTCGAAGTCAACCAGCGTCGGACGAATGTATGTTGCAGCCATGTTGATACCCTTTACTATTGCAATGAGCGTGCCAGTTGTCAATGGGCGGACCGGGATTGATAGGTAATCTCCCCCGGCCCAGTGAGTCAGACTAGAGCGGGCTTTCTTCCCCGAACGCCTGGCGGGATGACTTCAACCCGGTCACATAGGACAAGTGTTTTTTCGCCCGCGTAATCGCCACGTACAGCAGATTCTTTTCCTGCTGCGCCTCGTCACTGGTCTGTTTGTCCGATGCTTTCAGATAGGTTTCAGCGAGACAGAAAACCCTATTGCGTTCGTCACCCTTGAATTTGTGCGTGGATGCAAGGGTAATTGCGTCAGTGCCTTTTCCGTCGTGGTCATTGGAAAACAGATTATAGCAGCGTTCAATGACCAGCTTACCCACATTAGAATCGCTGAGAGTCAGATCAAACGTGAGTGCCTTGATCGCGCAAGCCTCGTCAAACGCCCGCTCTTTTGCCGCTGCCTTGCCTTCCCCCAAACTTTCGATCCGAGCGGCGTACCAGGATCGGTTATAGGACAAAAGGGCGTGACCGTCGAATTCCACGCCGTCACGAGCCGCCGCCGCCTGGTAGCCCTTGATTCTATGGGCGAGCATGGCACCATAATCTTTTCCGAGCATTACCACGCGCTTTCCCTGACGGGCAAGCTGGAAAAACAAGGCAATCAATGGCGCGTTAGTGCGGGAGATAATCGCGTCGCCAGCCTTAACGTGCTGGAAAAGCTCTTTCGCTTCCACGGTATCAACGATCCCTTCGTCAGCATCCGGACGCGCCTCAATGGTCAAGCGTTCGTCCACCTTGCGCGCCTCATTGACAATTAGACGCGCGCACCGTTGCGTCCACGTCATAGGCAGAACTTCACACTTGAATTCCTCAATGAGTTTCGGAAGGGACTGGCAATCGGCGCCAGCGAAGCCAAAGATCGCCTGGAATTCGTCACCTACCGCGATCAGCTGCCCCCCTGGCTTGATGGAAAGCCGGACAATTGCGAGACGCGCAGGGCTTAGATCCTGAGCCTCGTCCACAATCACCACGTCATATTGCGGCAACGTCCAGCCGTTAATAATCGGCAACCACAATTGATCGTCGCAATTAATCGCACGCATGGGGGTAGCTGCGAACGTTGGACGCTGGCCCTTGACAAACTTGCCTTGACGAACGGAAACCGTGACGTTTGCCGGACCTTGGCGTGACCATTCCATCGCTTTAATTACTAGTTCCGCCGCATCCTGGACGGAAGTATATTCGGAGAATTCCAAGCCGAATTGCTCTATGATGTTTTTGACGCTGGCCGGATCTCTTTCCAGCTTTACCAGATCGTGACCGGCATAATGCGGCACCAATCCGGCAAGCAGGTTTTTGCTCAGGCTCAGCAGTTTGCAGAGCGTCGCCACGTCGGTCTTTTTTGCGGGTTTATCATCGCCCACTGCGGCCGTGAAAAACTTGACGAGGTGATCGGCGTCAGCCCCCATATCCAAGTGCAGTTTTTTCAGTGGGGCATTATCTCCCCACTTTGGATCGGCCGCAATTGAATATCCTTTCTGCGCAAGTCTAACCTTGCTGGTACGAGCCGGGAAACCGTAGCCGCATCCGTGACATGTTCGTACGTCGGCGGCATCGGTGGGGATCTTCGCTTCCAATGCCTTTTTAACATCACTCTGAAAGGCCAGAAACAGGATCGATGCATTAGGGCGATTACGGCCGATCTGGTCGCAGAGGTGAACGGCCCAGGTTGTTTTCCCGGCCCCTGCTACAGCCGCGACGACACAATTACGTGGAGTGCCGCAAACGTGCTGGACGGCCGCTTGCTGCTGTGGAGTCATTGCAGCGGCCGGGATTGAATGAGCAAAGGACGTGGGGCGAACGGTCGTTTTCCAGAATGCCATTAGATTCACCTTTTCGGGGTATTCGTGAACTGAGTTGTTTTGGCGGTCCCCGGTATTGGGGAACACATAGGATAAGCACGAACGAACTAACTGTCAATGAGTCTGCTAACTATCGGGAATCGTTCACGAATCAATTGCGAATCATTAACGAATTGATTCGGAATGAATTGATTCGGAATTAATTACTGGAAAGGAATTGAATTAATTGTTTTCCAATAGTTATGGAATTGTTTTATTCATTTTATTGTTGGGCTGTAAAAGATTAATTGTTTTGTGGTGGAGCTGGAAAAGCATTGCGGTGGTACTGGATAATGGCGGGGTGGTGACGGGGTATAGCGGTGGCACTGGAATCCGGCGGGCGCGCGGCTAGTAAAAGGGTAGGTGCGGCTCAAAATCTTATTATGACAGTATTTCATCAGTATCAAAAGTCATATAAATCAGTTAATCTCTTCCACTTCATTCCACTTCATCCCACATCTTCCCACAAAATGGTCAAAAAAATGTTGATCTTATAAAATATAATAGATTAATTTTCCAAAACAACTACGTTGTTCGGCCCTAAAATTCAATATTGTCTTGATCACATGTAGGTGTAGGAGTTATAGGAGCTGTGACCCTACCTTGTTTTAGGCTGGGCAATAACTTACGAAACAGCGAGAACGATGCTGGATTGGAAGTAACCGCGCTTAATACTCCAAACTCTAAACCCAGGAGAGTCACAGGTGGGAAAACTGATCCCTGTGCTACTTGACATTTAGGAGAGGGTGGTTATTATAGGGTATTCGTTTTTGGAAGCGTATTTGGTTTTAGGAAGGATGGATTTTTTTGATAAAGAATAAGTCTGTGGAGAATAAGTCTGTGGAGAATACTTCTTCTGAGGAGGATAAGTCTATGGTAGCGGGCATTTCTATAAAGTATACTATTATGGATTTGGGACGAAGAGCGGTTTACATACCTATTACGTGGTTAACTAGGAAGGAGGCTAATATAGAATTAGCTGAGTTACTTAAGCCATTTAGTGAGGATAGTGTATGGCGAAAGAGATTGGTAGTGAAGAGGTCAGAGGATATAAAGCGGAACACGAATGCGCCTACGGCATGGGATTCTACCAAATGGAGGGCTGAGAAGAATGAGGAGATACGAGCGATTGAGGAAGAGTGCCAAATCGATAGCTAAGTCGAAGGGTCATGACATGTGGTATTTTATTCAAGAGAGGGCTTATTGTTTAAAGTGTAATGCTTATATAGAAATAGATAGTTTAAATAATCAGGTTGATGAGACAACGGTGTAAGTAAGGGAATATTTAGGATGTTCGATAGATTTAAGAAGATAAGTTCAATAAATGAGGCTGTATTAGGATTGATACAGAATGATATTGGCGAGATATTAGTTGTAGCTCGGCGTGGTACGAAGGATATGTGGGGATTTCCTGGAGGCAAGGTTGAATTTGGTGAGGATCATGAGGGAGCATTAAGGCGAGAGGTATATGAGGAGACTGGGATAATAGTTAGTGTAGGAGAGTATATATATAGTAATGAGGTTAGTGGTACGATAGTAACGACATATAGGGTGATAGTTGATTTAATGCCGGAGGATCTTTGTGGTGATGCTGGTCCGGTGAAGTGGGTGACATGGGGCGAGTTAATAGAGCGTTCTGCATTTGCTGAGTATAATACGGCGGTACGTTGTTACGCATACGACCCCTCCTGCTAGATTACATGTAGGTATTTGTGGGCAGGACTTGACATTTAGGGATATCTCCTTGTGCTTCTTCTTGTTTTCGAATACGTTTCAAAGTTTGATTTATT
>Ga0315294_10006864_pt1 | contig 12493 bp, 11 predicted proteins | sample YL17G13_40_MG_FD_203626 | JGI IMG/M metagenome (GOLD analysis project Ga0315294, IMG submission 203626) | Sediment microbial communities from Yellowstone Lake, YNP, Wyoming, USA - YL17G13_40 | ecosystem: Environmental > Aquatic > Freshwater > Lake > Sediment | place: USA: Wyoming | collected...
TTTAAATATTCCAATATCCCTTATTTCAGTAATTTTCCCCTTGAACAGATTCATGGCAGAAGATTCTTCAGATGATATTTCAGTGCTATATAAGATTACATCTTCCGGCCTTATTGCCAGTGTAACTCTAGTACCCCTTCTTTCCTGGCTAACCACAGATACTTCAATATTACTCTTTCTTGCAGTCACTCCAACTTTGCAGACATTTCCTTTTCTCTCAAGAATAACTCCATCCATCAGCGTTTCGACTCCTACAAATCTGGCTATAAACTCATTTACAGGTTTTCTGAATATCTCTTCCTTTCCGGCAAACTGCAATATTTTCCCTCTATCCATAACTGCAATATCATCTGCAAGCACCATGGCTTCATTTCGATCATGTGTAATGTATACAACAGATTTTCCATAACCCCTTAATACCCCAAAGAGATCCGCGCGCAAACTTTCCCTGGAACTCTGGTCAATATTTGCCAGTGGTTCATCCAGCAGCAGCAGTTCAGGATCAAGGACCAATGCTCTGGCCAGGGATACTCTCTGCTTTTCACCTCCGGAAAGATTTTTAGTGCTCCTGTTAAGTAAATCTGTGATTTTTAATTTGCCAGTAAAGTAATCAATCCTGTCTTTTACTCCTGATAATTTTATTTTTCTAATCGTCAGTCCCATTATTATATTGGTGTAAACCGATGTATTAAAGAGTAGAGGCTCCTGGAATACTACAGCCATTTTTTTTCTTACTTCTGTTTGACTGACTTCTCCATTTGTTATTTCATGACCATTAAAATATATTTTCCCTTCATCGGGTCTCTCCAGAAGGTTAATGAGCCTTATCAGAGTAGATTTACCGGAGCCGTTAGGTCCGATTATAGTTAATATTTTTCCCTTTTCCGCGTACAGGTTATTAACATCCAGACAAAATTTACTGTTATATTTTTTTTTAAGGTCTGAAATCTCTAGAATCTTCTTATCCATCCAATACCTTCCTTCTGCTGTATTAAAGTGAGTAGAAAATTTACCCCAAATGTAATAGCAAGCAGTATTACCACAAGAGCAATTGCCATATCAAAATTACCCATTCTGACCATCTGAACTATAGCAGTGGTAAGAACCCTGGTCTCTCCCTTAATATTCCCTCCTACCATAATCACTGCTCCTACTTCTGATATTATTCCTCCAAAACCAGCCATAACTGCTGCCAGGGCAGGCAGCCTGGCTTCCCTTATTAAAATCCAGTAGACCTGAAATCTATTTGCCCCTAAAGACAAAACCTGTTGTTTTAATTTGGGGTCAATCTGCTGTACAGCTGCCAGAGTTATACCTGCAATTATAGGTGAGGCAATAAGCACCTGGGCTATCACCATGGCAGTGGGAGTATACATTAATTTTAAAAATCCAAGCATTCCACTTCTCCAGATAAACAATATAACTATTAGACCAGCAGCTACTGGTGGAAGTCCCATTCCAGTATTTATTACTGCAATAATAAACTTTTTTAACGGGAATTTATTTAATCCCACAAGCACCCCTACCGGTATTCCCAGAAGCATAGAAAAAAATACCGCACTTCCAGAAACTCTCAGGGTTAGAAATAAAATCTCATATACTTCCCTGTTCCCGGTAAAAATTAAAATTATTGCTTGTTTTATTCCCTGCCAGATAATTTCCATAATTATTTAATCACATCAGGATAAAATAACGGCTGACCATATTCCGCTACACCAAATTCTTTGATAATAGCCTGGCCCTTTTCTCCGGTTATAAATTCCACAAAAGCTTGAGCTCCTTCATAATTTATATCAATATCCTTATGTTTTTCCGGATTTACAGGAATTACTCTATAGGGATTGAAGAGTATCTCGTCCCCCTCCACTAAAACAACCAGGCTCAGATTATTCTGCTGCGCCAGATAAGTTCCTCTATCAGTCATAGTGTAAGCCTGTTTTTCATCAGCGATCCTCAGTGTTTCTCCCATTCCCTGACCACTTTCTATATACCAGTCACCCTGGGGGGTAGTCCCGGTTTCTTCCCATATCGCTATTTCTTTCTTATTGGTGCCGGAATCATCTCCTCTTGAAACAAACGAAGCCTCATTTGCAGAAATAGTTATGTAAGCCTCCACTGCTGTAAGTCCACTGATAGCCGAAGGATCATCTTCTGGTCCTATTATCACAAAGTCATTATGCATCACATCTCTTCTTTCAGTTCCATAACCTTCTTCAACAAACCTGTCTTCTTCTCCTCTGGAGTGTACCAGTATAACGTCTGCCTCTCCTCTTTCTCCCATAGCAATTGCTTCTCCTGTACCAACAGCTATAGGTTTTACTTTATAGGTGGTTTCCTCCTCAAAAACAGGGATTAACTCATCCAGAAGACCGCTGTCGTAAGTGCTGGTAGTGGTTGCCAGAATAATTTCAGTGTTTTTCACTTTTTTTTTACAAGAAAATGCAAAAACAGAAGTAGTAATTATAAACGTAGATAATATAAGAATTGAAGTAACATTTAAAAATCTAAATTTATTCACTTTTACCTCATTCTTTCTATGTTTTCATTATTGGTCGATTTCCTTTTGATCTTATCTACTCTTCAAGCAAAAAACTTCAATTTCACTATCTTTCTTTATATCCCCGGCATCTTCTGGAAAAACTGCAATACCATCAGCTTTTGCCATAGAGGTTAGTATGCCTGATCCCTGCATACCCGTAGATTTGAAAAAATACTCGTTATCTTTTTTCTCAAGCATCACCCTGACAAAATTAGTTCTGCCTCTTTTATTCTTAAAATCATGATAAGCTCTGGCTCTTACTGAAGGTCTGAACAGATTATCATCTCCAATTATCTTCTTGATCAATGGTCTTACATACATTTCAAAACAGACCATAACAGATACAGGATTTCCCGGCAATCCGAATATAAATCCATCCTTATATTTCAGGAAAACCAGTGGTTTTCCTGGTTTCTGGTTTACCCTCCAGAATATCAACTCTGCTCCAATGCCAATCAGGATTTCCTTTACAAAATCATAATCACCAACAGAAACCCCTCCACTTAATAACAGAATATCACACTCCGATAAAGCCTCCCGTATCTTTTCCTCTAAGATTTTTTTCTCATCTTTAACTATACCATACCTGATATACTTTATGCCTATTTCCTTCAATTGAGCAGATAAAGAATAACTGTTGCTATCCCTCACTTTACCTATCTCTAATTCCTTATCTATCTCCAGAAGCTCATCTCCAGTTGATATTATTCCTACTACAGGAGGATGGTAAACAAGCACTTCGCTCTCACCCAATGAAGCCATAACTCCTATATCTGCAGGAAAAATCTTTTTCCCTTTCCTTAAGACTTTATCTCCTTTTTTTATATCTTCCCCTCTGTATCTTATATTTTCTCCCTCCGCACATTCCTTAAAAACCAGGATACTCTCTCCATCCTTTTCTGTATCCTCTTTCATCACCACAGCATTACAATTTTCTGGAATAGGGGCACCGGTCATAATGGGCATGCAATAACCCGGGCTAATCTTTACAGTTGGCACTTTACCAGCAGGTATATCCTCAGCCAGTAATATTAATCTTACAGGGTAGCTCCTATTTGCTCCTTTTATGTCTTCTGTTCTTACTGCATATCCATCCATAGCAGAATTATTATAGACCGGTATATCATCCTTTGAGATTACATCTTCTGCCAGTATCAGGCCCAGACTATCAAGTAAAGGAACTTTTACAGCTTTAATTCTTATATTGCATTCAAGCACTTTATTTTGAGCTTCTTTTACAGAAAGCATAATTTTCTCCAGATATAGTGGGTGATATTATTTATAGACATTAATATTATTATTTTAAAGCAGACATGTAAAGTAACTAGATATGTAATTATTTATCATGGAATAATAGATGCTTCCTTTCATTTAAGACCACGGTAATCTACTTTAAAAAAATGTTATAATGTAACTTTAAAAAATATAATTATAAAGACTTATGGAAAAATATATTATAAAAGCTGACGGTAAAAAAGAACCATATGATGAGGAAAAAATAAGCTCCTCTTTTATAAAAGCCGGAGCTTCCCCTGAAATTGCCACAACAGCCACTAAAACAATAAATAAAAAAGTAAGAGATAATATGACTACTGATGAAATCTATTATAAGGCTCTGAGTCATCTGAGAGTGCTGGAACCAAGAGTAGCTCTCAAGTATTCATTAAAAAGAGCCATTATGGATATGGGGCCTGAAGGATTTGTTTTTGAAAAATACATAGCAAAGATTTTAAGAGAATATGGTTTTATTACTGAGGTAGGGCAAATCTTAAATGGTTATTGTGTTGATCATGAAGTTGATGTCGTTGCAAAAAAAGAAAACCAAGTTTGTCTGATAGAGTGTAAGTATCATAATTCACCAGGAATAAAATCCAACATAAAAACTGCCCTTTATATTCATAGCAGATTTCTGGATATAGAAAAGGCTTACAGGGAAAAAGATAATAACAATAATACCTGTTTTGAAGCCTGGCTGGTTACCAATACCAAGTGCACATCAGATGTCATAAAATATGCCGGTTGTGTGGGCTTGAAAATCTTAGCCTGGCATTATCCAAAAGTCAAAAATTTAGAGTACTTTATTGAAACAAAAAAACTTTATCCCATAAGCATTCTCTCCACAATTACTGAAAAACAAAGGGATATATTATTTGATTCCGATATTATACTGGCCAAAGAACTGGGTAGTTGCAAGGTGGGTAGTCTAGCTGAATTAATCTCGGTAAGCCAACCGGAAGCATCTAAAATTTTAAATGAAGTTAATATTATCTTATAAAAAAGAATAGCAAGCTTATTTTTAATCCTGCCTGCATTTATCAGTCAGCTTATTAATTACCACCGGAGCAGGTTGCACAGCTTCCGCCTGAACAGCTGCTGCAGGACGGTGAACCTCCTGAATTACTGCCATCGCCAGAGGAGCTTTTAAAACTTACAGGAGCAAATATCTTTACCATATTTTTGCTTCCACATTTCTCACACTTAATCTGGCAGCAGTCTTCTCCCCTTATTACTATTTCTGAAACACTTCCACAGTCCTTACATTTATAATCTACAAAACGCAAGACTATCACCTTCAATCGGCATAATATCATCTGCAATATTTAACAGCACATTATAATAATACAAAACTTACTTTACAATCAAGTAAATATCTTAATCAGCTCTATTTATAATGGGTGAAAACTCCAAATACTTCAAAAATATTATATATCTTTTCTCTTATGGATATAAGATGCATATTTTCAAATAAATTTACATAAAAGTCTTTCTAAAAAATCATAAAATAATTAGAATAAAGTACTAATTAGAATTTAATTACATATCAAGGAGAAAGAATGCATTTTAAGCCAGATATCAATACCTATATTCCAGGCAAAATAGTATGCGTTGGAATGAATTACAAATCCCATATTGAAGAGCAGGACGGGCGGTTCCCAAAAAAACCTGTGCTTTTTGCAAAGGCAAGGAGCTGCGTTATAAAGAATGAGGAAAATATCATATATCCCCGGGAAGTTGAAGAACTTGATTATGAAGTAGAGCTTGCAGTTGTGATAGGCAGAAAGATGAAAGATATCCCTGAGGATAAAGTATCAGATTATATTTATGGCTATACAATAATGAATGATATTACTGCCAGGGATATTCAGCAAAGCGAACGGCAGTGGTACCGGGCAAAGAGTTTTGATACTTTTGGGCCCATTGGACCGGTTATAGCCAGAAAGGATAAAATACCTGACCCGCAAAACCTGAACCTTAAATCTTATGTGAATGGCGAGCTAAGACAGAATGGAAATACATCGGATATGATATTCGGGGTTTACCCGCTTATATCTTACATCTCCAGGTCTATTACCTTAGAGGCAGGAGACCTTATATCAACCGGAACTCCTGCAGGAGTGGGGGTATTTATGAAGAAGAAAAAACTGTTAAAGCCCGGAGATGTGGTAATCTGTGAGATTGAAAATATTGGAAAACTTGAAAATAAAATTGTTTCAGGATAATTTCAATCTTTAAAAAGAAACATACAATAGATTTCAAATTGGCTGGAACATAAAAAAAAATAAAAAAAAATAACCATTGTAATATTACAATATAAGTAGTATTATATTTTAATATTACCTCCAAAATTACAGCCTTTTATAATAGATTTGAAAATAATAATTTAATTTTTGGGCTTAATAATAGAGGATATCAGTAGACATTCATGGTATTTATTGAGAGTATTTTTATGAGAAAAGAAAGCTTTTACCATTTACATTCAGAAATCTGTAAAACCATGGCCAATCCCAGAAGAGAGGCCATTATTGATACGATACATAGAGGTGAAATGACTGTCAGCACATTGGTAAAAAAGACCGGGATTTCACAGGCAAATATTTCTCAGCACCTGGCCATATTAAGATCGAAAGGTGTTGTCCAAACCAGAAGAGAAGGGAATAATATTTATTATTCAATTGCAAATCCTAAAATAATAGAAGCATATGACCTGATAAGTGAATTCTTAAAGGAATCTACATCATACAAAAATAAGACAGTTAACGATGCATTCAATTACAAAAGATAATCCAAAGGGAATTTATCAGTTTACTGCTATTATTTCGTCTTTGGCTTTGAAGATATTATAAAATAAAATAATTAGTAAGAACTGCAACCATCCTTCAGGAAAAATCTTTGTCACATTCTTATATTTTATAATTACTATCCAGGTCGTAAAAACTATAATAGAAAATATAACAGCAATAGGAATCTGAATTACCAATTAATCATACTGTCTGAAAAAGTGATTTAATTTAAATTTTTTTATTTAATAATTCACTTTATTTTATTATAATCACCGTTGACCATTATAAATTCAAATTTACTTTAATTTATGTATTTTAAATTAATTATTCAGGTTTTAGGTGGTTTAGCTTTATTTATTTTCGGTATGACTACTTTAAGTGACAGCCTTCAAAAAGTCACTTCAAACAGCTTAAAGTCAATAATTAACATACTTCAAAAAAAGCCCTGGGCTGCTGTCTTGGTTGGGCTTGGAACAACAATGATAATCCAGAGCAGCAGCGCCACATCAGTGATGACTATTGGATTTGTTAATGCGGGTTTGATGACTTTAAAAACATCAATAGGAATTATAATTGGTGCAAATATCGGTACCACTATTACTGCCCAGATAGTTTCCTTTAATATTATTGATGCGCTTTCTTATCCTTTAATAATTATTGGTTTTATTATGTTCTTTGTCAGTAAAAGGCGAAGATATAAAAATATCGGGATGGCAATACTCGGTTTAGGTTTATTATTTCTCGGAATGAATCTAATGAAGCAATCACTTGAACCGTTAAAAAATAATATAGGCTTTAAAAACTTTCTGCTGACTTTTAGTAAAAATCCGTTCCTTGGTTTGCTTGCAGGGCTTATTATGACATCAATATTGCAAAGCAGCTCTGCTACAATAGGCTTGCTTATTGCTCTTGCAGCACAAGGTTTAATACCAATAAGTGCTGCAGTACCAGTTTTGTTTGGTGATAATATTGGAACCTGTGCAACTGCTCTGATTGCAAGTACCGGAACTACAGTTACAGCTCGTAGAACTGCCTTTGCTCATTTATTATTTAATATATTTGGAACAATAATGTTTTTTACATTATTATATGGATTCAAGCTTGGTCCATTACTTTTCCCTCATATTGGAAGTACAGTTCCCCATCAGATAGCCAATATGCATACGATATTTAATACAACCACAACAATAATTTTATTTCCTATAATCGGATTGTTTGAAAAACTGGTTGTTAAATTATATCCGGGTAAAGATATAATAGTACATAAAAATGCATTATATCTGGACAGCAGGCTAATTGACACCCCGTCTCTTTCATTAGAGCAGGCTAAAAAAGAGTTATTGAGAATAACTAAAATAACCCAGAACATGTTAAATCTTTCATTTGAAAGACTGCATAAAAAGGATGCCATTATCGAAAAAAAGGTACTTGACAGGGAATCTGCTGTAGACAGCATTACAGAAGACATAATAAGATACCTGACCAAAGTATCTCAAAAATCATTGGGTTTAAGACTGTCCAATATGTTAACCAATTTATATCATATAGCCTATGACGCAGAAAGAGCCGGTGACCATGCTGAGAGCATACTCTATTTAATGCTTGTAAAAGAAGAGAATAATATGACTTTTAGTAAAATTGCTTTTCAGGAACTAGAAGCGGTACATGATAAAGTCAACCATCTGTTTAATATCTTAATATCAGGTATGGAAAATAACAATTTAGACAAGCTCAAACAATGCGAAAAAATTGAATCTGAAATAGATTTAATGGTAAAAGAAGTAAGGACAAACCACCTAAAAAGACTCCAGAATGGTGAATGTATGCCACTTTCAGGGGTTGTTTTTGCAGATATTATTTTACATCTTGAAAGAACAGGGGATCTTCTTTTTGGGATATCAAGAAATCTGTTAAATATCGAACAATCTTAATTTAATCAAAGAATGATATGAGAAAAGTGATAGCTAAAAGCATTCCCTATCTCTTAATTTGCAAAACTCACTCTCATATCCTTTTAATTAATACCTATTATTGATAGCATAAATATATTATCAACAAACAGATATTCTAACAGCATAATTCAAATTATAAAAACACTTGATTGGCTAATCCCTATACATAATATTGGAACCGTGATAATAACCTCAATTGGAGATATTTTTATTCCTGAATTATTTACTTACCACAGGACAAGAAGATACCCCCCAGATTCCAGGACCGGTATGAGCACTCATAACTGTGGTTACTTCAGATAGAATCATCTCATCAATTTTAACTCTGCTATCCTCTCTTATCATCTTTTCAAGTTCTAAAGCTGGATTGATATCAGAGCCATAAAAGATACCAATTTTTTTCTTACCAGTATAAAAAGAGTCTTTTCTAATCTGTTTGTAAAGCTCAATAATAGAATTCCTTTTATTTTTTACAAATTTCTTTAGCTTTACTTTTCCATTAGTGTCTATAGTAAGAATTGGTTTAAGTTTTATTGATTTAGATAAAAACTTTCCTAAAAAAGGTGCCCTGCCTCCTCTAAATATATATTCAAAATTCTCAAAAGTGGCAAACAACTTATTTTTCCTTATCATAAAATCTATAATACTATCTATTCCTTCTTCACATTCACCTCTTTTTGTAGCTCTTGCAGTTTCCAAAACAATAAAACCCAGACTGATGGCGGAAGTTTTAGAATCAATAACTTTTATTTTAGCTTGAGGGAAAAATCTTTTGGCCTGATCTGCTGAATTTGAAGTAGCAGAGAGCTTTGAACTAACATGAATTGAATAAATTAAAGTTTTTTTCTCTTTCTCTATTAAATCCCTGTAAACCTCTACAAAATCACCGACAGAAGGTGTGGAGGTATATACTTTTACTCCAGCTTCCAGTTTTTCATATACTTCACTACTGGTTATTTCCTTTCCCTCCAGAAATAATTTTCCACCAAATCCGATATATAGAGGCACCACCCTTATTTTATATTTACTGGCTAACTGTTCAGGAATATCAGATGTAGTATCTGTAACTATAGCAATATTTTCCATTGATTTATTCTTTATTAAGATTGAAATCCATTTTACAATATTTTAAATAAAAAAATACTACTTTTTTAAAATTAAATTAATCTTTTGTAGAATTAAAACTTCTAAGAAAAAAAATAAGGTTTAAAGTTTTCACAGATTATCTTAAGAAATGATGAAAAGATGAAAGGCAAGCGGGGCTGGCTCGCTTTTCATCATTTCTAATTGGCTGTGACATTAAGATTTCTTTTCTTTGATTTATGAATTAAACTCGGTAAAATAATAGCGAAAGTTTTCTGAGATTTAATTAGGTTTAAATTAAAATTTAAACCTAATTATAAAATATTATCTTATTATACAGGGAGAAAGAAATTATGAGTAAAATTCGTTTAGGTGTAATAGGTCCAGGTATCATCTGGGAAAGGGCGCATAAACCAGCTTTAAAAAAATTTAGCAACAGGTTTGAAATAGCTGCTTTTTGTGCCACCAGTGAAAAAAGTAAAAATAAAATAAACAAAGAATATCCAGGCATGCCTTTTTATAAAGACTATAAATTATTGGTTAAAGAAGCATTTATAGATGCAGTAATTGTAATGACACCAATACCAATGAATCCAGTAGTTGCTATGGAAGCTCTTAATGCAGGTAAAGACGTGTTTTTGGAAAAACCAATGGCTACAAATGTTAAAGATGGAAAGGAATTGGTAAAAAAAGAGAAAGAGACAGGAAAACGGGTTTTTGTTTTGGAGCAGTACGCTTATAAGAGCCTTGCGGATGAAATGATAAAAATAGTAAATTCTGGCAGGCTTGGAGATGTTCTTATGTTCGACAGGCTTTATCATGGTTACATAGGCTTTAAAGATGGAGTAGAAGATTATGGAAATACAGAATGGAGAATTAAACCAGCATTTCCCTTAGGTATGCTTTTGGATGGTGGTATTCATGAAATTGCCATACTTTCAAAAATTTTTGGAAAACCCCTAACAGTTTATGCGGCAGGAGTTAAATACAGACAGGAATATGGTGATTATGATTATGAATCTATGATTTTTGAATACAAAAATAATCTAATCGGTACTTTTAACAATTCATACTTTCTGGATGGGAATAGAAATTGTTTTATTGTCAGAGGAACAAAAGGCCTGGCATTTTATGAAGAGGATTCAAAGATTGTAGTAGAAGAAAATAGCGGCAGGAGAGATGTTGTAAAAATAAGTGATGAGAATCCGTATTATAGAATGTGGAAAATTTTCAGTAAGTGTTTGGAAACAAATTCAAAACCTTACTATACAACAGAGATAGCATTAAATGACCTGCAAATTTTAGAGGCAATTGAAAAATCTTTAAAAAAAGGAATAAAAGTATCAGTGAACGATTGAAAGTTTTAAAGTTAGTCTGCAATAAATCTGAAGAATTTTTTTATTACTGGCTATCCTGGCAGTGGGAAAACCACGATTTTTAATAACATTGTAACTGATCTCAAGGAGAACATCCCTGATGAAGTGAACCCACTCCAATTGAAAATTTACTTAATGAATTAATTTAGTTCAAATTCTGCTTACCCAGCCATATCGATTAAAAACAAAAACTTCTTCTTTATAGTTATTTTGTTTATTCAAAGGTAAAGTGCATTCGATTGTTGCATTTGGTTAATCAATCCAATTTTAATCTTAACAATAATTATAATATTAATTATATTAAATTTATTGAAATCAGAAAGTCCAATACCAGTAATATTTTGTGTTCATAGTATGTTCATCTTAGTATGGTAGGATAATCATAATAAAGTGGAAGATCAATCCTGAATCAATATATCAGAAGATAAAAGGAGGTGAAGAAATAATATGAGAAAAAAGAGATTTACAAAATTTGGCATTATTATTGTTGACCTAGCAATTGTTGGTATGTTAATGTTTTCTTTTCCTTTAATGGGAGCAACGACTCCGACTCCTAAGGAGACCACGGAAGTAGAAGAAACTTCAATTAAAGAGGATAAAGAGGATCTAGATGATATACAGGAAGAAGTAGAAGAGATAGATGATGAAGATGGAGAAGATTTAGAAGAAGCTAAAGAAGGTGATGCAGACGAAGCAGATGAAAATCTACTTGGAGGAGGTTATGAAGATCCTGATGGAGTTAATGTTGAAAACGAGGTTGAAGGTATAAAATAATTGCCAAAATGTTACAATTTAATCCCCTCAAGATTAATTCTTCGGAGGGGATTAAATTTAATAAATACCCCAAACTAAAATAATTTCTTTAAGGTGGATTTTTTTATAAAAATCCTAAATAAATTAAAAGTTTTTTTAGAAATTTCTTAATTTTAAAAATTAATGGCCCAACAGCATCCCAAATATTTAAATAATTTAAAATTTAAAAAAGAAGAAATTCAAGTTTTTATAATCTCTTTTGTCTTGCTATTTTTAGAGACTGCCTTTTTTCATATCTTGATGTTCACTCACAATTATTTAGATGCCATATCTATTATCTCTTATGCGCTTATTGGTCTGGCAATTGGTTCACTGATTACCTATTTTGTCAAAGAGTACCATGAACTTACCTTTTACTTGTTAATTTTATTCTTAGCAGTATCTATTATTCTTGCCTTTACTAACATTGTAAGATTTCCAACAAAAATATTTTTATCTCCCTTTATAATATTGCCATTTTTATTAGGCAGTATAACTATCACATTTTTCTTTAAAAAGAAAAATTCCAACCGAATTTATTTTTTTGATTTATTAGGTGGAACATTTGGGGTATTTATTTCGATTATTTTTATTGTATGCTATTCCATTGCTACAATTCTATTTTATATTTATACTAAATGATATTTATATGACAGTGATAATTTAGAAACCATGAGATTATTATTAATT
>Ga0315294_10006868_pt1 | contig 12488 bp, 6 predicted proteins | sample YL17G13_40_MG_FD_203626 | JGI IMG/M metagenome (GOLD analysis project Ga0315294, IMG submission 203626) | Sediment microbial communities from Yellowstone Lake, YNP, Wyoming, USA - YL17G13_40 | ecosystem: Environmental > Aquatic > Freshwater > Lake > Sediment | place: USA: Wyoming | collected...
TTGTTCCCAATATAAGCTATGGTTCAAGCACTACCGAGTGCAGCGACACCGTGGCGGCAGGCAGTGTGATAAGCCAGTCTGCAACAGGGATGGTTACCTGCGGCACGGCAGTTAATCTGGTCGTATCAAGCGGCCAGCCTTCAGTGCCGAACGTAACAGGTCAGACCGAGCCAAATGCAATAGCTGCTATCGGTCTTGTTCCCAATATAAGCTATGGTTCAAGCACTACCGAGTGCAGCGACACCGTGGCGGCAGGCAGTGTGATAAGCCAGTCTGCAACAGGGATGGTTACCTGCGGCACGGCAGTTAATCTGGTCGTATCTCTTGGCCCGCAGCTTAAGGATGATTTTAACGACAACAGACGAAGTGCAATGTGGCGGTTCTCTGTGGACAACTATGACAATGTATGGGTAGTTGAAGATGCCAACCAGCTGAACATTGGAGCTGCTGAAGGAGCTGTTTTGGCATCTGCTTGCGTCGGTCATTGGAAAATGAACGATAATGCTGCCAATAGAACGGTCGTGGACAGCTCTGGCAAGGAAAACGCCGGAACTGCACAACAGAACACCCAGAACCTGCATACTACAGGTAAGATAGATGGTGCCTTAACATTTAATGGCTCAAGTGATTATGTTAATGTTGGGAATGTTATAGGCACCGGAGCATACACAAAGCTTGCCTGGGTCAAGAGAGCAGAGGGAACATATTATAACAACATAATCTCCTCATCTGGTTTGTCTCATGCATTGTGGGCTCCGGCGACGTATTCATTCAAACTGACAGCCGGACACTCCCAAGCCGGGTTTGATTACAACCAAGTTCAAGACGGCGAGCCATTACAACCGAATGTTTGGTACTATGTTGCGGTCACATTTGATCCCACCGTAGCTTCGGGGAGAATGGTGTTATATAAAAATGGTGTTAAGGTTGACGATGCCAACAATGTTGCAACTCAGCCAAGTTCCACGACGACTTACATTGGAAGGTTCTATTCCGGTTTCTACTTCAAGGGCGCAATAGACAATGCAATGGTGCTCAACAGGGCGCTGACCGCCGATGAGATAGCAGCTCTGTATAATGAAGGAAGTGGAACAGAAACTATTCCTGTTGGATACACAACTAGTAATGCTGAGTATGCAGCCAATGGCTGGACCGTTGATGTTAATGACAACTTCCAGGTCAAAACTGATTTCCACTATAGTGGCACCGGTAAGCAGGATGGCTGGGTGGGAATAAGCATTAAGAATGAAACCGGTTACATCTCGATTTCGGCCGGTACTGACAGCAACGGACCGTACTTCTACTATGAAAAGGTGGCTGACGGCAACGTGGTATCCGCACAAGAAGCAAGAGATTCAAACGATGGCACTCTGTACATTTCGTACAACGCCAGCATGGATGAGTTGTATTTAAGTCATACCGGCTACGGTGCTGCAAACGCTTGGCAGACGATAGGCGGCTTGTTACAAGGTCAGTGGTCATCTAAGCCTGTAAGTATAGCCATCGGCGGCGGCAGTAATGGCGTTGTTCTAGATTTGGGCGAGGCTTACCTTGACAACTTTGAAGTCGCTGCAAAACTTATCGGCTGGCCGCCGGCAACCGACCTCGATTGTGACGGCTTTATTGACTGGGGTGATGTTATGGTAATCAGCGAATATTGGCTTGACACCAGCCCAGATAAAGCCGATCTCAACAAGGATGGCATTGTGAACTTCTTAGACTTTGCCAAATTTGCCTTAGTCTGGTAGCTCTGATAAAAAACAGCTAAAAGCTTAAATCGATTAGCCAACCAACGGCCCGCAGAAAAAAACCTGCGGGCCGTTTTGTTTCGCTTCATCAACTGGTCGAGTAGACGGGACGCACTGGAAATCCCGATGCTAGTGAAAACAATAGATTAGGAAGGCTGTGTCCGCTCAAACACCGACATTAATATCGTGTTAACAACACCAATCGCTGCGATAAAAATTGCAACCACCGCAACTGAATTTGCCAAAACTCTGGCAGACGATACCAGATTAAGAATTGTTCCCCTTACCTGCGCCATGCTGATAATCTGAATTCCGGGCTCATTATATAAATCTTCCTCAAAATTGCTTATCTCCTCGATATTCTTGAGCTTTATGCCGACGCCGGTTAATTTGTTTGGCAGGGAAAAGATTTCTTGCGCTCTTTTAAGAGGCATAAAAATTACCCCATCATCTTGTGTACCCGTCCGTTCAAATATCCTCACTACTGTCAGGATTTTCTTAACGCTCGGGATGAATATTTTGTCACCTACAAGCCGCTGTTCGACTTCAGCAGCTTCATACCCCATAATTGCTTCATCCGCCGTGTCACTGGAAAACCACCCTCCGCTTTTAAATTTGGACCAGGGCTTCAGCTTTAGGTGCGAGTCGGTAACGCCCATATACATGGCAAATCCGCCTTGCCCCTCCCCTCTGTCAGGGTCGTACACCGCCGAAATAAGCTGCGGTGATATCTTGTCGATACGCACATCCCTGCGTATCTTTTCGTAAACAGCCTCCTCCATATATCTAAGTCCGCCGCCTCCTTTGAGCATCAACGTCGCTGCTTCGTAAGGACAGCCCTTGGCCGTTACCAAAAGCTGGTATCCCATCTTATCAATGTTACTTGTCAAAGACCTCTGGTAGCCTTTGTCAAAACCCACCAAGCTCACCAGCACGGCAACAGCAATCCCAACGCCGCCAGATTGTCCTCATGACTTGGGTTTTTCTTCATTGCTCGTTTCCTTTTTGTGCCACTACTTGCATTATGCCCCCCGGGGGTATGATATGTTCAAAAAAATTGCCAATTCTACTCTTCTATTTGGCCATAAGCACAATTGTATAACCAGTCGCCCCAAAACTCCCCGAGTAGGACTCGAACCTACGACCTAGCGGTTAACAGCCGCTCGCTCTACCGATTGAGCTATCGGGGAATTAAAATCCGCACATCAATATGCCGCGTTTTCCAAAATATTCTATCCTAGACCATCCTCAGGCATTATTCTAAATCTCAACATCTTTGTCAAGGCCGATCTTTTTTGTGCCGATACCATGAAAAAACACAGAAATACTGTACAAATCACCGCTTATAATGTAAACTATCGGCTTTATTTAACAAAGCTTGGTTGAATCGTTTTCCAGAACGAGGGAAATACGTTTTTCCCGATACCATAGCAATGTCGTCGCAAGATTGTTAGACTTTCGGTTGTTTTTGACAATATGGCAAAAGATATACTCAGCGTTGGCGGTTTTACCATAATCAAACGGCTTGGAACTGGTGCGCGAAGTACAATCTACCTCGCAACCGATCAGCAAACCAAGACCAACATTGCATTAAAACGAGCCATATACGAAAAACCGGAAGATTTAAGAATCTTCGAACAAATGGAAACTGAATATAAAGTCGGCCAGCGGGTAGATCATCCTTATGTCCGAAAGTGCCTCAAAATAAAAAAAATACGCCGGATGTTCCGGGTAAAAGAGCTGCTGCTTTCGATGGAATTGTTTGACGGCATAAACCTCGAAGATGCGCCGACCTTGAGTCTGGTCGATGTTCTGCTCGTATTCAGAATGGTTGCGGACGGTCTCAATGCAATGCACCAGCACGGGTTTGTTCACTGCGATATAAAACCCAACAACATCCTTATAGACAAGGCTGGGGCGATTAAAATCATAGACCTCGGTCAGAGCTGCAGAATTGGAACCGTCAAGCTCCGAATTCAGGGCACACCAGACTATATCGCACCTGAGCAGGTCTTGCGCAAACCGCTCGGCCCAAAAACAGATATCTTTAACCTTGGTGCGACAATGTATTGGGCCCTTACCGGACATAACGTCCCAACTTTGATACCGAAGAAAAGGGACGACCTCAGCCTGGTGGTACCTCAACCCTGTCCGGCACCTCACGAACTGAAAAAGCAGATACCAATAGGAATCTCAAAACTCGTAATGGAGTGCGTAAAGGACGATCCTGTGGAACGGCCGCGAGAAATGTCAGTAGTCACTGCGAGACTGGACTTGGTGATACACAGCATATTGGGTGACAAATTAAAAATAAACAAAAATGCCTCAGACAATAATTGATTTGCTAAACAAAGGGGCAGAAGCCAACAGAAAAGACAAATTCCGGCACGGCAACTTGATTCACCTGCCCGCACACGGCAACCTGATTATGACCGGCGACATTCACGGCCATAAGCGGAATCTCGAAAGAATATTTGCGTTCGCCGATTTGCCCAATAATCACGACAGGCACATCATACTGCAGGAAATTATTCATGGAGGCATGGAAGATTCCCAAGGCGGTTGTTTGTCGTATAAACTGCTCTTTGACGTCGTACGACTTAAAGTAACCTTTCCTGACCGCGTCCACATCGTTATGGGAAATCACGACACCGCTTTTATCAGCAGCAGCAGAGTAATGAAAGACGGCAAAGAAATGAACCGTTCAATGTCGCTGGCCCTCGAGCGGGAATTTAAACAGGCCTGCTCAGATATCCAGCTTGCTATAAGACAATTCCTGTTCTCGCAACCATTGGCCGTCAGATGTGATAACAGAATATGGCTGTCACACTCCTTGCCGAGCGATAACTACTTTGACAAATTCGACCCTAAAATTCTAAACAGGAACTTGAAAATCAACGATGTGGTCAAACCAGGCTCAGCTTACCTTTTAACCTGGGGCAGGAAGCACCCCAACTCCCTGCTCAATAAAATGGCCGAACTCTTCGATGTCGGTATCTTTATCATCGGGCATCAGCCACAGCCGCAGGGATGGAGCCAGGCTGGCGAAAATCTTATAATTATAGCTTCCGACCATGACCATGGCTGCTTATTACCCATCGACCTGGCAAAATCTTATACTATTGAGCAGTTAATCAGCTCTATCGTGCCTTTAGCTTCTATAGCCTGAAAAACTTCTTAAATGCAAAGTTTAAGCGTTGGCTTGTAACTAAAAAGTGGACTGGTATCGCTACATAGCCCTGGTGGCAATCATATTGCAGCTGGTTTTTCTGGTTCAGATGCATAGCAACTATCGCTATGCGCTGGCCAAATACAAAAAAAAGCGTTCATATCGGCCGAATGCCGTACTTATCGTGCCATGCAAGGGCATGGATTCTGCTTTTGATGAAAATATCGCCTCATTTTTTAATCAGGACTATGAAAATTATTCCTTGTGGTTCGTTGTCGCCGACATATCAGACCCGGCTTGCGACCAGCTGTCAAAATTGAAAAACCGCCTCAGCCAAAACTCAAAAGCCAGGGACATTCAAATCATGGTCGCTGGTCATGGGCAATCGTGTAGTCAAAAAATTCACAACTTGCTTTACTGCTGCCGCAGAATCGATAGTAACATCGAGGTCTTGGCTTTTGCCGATTCCGACGCCTGTATCCGCAGCGATTGGCTAAGTCACCTCGTCTATCCTCTTCGCAAATCCAAAAATGGCGCTGCCAGCGGCTATCGCTGGTTCATACCCAAAAACAATAATCTCGCTACCCTCGCTCTGTCCGCGGTAAACGCCAAAGTCGCTCAATTGCTTGGTAATACCCTCTTCAACCTTGCCTGGGGTGGGTCCATGGCTATTCGCGTTGACGTCTTTCGCAGGATAGGTCTCGACAAAATCTGGCAAACAGCTTTAAGCGACGACTTATCACTGAGCTATGCCGTCAAAAAAGCTGGCCTGAAAGTGGCTTTTGTTCCCGCTTGCTTGGTGGCCTCATACGAATCCACAACATGGAAAGGACTCTTTGAATTTGGCAGACGGCAGTTCTTAATCACCCGCATAAGTGCACCAGGCATGTGGTGGTTCGGACTGTTTAGCACCCTGTTTTCAATTCTCGGTCTCTGGGGCGGAGCCGCCCTCGCCCTCTACGCGGCAAAAATCGGAGAAAAAAACCTGCTCCTCTTCGCCGCTGTGCCTGTTCTATTCTTCACCAGCCAGTTTATCCGCGCCGTAATGCGTCAGAAAATGGCTGACAAATTGCTCAAATACGAACATCGAGCATCGAACACCGGCCGTCGCGCAATGAGGGCCGCTTCAGTTGCCGACCTCCTCCTCTTTTGGCTGTGGTCGTTCCTGCTGCTCATTCTTATTATCTCTTCTGCCTTTGGCAGAACCATTTGCTGGCGGCAAATACGTTATAAACTCCTCGGCCCAACACAAACTATCGTCCTCAACAAAAACCCATAAGGTCCTCTTAAATTAGCCCCCTGCACCGCAGGGGGTTGCCTGCCCTCCGTAGCCTTTGGCGAAGGAGGGTCATTCCTGCACAACTTGTCCCGCCTGCCCTCGATTGCTGCTTACTTGATCCTCTGTCGGGGGCCAGAACGCTTTGGTGTTACACTTCGCAGAGTAGCAGAGTTCGAGAGAGTTAATGTTTTCAGGCGTTCCCAAACTATCAGACTCAAATCTTGACTTTTCCTCCCCTCTATACTAAACTCCTATCAAAAAGCGGTGTATATTATTATGATTGATTTCAGCAAACGATTAGGCAAGCGGATACCAAAGCGGATCACGGATCCAGTCGCGTTGTATGACACTCTTGACCGTGCCAGTGACAAGGGGCCGCTGCGGCCAGCACAAGAAGCCGTTCTGAAGCGTTGGTATGCGGAATACTGTGATGTGACGGATGTGATCCTCAAGATGCACACAGGTCAAGGTAAGACACTTGTGGGACTGTTGATGCTTCAGTCGAAACTGAACGCAGGTCTAGGATCGGCCCTTTACTTGTGCGCCAACCGCTTTCTCGTGAACCAGACTTGTGATCAAGCTAAACAATTCGGTTTGTCGGTATGTACGGCAGAAGACGATTTGCCGACTGATTTCCTCGAGGGGAAGTCTATACTGGTGACGACAGTCCAAAAGCTATTCAATGGGTTGACTCACTTTGGTCTTGCGAACAAGTCCCGAGAGGTCGGCGCAATTGTTATTGATGATGCTCATGCTTGTGTCGACTCTATCAGAAAAGCCTTCATTATCCGCCTCGATAATAGCGATCCTGCTTACGCAGGAATCCGCGATTTGTTTGCTGACGAACTTGAGAAGCAAGGCGTTGGAACCTTCGCGGATATTCAGAAAGGCAAATATGACGCAATGCTTCCAGTGCCCTATTGGGCATGGCAACAACGCATAGTTGAAGTTGCCAGAATTCTCTCTGGAAGATCGAATGCCAATGCAGTCAAATTCGCTTGGCCACTCCTAAAGGACATGCTTGACAAGTGCCTGTGTGTGGTGTCTGGTGGAGCACTTGAAATTGCTCCCTATCTGCCGCCCTTGCATCTGTTCAGGTCTTACGATCATGCAGCTTGTCGAGTATTCATGTCTGCGACTGTTGCTGACGACTCATTCCTAGTGAAGGGTCTAGGGTTGGCACCTAAAGTGGTAAGCAAGCCACTAACTTATGAGAATGAGAAGTGGTCTGGGGAGAAAATGGTGCTTATACCTTCGCTAATCGACGAATCACTTGATCGTGGTGCAATCGTGAATTGGTTTGCCAAACCTGTGAAGGATCGCCTTTATGGTGTGGTTGTACTGGTTCCGAGCTTCAAACACTCGGAAAACTGGAAGGCTTTCGGTGCAATCGTTGCAGAAGCCGCGACCATCGATTCAGAGATTGAAAAGCTTCGCTCAGGAGACAGAGATAACGCTGTTGTGATTGTTAATCGCTACGATGGCATTGACCTTCCTGATGCTTCTTGCCGGTTTCTGATATTTGATTCTGAGCCTTACTCTGAAAGCCTTGTGGATTTATACATAGAATCATGCCGGCCAAACAGCGAGACAACAGCAATCCGTAAGGCCCGAACTATTGAACAGGGACTTGGCCGAAGCGTACGCGGAGAGCGGGACTTCTGTATTATCATCATCACAGGGTCCGATCTTGTGAAATGTGTTCGATCCAAGTGCACGCGAGGACACTTATCAAGTCAAACTCAATTACAAATAGAAATAGGATTCAACATTGCTGAAATGACCAAAGAGGATCTCCGTGATGGGTCCAAACCTGTTGATGCTTTGAAGGCAGTAATGAGGCAGTGTTTGCGACGAGATGCTACATGGAAAGCATTCTATGCTGAGCAGATGGAGGCTGTGAAGCCGGAGGTAGTGTCAGAAACAGGGTTGGAAATATTCTCCAGAGAATTGAAGGCTGAACAACTGCATCAGACTGGTGATTCGCAACGCGCAGTCGATGAACTTCAATCCTTGATAAATGATTGCATTACCAATGATGAAGAATGTGGCTGGTATCTTCAAGAAATGGCTCGCTACACTTTGTCTTTTGATGTTACTGAATCCAATAACCTACAGCGCAACGCGCACTTAAAGAACCATGCCTTACTTAAGCCATCGTCGGGAATGCAGATAGAGCAAATTGTTGTTATCAGTCAGAAACGCATGGAACGAACAATCGCGTGGATCAAGAAGCATGAGACTTACGAGGAGTTAAGATTAGCGGTTGATGATATTCTTGACCGTCTAACCTTCGGCATAAAGGCAGATAGGTTTGAAGATGCCTTTAACCAATTGGGAACCTTCCTTGGGTTTGTTGCCCAGCGTCCTGAGAAGGAATGGAAAGAAGGTCCAGACAACCTGTGGGGACTTCGCGAAAGAGAATATTTGCTCGTTGAATGCAAGAGTGAGGTGGCTCAAACGAGAGCCGAAATTAATGAGCATGAGGCAGTGCAGATGAACAAGTCATGTGTATGGTTTGATGCTCAGTATAAAGATGCCCTATGTCACCGTTGGATAATAATCCCGCCCCGAAAGCTCACACGAAAAGCATCTTTTACTCATGAAGTTGTGGTCTTGGGAGAACATGGATTGACCAAACTTGTGAACAATGTAAAGAAATTCACTGAACAATTCAAAGGGGTTGATTTCAAGGATCTATCAGAACGCAAAATCCAGAAACTGATGGACGCCCACAAGTTGTCGGTGGACGCTATACTTTCGGAGTATACTAAGTCCGTGCTCTCAGGGCGTAGCAGGTGATTTTTCTCAGCTTTTTTCTAACTTCAAAATCTGCGCCTTAAAAAAGCCCCCCGCGATGCTTCTCGTAGCATAGCGAAGATCCTTCGAAGCGAAGCGCAGATTCCGGAAAGTCGTCATCCGGGACCCACCATTTTTTCTACGAACTAAATTACTGAACGCTATACGCTGAACGCTACACGCTATCCGCTGTCCGCTAAATGAAATCCCCCAAATCGCCTCGAAGCGCAGCGCAGATCCCCGAGTGATGCTCCCTTGGCCAAGAACAGGGGACCCAATTCCCAAATCCCCAATTGTTAAATCACTATATAAGTATATACGCATATACTTATATTCTTTCCGCCCTCTCCGTAAGGAGTCCCTAGTCCACTCACGGACACCTTACGGCGGATTGTGGCTGATTTTTCTATGAACTACGAACTAAAAATTCTCTGTGAACTCTGTGTTCTCTGTGGCTAATTAAAAATCAATCAAACGCGCAAGGGTCTGCGCAGAATTGCAAAAATTTGCAAAAAATTGCAGAAAAAATGCACAACTTTGCACAACTTTTTCCCACATGCTGCGCTTTTGATTGACGACAAACCCCGTTTTTACCCTAAAAACAACGCTCCCCCGCTAAAATCACCCCAAAATTTACCCCCAAAATCACCAAATTTTCACAATTCTGGATAATTTCAGTCTCTAATTATCGCCAAAAAAACAAGTGTTCCTTGTCATTCGACGTCGGCTATATCGCTTTGTGGCTTACCCACCAGATAAATCCTGTTCTTGCCGCTGCGTTTTGCCTCTAATAGTGCCCTGTCCACCTGCCCAAAAAGCTCCTCTACCGTCAAACCATCCCGCGGAAAGCTCGCCAGCCCCCCGCTTATTGCCAGAACCCCTTTGCCTTCCGGCCCCAATAAAGGCAGTTCCGTTTTCTCCAGTTCTTTTATGAATCGCTTTGCGATAAAAATCGGCTCTCTGGGATGGTCTGCCAGTGCCGAGCGCCTGTCGGCTTCGGTACCGGCGGATTTCCGTCGCAGGTCATCCCAGAAAATAACCGCAAACTCATCGCCGCCTATCCTGCCAACAACATCGTGCGGCCGGCAGCACCGCCTCATCAAAATGGCTGCCTGCCTCAAAATCTCGTCGCCGGCTATATGACCATAAACATCATTGTAATGCTTGAAATTATCAATATCGAACATGAGTAATGTCACCTGCTTATTCTCGGCTTTGGCACTTTCTATGATTTGCCTGGCAAACTCCCATACATACCTTCTGTTCTTCAAACCGGTCAATTCGTCCTCAGTAGCCAGCTTCTCAAGCTGCCTTAATTTATCTTCCACCGCTGGCTCAACAGTAACATCTGCGCTTGCTTTGGCAGCCTGCCTGTCCTGCACCGGTATAACGCTCTCATAAAACCGGCTTGCCTGAATCGGACAAATCAAATAATCGTCCGCCAGATTTGTTCCATTACATGCCGAGCGAACTAACTGTATCGCTGATGACTCCTCATACATCTGGGCTAATAGAATTATCCTGGCATCCGAATTTGCCTCTCTCAATGCCCTCAGCGCCGACCCCAACTTTGCGGATGAACCAAACATCACTACACCAATTGCCAAAAGCTCGCTCTTTGCCGCGGCATCAATCCCATCAGGCATATTGTCATACACATCACAGGACGATTTCTTGACAGCACCGGCGTCAAAAAACGCTTTGCTGACATCGCCTATCAGCAGAATTTTCCGAGCGTCCGTCCCGCCGAATGAATTAGACTTTCTCATCTATCTATGCCCCAGATAAAGCATCAAGCTCAGCTTTAGCGGTAATAAACTCATCTATCTGACAACCCCTTTACCAGAGTTGAAATCACCCATCGCTCCTGTCTCGGAATTTTGTGAAAAAAACCGCCAAAAACAATTTATTATCGGTCTTTATAATAGCATAACCCACAGAAAAGTCAAATCTAATCCTGCCACAGGGAACTGCCGGTCATTTTCATGAATGAAGGATTTGCTCTAAAAAAGCAGGAAAAACCACTGCCTGTTCGCTCGAAATTTACTCAACGGCAGGCAAATCATCCAGGTTCTTCTTGGCCTGCTCGGCATAAAAATTCCCTGGATACAGGCTGATAAATCTACTAAGAGTTGCCCTGGCATCAACCAGATACTTCTTCTTTTGCTCGGGATCGGAGTCGCCCTGCTGACGCCACAGAGAAATCTTCAAAATCCCAAGTTCGTACAATGCCTGCATCCCCCCATCGGTATTCTGGAATTCCTTGTGCAGCCGGCTCAACTTTTCAGCCCGCAGTTGTTCATCGGCAACAAGTTTCGCCTGCGCCAGCAGAAGATTATCACGAAGAGGATCATTCTCAGATATTTGCCCCAGCAACTCATTAAGATGCCAGGCATAATCCTGGCTGTATGGGTTCAGCATAACAAACTTAGCCAAACGGCTGGTTGATTCCGGCTTGTTGGTCTTGTTTTCCGGGCTAATAAGACTCTGCAGTTGATTTAACTTTCTCTGCAACTCGGTCAACTCCAATGCCGTCATTACCGAATCCGCTGGCGGACGAAACGGGCTAAAGAACGTGTCACTTCGCAGCTGTTCCTTTTCGAGCAGTTTCAATCGCTCGGCGACCATTGTTTGCGCCTCAGCCAAAAGTTTGTCAGCCTGTTCAAATCTGCCCTGACCTGCCCAATGTTTCGCAATACGCCATCTCGCCTCTAATGATTCAGGACTGTCGCCGAATTCGCTGTACAACCGGTACCATATCTCCCTTGATCTCTCAAACGGGTAATCGCTATAAAAATGCAATACCTCTTTTTCGCCCAGCAGCACAATATCCGGGCTGTATTCATTTAGAAGCGCTTTGTAGTAAAGCGTTATAGGCATCCGCCGACTTTTGAACCTTTGGCTTATAAATAAATTATACTGCTCGAAGAGCTGTTGTCTTTTTGTTTGATAATCCAGTTCTTTCGGAACCAGAAACCAGTAAGGCCAGCGGTCATGATTTAACTGAACCTGTATTTCCCTTTTCAGCTCCGCACGCAAAGGTATCGGTTCGGTTGGGTAGAAAAATCCCGCCAAATATTTTCTTACAGCAGGATTTGCCATCGTCTTGTCCAGCGCTTTTGTTATGCTATGGTCGTGAAATTCGCTGACATTTTCCGGATCATTCTTGGCCACATAGAGCTGATAGTCCAGCTCGTCAAAGCCTATCCTCACCTGAAACACAATCAGTGCTGTCAAAAGGAAAAAGGCGGTAACCGCCCAGACCAGCCCGGGCCGATAACGTGTAAAATGCCCTATCCCCAGAACCAGTCCCGCTATCGCCAAGCCGCTAAGCCAGGCACAAATCCACGGCGTATAAGAAAATCCAAATTCAAGGGGTTCCAGACCTCTCGCCCCGCCAAAGTATCCCCAGTATAAAAGTTGTGGCGCTGCGCAAAGCGCTATTGCGATGAAGCGAGAGCGAAAACGAAGTGGACGGCACGCAGCAGCAATA
>Ga0315294_10006869_pt1 | contig 12487 bp, 17 predicted proteins | sample YL17G13_40_MG_FD_203626 | JGI IMG/M metagenome (GOLD analysis project Ga0315294, IMG submission 203626) | Sediment microbial communities from Yellowstone Lake, YNP, Wyoming, USA - YL17G13_40 | ecosystem: Environmental > Aquatic > Freshwater > Lake > Sediment | place: USA: Wyoming | collected...
GAACTGGAAGGTATCATCACTACGCTGCTTGGTGCAAACTGAAATATGTAATAACGAACTGGTGATTACCGTCTGAGAGAGCATTTCTAAAATAGGCATTTTGTTCGCTCATGTATATAAAGAGAGCATTCCATAAACGAGTAACAAGGCTGATATATTATGCGGCTCTATTTTCGCTCCTGGTTTCATCACTGATGCCGACTTCAGCGGCAGGTGATGGCTGAGTGGATGGTAACTGCAGTGGTGTCAGTTTGACACCTGACTCGGGTAAAGTCGGAACCATGGTGGTCTTGTCCATTGGGGGGTATACCTTCTCAGAAGGAGAGTATGTGGTCTACTGGAGTCCAACGGTGGCCTTCGAACAAGGCAGAACCACTGTATTAACGCGGGGTCATGTATCTGAGGGTAGCACGTCGGTCGCGACTAGCTTTACCATACCTGAGGCTGAATACGGTATGCACTACATACAGTTCAGACAACTCGGAGGAGTCGTCCCCTTTCAGTTCTTTATAAACCCAGGCCTCAAAGTCAGCCCTTCTTCAGTCCGTTCTACCAGCACCGTAACTATCATTGGCCAGGGCTTTCCTGCTGAAGCTGGCGGCAGGCTCACCTTTGACGGTAAATCAACCAATTTGAACATAACCCCTAATGGCCTTGGATCTTTCACTAAAGAATTCACTATTCCTGCTGCTGCTAGCGGCGAGCATGAACTCGTTGTCACAACTGAATATCCCTTAGTAACTGCTACTGCCAAGCTAGAGGTATTGCCAGCTACAACCCCAACAAATAATACCCAGAATGTTAGTACAAAGGACACTGTCACACAGCCTGATGCCACGGAGCAGGATAACCCCAAACCGCCCGCAGACACTACGCCTCCACCAAGACCAGGTCCCCTTACACCGATGGGGCACAGATTTGGTTTGCTTGGCAACCAAACCGTTTCCTTCAACTGGCGTGGAACATCTGACCCCAGTGGCATTACCTACACATTAGAGGTAGCTGACAATTACGACTTCCTTTCCGCCAGCCACATCATAAGAAAAACAGGACTAACTGAGACTAGCTACTCTATCGATATAGCGCCCGGCACCTACTACTGGCGGGTAAAGGCAATTGACGGTGCCGGCAATGAGAGTGACTGGTCATATGTCCCCTATAAGTTTGTGGTAGCAGAACTCTCCAACCTGGTTCACGAGTTCACTGATCTGTTGAATAGGGTCAAATTCTTCTACATATTGGGTTTTATTATTGGTGGCTTTGTTATTCTTCGTATCATTGTTCTGCTTATTCGGGCTTGGCTACAACACCGAAAGGAATATTGGGATTGAAAAGGGTAGACAAAAAGGTGCTCATCCAGAAGGTTTTGATAATTGAGATTTTTTGTGATGGTTTATAAAGTTTTGAAGGAGAAGGGCACAATGTTTCGATGGATCATCGCATTAATCGCGGTTGTGGCATTCCTAGGCAGTGGTTGTACCATTTTTGCCCCTCCATCACAGGCACCTGTGGAGCCGCCAGTAATAGAACCGCAAAACCACCCACCCAGTATTAAAGCTCTGGTAGCAGAGAAGAAGATTAGCGTATTATCAAAAAATCAGACTGTATGTGAAGCCAAAGACCTTGATGGCGATGAGCTTACTTACTTGTGGTCGGCTGATGACGGAACAATTGAGGGGCAAGGGGCAGCAGTTAACTGGACAGCCCCCGAAATTCCCGGAGAATATACTATCGCTGTAGTAGTGAATGACAATCAGGGTGGTACAGCTATGCAGTCTGTCACCATAACAGTAACGAACGAACCTAACCAGCCACCAATCATCACCAGTCTTATCATCACTACTGCCAGACCGGTAGGACCGATAAAAATCGACCCATCAGTAGAGCAGCTAGACCGGCCCTCAATATCGGTCCGGACTCTTACGCCGGCGGTCATTGTATGTGTTGCGGAAGACCCCGATGGTGATGAGTTAACCTATACATGGACAGCCACCGATGGCAAGATAACAGACGAAGAGGGAAGAAAGATTGTATGGATTGCCCCTACCAATTCTATTCGCCACTTTGTTACAGTAGAAGTCAACGACGCGCGCGGGGGTTCATCTACGGCTAAGGTAGCTTTTGATGTCAGTTGTTGCAAGTGAATCTGATTGTGGAACATACTGGATGCGAGGTGACCGGGAGTGTAGAGCTATAGATAGATATTCGAATGCTGAAAAAGCCCTGCATTATGAAATCGGCGAGGGCATTAAAGACGTTATGGTGTATGTCTCTAATGATGAGATAAAAAGGGCAAAAGAGCTTATTATCAGGGCTATGCAGGAAGAATAATCAGGATAGAGCATTTGCCAGTAGATAACTCACCAAAAAACTGTAGCGTTCGCAACTACGCTAGGAAAAAGAAATGGCCTGAGATAATCATGCGAAGCCCAGGCTTCGTGGCATGCTTTGAGGTTGAGCCATCTGAGTCCTCAGTTTGTAGAGAGTGAGAATTAAAGGAGTTGGAAATCAAGGCTAAAAATGCGTGAGGAGGAATGAGATGTTCGAGAGAATATTGTGTGTAATTGATTCTTTTGAAGGAGCACGGGTGCCTCTGGCACACTTGGAAGAGTTCAAGAAGGCTGGAACACAGGAGGTGGTTGTGCTGGGTGTCATTTCACTGGATGGCTGTGGATGGACAGGACGGAACCTGGAGGAGTGCCGCCTAGACCTGTTTGACAGAGAAAGGGCAGAACTGGAGGTGGTTCTTAAAGAGATTGAAAAAGGTGGCGTAAAAGGGAAGGTGAGGATAGAGGTTGGCAACTCTGCTCACACAATATTGAAAGCTGCAGTGGAAGAGGGGGTTTCTATGATTGTCATGAGGCCAAGCAGCCGAAACGTTAGAGGGCTCCTGCTTGGGAGGATTACGGAAGGGGTTGTTAGACATGCAAAGGTGCCTGTGCTGGTAACGAGATGACCCAAAGGGTACATCCCAGCCTGAATTTGGTTCTGGAGAAGCACATGCGACCGAATGCCGATTAATCGAATGCAGAAAACAGCATAATGGGTAGACGAGATAGTCAATATGGGAATGTCAAAGAAAGATACGGGATATGTCGCCGCCTGTTGGAGATAGCCTTAACAAGAAATCAGCAATAAAACCATAGACTTAGCTGGAGGATAAGATAATGTTACTTAAAGGATATACGTTAAAAGTTGAGTTTCCGCCATGTGATTTCTCAGCGCAAACAGTGAATGCTATTGCTGAATTTTCAGATGATATCAGGGAGGTACTGCCATATCTTAATACCATCATTGAAGGCTGCACGTATTTTCCAGATGCCGGCATCTTACGCTTCACGAAAGAAGGTAAGGTCATTAATCTCTACCCCGATAGAATTGCTGTTGCCAAGCTGAAAGACAAACAAGAGGCGAAGCAAGTTATTGAATCCCTGAAGGAGCTTATCAATGACACATATAAGAGAAGAGGCGAAATCAGGCCCAACTATGAAGGTGCCACTGAACTAAAGGTGCGAGATATTTACAACCTTCTGCCAGGAACAAACTGCAAGCAGTGTGGGTTACCAACTTGCTTTGCCTTCGCTGCCAAGCTTATAAAGAAACAAATCGACATTAAGAAATGCACCCCTCTCTTTTATTCCAACAAATATGATGAGCAGAGGGAGAGACTTCTGGACCTGCTCAGAAAACATGGTTACCCATGATTACCTGTCAGAAGATGGAGAGTAAAAACATGAAGTAAGAAGGAAAGGAGGAGACAAAAATGAGCGCTTTAGCACTAGCTATACTTTTTGTGGTTGGGATATTGGCTGGTGGTGTAGGTGGACTTCTGGGTATCGGTGGTTGTGTACTCATGATGCCGGTCATTCGCTTCGGTTTTAATTTTTCTCCGGCTTTAGCTGTGGGGACAACTCTAACGGCCGTGGTCTTTACTGCTGCTTCAGGTGCAATCCAGCACTGGAGGCTGGGCAATGTGGACTGGGGAGCTATTAAGTATATTGCTCCCGCAGGTGTAGTAGGAGTAATTATTGGCTCGGTTGTATTCTACTTTATATCTGGTTATGGCAAGGTCATAGACTTAATAGTGGGTTTAGCTTTTCTTCCCACAGCAGTCAGGATGCTATATGAAGGCATTCTTCGGAGAGCAAGAGTTGAGATTCCTGGCGATAAAATACTTGGAAGCAACGGCACCAAAGCTGGGATAGGTGGTGGGGTTGGTTTCCTGACTGGAATAATCGGCCTGGGTGGTGGTTATGCCCTGGTGCCAAGTTTCATTTATATAGTCCGTTCACCACTAAGAATAGCTATTGGGTCATCTATGGCTGCTTTTGTTTGGTTTGCCTTAGTAGGGGCCGGTATCAAAATTTACCAGGGATTTACTGACATTCTCAGCGCTGTTGTTCTGGGGATTGGAGCTGCTGGCGGCGCTATTGTCGGAGCTAGGCTGGTGGCTCGCTTCAAACCAGCTACGCTGAAGGCAGTTTTCGGCTTTATATTTCTTTATGTATCACTGAAATATATTCTACTTTCCTTTGGCATCCAAATATAGATAGTTATTGCACAGTAGAAAATCAGACTTCAAAATGAAAAGCTAACGAAATTTAGCGGCGCACAGGAAAAGTATACATAAAATAAAGGAGGATAAAGGACATGAATAGTCAATACGTTCCCGCGGAATGGGCATTCGAGTTTTTTCATGGGCACCGCTGTCCGTTTATGCCCATTGGTTACCGGATGGGCAAACTGGCAATGGAATATCTCGGTGTAGAACGTGAGAAGGACCATGGCTTCTTTGTATTCCCTGAAATCGGCGAGGGACATCCGCAGACTTGCATGGTAGACGGAATACAGATAGCCACCGGTGCCACTTATGGTAAGGTACTCATCGAAAAGACCTTTTACGGCAAACTTGCTGCTACTTTCTATCACCCACAAAAAGGAACTGTGCGCTATTCACTAAAACCTGATTTCATAGACGAGATGGGTAAATTTGAGTTTTTTGCCTATCGCAAGCGCGGCATTGAGCCATCCCAGATTCCTGATCCAGTAACAAATGAGGTTATTGACTGGTTTTATGAACAGCCACATGAAAAAGTTTTTAAAGTAGAGAAGCGTCCGGATTTCAAGTTTAATCCTGTGAAAGGGTCCTTTAATAAAGCAAAATGCAGCATTTGCGGCGAGTATGTGTTTGAGAGGTATTTACGTCAAAAGGACGGAAAACCAGTATGTATTCCCTGCTCTGGGTATGGAAGATAAGAAATCGAAACTCTTATTCCGGCTAGAATCCAAAAGCAACGGTTGCTTCTTGTCCAGCAATGGACTTGAGGCTGGGAAAGAGTCATTCCCACGAGGCGAAGTACAATGCTAACCTATATAATTGGTGGAATAGTCACCTTCGGTTTTACCACAGTTTTGACTATAGCAGGAGTGGGCGCCGCCTTCATCCTGATTCCAGTATTTTTAGCCATGGGAATTCCGCTCCTTACAGCCATGTCCACTGCTCTTCTTTTAAATTCAGTTGCCATGATTTTTGCCTCCATAAGCTATGCTAGAGAAAAGTTAATTGTTTTTAAAACTGCCATCCCCATTCTGGTCGTTGCTACTATACTCTCGCCACTGGGAGCGAGAACCGCAGAGCATTTACCAGAAAATTTACTCAAGTGGTTATTTGTAGGCTTTCTAATCTTTGCCGGTTCAATGATGCTGTTCTACAAGGCAAAAGAGAGGCAGGTTGAATCCAGCACCAAGAAGTCAGTCGGTTATGGAGTGGGTGTTGGCTCCCTGGCGGGATATCTAGGTGGACTCTTGGGTGTAGGCGGCGGAAATTTCATTGTGCCGGTCCTGGTCTGGCTGGGATTTAATCCTAAGAAAGCGGCGGCTACTACAGCCTTCATCGTAATATTCTCTTCCCTTTCCGGGTTTTTGGGTCATGTAAGCGTGGGAAATATAAATCTCTGGCTTCTATCTTTATGCGCATTAGGTTCAATTTCAGGTGCACTACTAGGAGCCTATTTAATGACGAAAAAATTAAGTGCAAGGCAGGTTAAACTGGCTATAGGTGTAATACTATATTTAATCGCAATTAAAATGATCTGGGATCTATTGAGATGAGGTAGCGAAACGGGCATCCTGTTGGCGATAAAGGCGTTGCCTAAGTGAGACTAAAGAAAAAGGTAGACATAGGGTGACAACCTATCAATAAACGCAAAGATAGTAAGGACAAAAAAGGAGAGATGACATGAAAGAAGAACGCGTTCCAGAGAACGCAATATTCTGCTGTTTTGGTTGCATGTCCAGCGTCGGTACGCTGACCGGTGTGGCAGTGCTTGAGGCTTACAGAAAGCTGGATAAAGAGAAAAATGGTCTATTCTGCACATCAGCTATAGCAGCTGGAGTGCCCAAGCACCGAAAGACGACTGAGCAAGCTAAAAATATAATTGTTGTTGATGGCTGTTATAACAAATGCGCCACGAAAATTCTGGAAAAGGATGGCATCAAGATAGATAAGACCCTTAACCTACTGAAAGATCTGAAGATACCCAAAATAGGGCCGTTCAAGCCTTTTGATTATAAAGAGGAAGACCTGGAGAGAACTGTGAATGAAATAATACGACTCTGTGAGGAGGAGACAAAATGAAGATGACAATTGTGTTAGACGGCGGTTTGAAATCATGCTGCTCCAGCTATCCGCCGGAATATGTGCGTGATATTGTCGCCGGCTGGCTCAGGGAAGCGGGGGAAGTTGAGGTCGAAGTTGAGGTGATAGACAAGCAGCAGGAGAACTGGCGCCCGGATAATTTGGCCTCTATGGCAGAAAACTATTTTGGAGATAGGATATATCCTTTAGTCTATTGTGGGGACACTTTGGCAATCATCGGTAGCCTTCCCGACGCAGATATCCTGGTATCAATAGCCACTAACCCAGCCGATTTTGGCGTTACCGAAGATGATATCAGGGAAGCAGCTAAGAAGTATGATGAAAATTGGATGCAGTGAAATGAACAACAAGCAGCAACTGAAGGAAGAAGCAAAGAAGACCTATTATTGGGATGACTTTCATGCGATTACAAATAGGATTAAGGGTATATCGGATAAAGACTTGAATAATATTGCTCCTGCAATCAAACAGTATATTCTTGTATCGAAGGAAAAAGACCCGGTAATAATGTTCAACTCGGTATTTGATGAGATTGACAGAATCTGGAGTTTAAGTACCCCCTTCCCCATAGGCGGCGGTTTCCATCACTATATTCTCCCCGGGGTCATTTTGTCTTGCCTGCGAAACAATGGCTACAAGATGACCGATGGAGACATAGAGGAAGGGATGAAAAGAGGGTCCATGCTAGCAGCTCATTCTTGTGGATTTACGGGAATTTCCGGAGCAGCCCATAGTGTGGGTATCGTTGCCAGCATAGTCAATAGAATTACGCCAATGCATGATGAGCGCGGTGGCATACTGGCGATTGCCGCTGACACTCTTATCGAAATCTCTAAATTCAAAAAGCGCTGCTGTAAAAGAAGTAATCTTGCCGGAATTGAACAGGCGGTGAAATATCTCTCTTTGCATAATTATGCATTACCTTTAGATATGATTGAATGTAGATTTTTCTCAGGAAATAGTGAGTGCTCAGGTGAAGAGTGCCCGTATTATCCGAAGGGTGATTTTAAAAGACATGCGTAAGTGCTAGGTTATTTGTTCAAAACGTAAAGATAAATAGCAGGAGGGATAAAATGTTCACCAAAATACTGTACCCGACGGATTTTTCCGATGTATCCAGGAAAGCCCTGGAGTACGTTAAGAAGCTGGGGGAAGCGGGAGCAAAAGAGGTTGTGGTCGCCCACGTAATCGACGAAAGGGAGATTGTGAGCTTTGGGGCAGGTGTCTCTTGGTTAGCCAAGAATGTGGAAAAGGCTGAGGCAGAACTTCGGAAGGAAATGGAAAGAAAAGCACAGAAGGAGTTGGACACTATAGAGTCTGAATTGAGGAAACTGGGCTTCAATGTCAGGATGCGGCTGGAATCAGGGAGCCCTTTCCTGGAGACATTAAGGATAGAAGAAGAGGAAAATGTCTCGGCTACTGTCATCGGTTCTCACGGCAAGAGCAATATCAAGGAAATGCTCCTTGGCTCCGTTTCAGAAAACTTCATCCGGCACTGCAGGAGACCGGTCCTGGTCATAAAGAGGTAGAGCATGAAAGCGATATTGACATATGCCAAGTTTGTCAGAGAAAAGTATACCTACATAATCTTGACCATCTTAGTCATTGCCATAATAGTGGGGCTTTTCACCTCCAGCCCCGGGATGTTCATCCGGCAGTTTAACACTCCACTCGTTGTAATAATGATAGCAGCCATGGGCTTCACCATAACTTTCAAGTCTTTGGCGATAGCAGGGAAGGACTGGAAGGGATTTTCTTTTGGGTTGATATTGAACTTCCTTTTCGCTCCCTTTCTGTGCTGGCTTCTAGCCCGGTTGTTCCTGTCTTCTCACACTGACCTGGCCACCGGTCTCATTTTGATTGGTGTTGTCCCATGTGCCGGCATGGCGCTGGTATGGGCCGGTCTACTCAAAGGGGATGTTCCTTTAGCCACGGTAATAAATGCTGCCACCATGATTCTGGCTCCGTTCCTCATTCCACTCCTTATGGCACTATTTGCTAGTACGTTCGTCACTGTCAGCACCTGGGGGATGTTCCAGCAGCTTATTTACACCGTGCTTTTACCGGTATTGGGTGGTGTCGCTTTACGAGAACTTCTTGAAAGGCGGATTAATGTTCAAAAATACCTGCCATCGATGCCTGCCATTTCGGCTACTATGGCTGTGCTGTTAATGTTCATGGCTATTAATACAAACATCTCGCCAATCATGAAAAACATAGGTCTCATAGCACCCTTGATCATATCAACAGTATTAATCTTCCCCATTTTATTCATGATGGCGTATCTGGTGAGCATCAGATTGTTTCCAAGTGGCAAGAACATAGCTATCACCTATTCATCGGGTATGAAAAATCTGCCCATTGCTATTGGCATAGCGGCCATGAGCTTCAAGGGCTTGGAGATGCTTCCAATAGCAGTAGCTTTCGCTTTCCAGATGCTTACCGCAGTCAGCTTCTACCAGATATTTCGAAGAATTCACCATGAGTAGTGACACATGCTACATATAGACATTGACCCCGTAGCCCTTACCACAGGTTCCTTCTCCATCAGATGGTACGGAGTGATGGTAGTTGCTGCCATTGCTTTTCTGACCATCTGGAGTGTTCATTTCGCTAAAAAGGCAGGGTATAGCAGTGATTTCGTGTTTGGTGCTGCACTATGGGCAATACCTTTCGGTATCATTGGTGCTAAGGTAGTTCATGTTGTAGACAGTCTGGGCTACTACGTTGCTCGTCCCAGCGAGATATTGAATCCAGGTGGACTAGCAATATTTGGTGCTATTCTCGGAGGTACTCTCGGGTTATATATCTGCTGCCGTGTAAAACGTGCTCCCTTTGCTCCTTTGGCAGATGCAATTACGCCCGGCATCATCCTGGCTCAGGCCATAGGAAGGATTGGCTGCACCATCAACGGTTGCTGCTACGGAAAGCCCAGTTCTCTGCCTTGGGCAGTCGCCTGGACTCATCTCAATACTTACGCACCATTAAGCTTACCAGTACACCCAACGCAAATCTACGAGCTTCTCTGGGACCTGCTGGTCTTTGCCATACTCTGGTGGCTGCTTCGCGGACACTTAAAGCAGCCTGGCTTACTATTTGCAGCATATCTTGCCCTCTATTCTCTGGGCAGCTTTCTAATCAGGTTTCTGCGGGGAGATGTCAGTAACTTTGCTGGCATATTCAACGAAGGACAAATCATTTCCCTGGTGGTGTTTGTGGTAGCAACTGGTTTCCTGGTGACGCGGATGCATCGAGTCTCAGAACTAACATAAGCTGATGACCATTCATGAGATTGGCCACCTGAGAACACAAGTTTGGATTGCTACCTCGTCGAATGGTAGACCGAGTGTATAACCTAATGCCTTAAGCAACGGATACAAGAGACCATTTTACTTATTTATTTCACCATCAGAAGTTGTATAATCAGGTGGAGGGTCAAGGGGTATCTAGTTATTTTAACAAATAAGGAGATCACGATGAAACATATCTGCCAGTTAACCATCATATTTTTTGTACTTCTGTCTGGGGGTTGTACTCTGATAAATGACACGCCTCGTCATACAGCCGAAGAGGTAGCAACAATTGCCAAGAGCTTCAGCCCCCAATGTAGAGTGCAGGTAGCCCAGCAACAGATCGGCTGAGGTCCCGCTACTCCTCGGTACGAGGAGGCTGACCCAATTTTTACCGCTGAGTACTTGGGTAACAGAATATGGAGTATAAGCAAGGTCTGCCCCATCAACTCAGAATATAACCGTGCCTGGTATTTCCATGATAATACGAATGAACTAGTATGGGAGGAGGGCTCATACCAAACACATACAGAGGAGGTTGAGGGGGGATGTCACTGAAGCTCTGATGGGTAAAAGAGTTGCCGACTGGGGGATGATAGGTGGCTTTCCTCTTGGGGCTCTTTCTGCCCTAGCTTTTTGCCCAGTCAGCGCCACTTTATTTTTTATGGTGCTAATACCCTTAGCTCTAAAATCTACAGGCGGCGTTGTCCTGCCAGCAATGTTCGCCGTCGGCACCGGGTTGCCGGTCTTAGTATTTGGCACGCTTCTTTCCCTGGGTGTAGCTGGAGTTGCTAACTGGCTTAATGCCCTTTCCCGCGCCGAACGAATCATCCGTATAGTATAATAGTCTCCGTTATCTTCATAGGAGTAGGCATATATTACGTAGTGCTGTGGATTCAATCCTAGAAATGTATAAACTTTCGTTAAAAATATGAACATCCCTATTAAAGCTAATAACATATTTCTTCCGTTGCTTGTTCTATCGGTGGTTGTATTGCTGTGTGCTTGTGACAGCCCGACTACAGCGCCAAATCCGCCAGAAGAACCGTTGGGCCCTCCCGACAGGATAGACATCGTCTATTTCCAGCAAGGCAAGCCCTGTCATTGCATTGCTGTGGTGGGAGAGACTATTCAAGCTACCATGTTTCTTTACTTTCAGGATGAACAATCCAGCGGTAAATTGACTTTCCAAATGGTCGATTTGGACAAGAAAGAAAACACTGCTATCGCTAAAAAATACAATGCTGCCCCGTTCTCTCTGTTTATCAACGAAATAAGAGAGGATTCTGAACACATCGTCGCCGTGCCAGAAATCTGGTTACCCACAGGTGGTGGCAGAGATAACCTTGAAGAATTTTTGAAGAGTAAAATCGAGAAAAGCCTCAGTGGAGAACTATAATGGATATACTCAGTAACTCGCATAATAGTCTCCTTCATCTTCATAGGAGCTGGAATATACTATGTGGTGCTGTGGATACAATCCTAGAAAATTATAAGCATATGCTAAAAATATGAGTATATTTGGTAAAGCTAATAGGACTTACCTTCTGTTGCTTTCTCTGCTGGCGCTTGGCTTACTGTGCGCCTGTTCTAGCCCAGCCCCCACAGCGAATCCACCGAAGGAATCACTAGGCCCTCCGGATAGAGTAGACGTTGTCTATTTTCACGTAGGCGAGGCCTGCCACTGCATGGACCCGATGGGTGATTGTATCCACTCGACCGTATTTCTCACCTTTAATGAAGAACTGGGTAGCGGCAAGCTGACCTTCCAAAGGCTAAAGCTAGACGATGAGGATAATACCACCATTGCTGGAAAATATAACGCAACTCCGTTCTCCCTGTTCATCAATACAGTGAGAGGCGATACTGAACACATTATAACTGTACCTGAGATTTGGCCCATTCGATATGAATGCGATGCCCTAGAGGAACTGGTCAAGAGCAAAATCCGACAAAGCCTGGAGGGAAATGAATAAGGTAGGTTGAAAGCTAATGCTTAAAGTAAAGCCGCCGGATGGTTACCCTCCAGAAGAAGGCCGTTACGTCAGAGGTAACGACTACTCTCCTGTCGCTGTCTGCGTCATTCTGGATACCTTCGACTTCGCTATACCGCCTGAATTGAATGAGCTGGTTATGGTCGGCACAGATTCAGGAGCCGCCCTTTCCGGGATGCTTCAAACAGAGAACATAGGGCTGGAGAAGATGATTTGCAACATCGTGGCTAACCCGAACATCCGCTACATCGTACTCTGCGGCAGGGAATCATCCGGCCATCTGCCCGGCGAAGCGCTACTGGCACTTAAACAAAACGGCATCGACGAAGCTAAACGCATTATCGGCTCAAAAGCCCTTACCCCACACCTCTCCAACATCCCCACTGAGCTAATAGACAGATTTAACCAGCAAATCGTCAGCATAATCAACCTGCTATGTAAAGCGGGAGAAAGAGACATCAAAGTCCCCGGATTAAACCCCAAAGTGATAGAAGAGGCGGTTCGTGGCTGCTACCAAGAGGCACCCGTGGTATTCATGGGCTACA
>Ga0315294_10006872_pt1 | contig 12485 bp, 9 predicted proteins | sample YL17G13_40_MG_FD_203626 | JGI IMG/M metagenome (GOLD analysis project Ga0315294, IMG submission 203626) | Sediment microbial communities from Yellowstone Lake, YNP, Wyoming, USA - YL17G13_40 | ecosystem: Environmental > Aquatic > Freshwater > Lake > Sediment | place: USA: Wyoming | collected...
TCCAGTCCGGTGTCTCGACGAAGCGGATGTACAAAGAGGCGCTGCGGCCGCTGTTCATACTGTGGTTCATCTGCATGTGGCTGACCGCGGTGACCGAACTGGGTCCCAATCAGTGGATCGGCGAGATCATGAAGCAGACGGCCACCCAGTCCGGCATCCTCATCCTCGCGTGGATCAGCCTGATCATGCTGGTCGGGCGATTGTTCGCCGGCCCGGTGGTGCACAAGCTCTCACCCATCGGCCTGCTTATCGCCTCGTCCGCGACGGCGGCGGTGGGCCTGTTCGCGATGAGCCAGGTGCATTCCGCGCCGACCGCATATGCCGCATCGTTCGTCTTCGCGGTGGGCGTCTGTTACTTCTGGCCGACGATGCTGGGCGTGACCTCGGAGCGCTTCCCGGCCGGCGGTGCTCTGCTGCTGGGCCTGATGGGAGCCGCCGGCATGGCGTCCGCAGGGTTCGCCCAGCCGCTCATGGGCTACTTCTACGATACGTACGGACCGGCGGAGGCGCTCAGGTACGTGGCGGTGCTGCCCATCGTCCTCATCGTCATCTTCGCGGCGATCTTCCTGCGCGACCGCGCCCGCGGCGGCTACAAGGTGGTCAAGCTGTCGGAGCAAGAGGCTCCGCCGCAAACGCCGAGGTGATGCGTCGCGTCGGCTGCCAGGTCGGGCTGTAGGGCGCGGGCTCCGTCCCGCGCTGCGGCGGGCGGTGGAACGCCCGCCCTACAGAGCGCGCCGCTCCTGCCGGCGGTGTCTGCGTTCAGCCGAGCGAAGATCGTCGGGAAATAGGCGAACCGGCGCCCCACGAGCGAACGGGGGGCCGAAACGGCTTCAGGCCTGCCGCCAGTCCAGGCGGCCGTAGCCCCGCAGGAAATCAACCGCCTGCCCGAAGCTGGGGATGCCCGTGCGACCGCCGAGCTTGCCGCACTTGAGGGCGGCGACGGCAGCCGAGAATTCGACGCACCGCGCCACCTCCCAGCCGCGCGCCAGCGCATAGGCGAACGCCCCGTGGAAGACGTCGCCCGCGCCGGTCGTATCCACCACCTCGACCTCGAAGGCTTTGCGGTGGCCGCGCTCATCCCCCGCCGAATACCAGCAGCCGCGGCGACCGGCGGTGACTACCGCAATCCCGGCGCCATAGGAGTGCAGCAGCTCAAGCGCTTCCTCGCAGCCGTGCGCGCCGCAGCGCTCGCCGGCCCATGACTCGGGGACGATGAACACGTCCACCAGCCCCGCCAGCTCCTCGACCTCCGCGCCGGGCGCGAAATCGGCGACCACCGGGATGCCCGCCTCGCGCGCCGCCGCGGCCGCGGCCAGCGCCGCCTCGCGCCAGAAGGCGTCCACGAGCAGCGCCTGCGACGAGCGCACGAAGCTTACGTCGCCCGCCGCCGCCTCTGTCTCCAACCCTTGGCCGGGGAAGTTGTAGATCGTCCGGTCGCCCGTGCCCGGGTCCACCAGGATCACACTGCAGGGGGTCGCCGCGCCGGCGATCACGGGGGCGCCCGCGAGGTCCACGCCCTCATCATGTAGTTCGTCGAGCACCTGGCGGCCGATGTCGTCGTCGCCCACACGCGTCAGCAAGCGCACGCCGGCGCCGAGCCGTGCCGCCGCGACCGCCGCCGTCGCGGTCAAGCCGCCGCCCTGGACCAGCAGCCGATGCATGCGCGACGTTTCCCCGACTGGCACCTGCCTGGCGAGCGCGAGAAAATCCAGGCACGCCAGCCCGACCGCCGCAACCCTTATCTGCTCAGCCATGCTGCTTCCGGTGACCTCATCCATGAATGCACACGCGCCGCGCCGGAGCGCGGCTGCGCTCGTGGATGGTTCGCCGGCGCACCTCCGGCTGCCTTCTGCTGCGTCAGCCGCGAAGGGAATGCATCAAGGGCTCATCGCGTCCGGCGATGCTACGCCACGGCGCGGGTTCGTCCTCACGCGTATGCCGTAGTACCTCGTGACTGAAATACCAGTATGAATGATTGTCATTCTGAACCCTTCGCTACTTGTCACTCTGAGCGAAGCGAAGAGTCTCGTCCCGCTCAGGGCAAGCTACGCATAGCGAGTGAGGAATCCCCTGCCGGGGTTGCTCCGACGATAGGGGATTCTTCGGCGGAGTTTATCCCTTCGCTGTGCTCAGGGCCGGCTCTGAGCCGAACAGTATTGCCCGCGGAGCTATCCTGAGCCGGCCAAGATTCCTCGCTGTCGCTCGGAATGACGGCGGCGAAGGGCTCTGAGTGACAAGCGGCGAAGGGGCCTCACAATGACATACTCGGCTACTTTCGTCAGTAAGTAGTAGGCCGATGTCTCGACCGCCTTGTGTCAGCCTCCTCCGCAAGCCTGGGGCGCACGGCGAGCGCGCGCCTCAGGCCAGCACGGCGAAGCTGCCCTACTCGGCGCCGCCCTCTTTGCCCATCTTGCCCTGCATCATCGGGCGGCACATGGGGCATTTCCCCGCCATGTCCTTCATTATCTGCCCCATCTTGCCCCAGTCCACCTTGATCTCGGTTGACTTCTGGAGCTTGAGGTTGCGATCGTACTTCATCAGTTGGTTGCCGACCAGGACATAGACCGCCCCGTCATTGGCGAAGAGCGTGGGCCTCATCCAGCTGCGCATCATCTGTAAGCCCATGCCCATGCCTTGGCCCGTCATCCCTGCACCTTGGCCCATCATGCCCGGGCCCTGACGCATCATGCCCGGACCTGCTCCACCGCCTCCCTGCATCATGGGGCACTTCTCCATCATGGCCTGGCCCCAGCTATTCATCTGGTCCGTGTCCACGGCGACCTCGACCTCGTTCGCAAGGTCAAGGTTCTGGTCGTACTTCATCAACTGGTTCCCGGCCAAGACGTACACCGCCCCGTCCAGCACGGCGACAGAGGGAGGCCCCATCATGCCGTCCATCATCGCCGCATGCATGGGGCACATGCCCATCATGCCCATGCCTTGCTGCATCATGCCCATGCCGCCCGGCATCCCTGCACCGCCGGGCATGGGCGGGCCTGGCGCAGGCGCCTGCTGCTGGGCGAGCGCGGCCGCGCCCAGCAACGCCAGCACCGCCAGGGTGATACACAGCACAACTACCTCTCGCTTCGTCATAGTCTTGTCTCCGTCGTGGTTTATGCGCCAGAAGGCGGCATGGACCGCCGTCCTTGTGGCGAAACGCGGTCATCTTGGCTGGCGGTTGCGACCGCTCCTGTCGCGCCGTGTGATTTGGTAGGCACGCGTGTTGGCCAGGGCCGACAAAGGTGGGCAAGCAGCGCGGTCGCGCCTGCGAATCCGGCCGCAGGAGCGCCGCGCCCGGCGAACGCGGCCGCGCCCACACGCCGCGGCGGCGACAAACGCTTCAGGCGCCCTTGACCACTGCGATGTCGTTGAAGTGGCAGAAGCTCTCGAGGGCGGCGGCGACCTCGGGGTCGTGGATGAGCACGCCGTGGTGGATGATGCCGTGCTCCACCATTTTCTGCTCCCAGTCCATGACATCGGCGACCTGCACCCACCCGTAGGAGCCGCGCACGAACGGCTCGATGGAAATCACCTCGCCGCGGCCGATGAACATGGTGAAATCGCCGTCGTACTCGACCAGGCGCATCAAGGTGACGGCGCCGGGCTTCATCCTGAACTCCATGGTGCCGTAGGAGGACTCGACCGGCATGAACGCGTGCTGGCGCAGCACCCGTTCGCTCTCCGGGTCGCACACGCTACTGGGACAGTTGCCGCAGTGCCAGGCGAGCCAGACGTTCTCGCGCTCGGGGTGCAACTCGGTCCAGTCGATGAAGTGCGGGGAAACCTGATCGAGGCCGGCGGTATAGGCGGCCCACATGCTGGCGGCGCCGTAGATATCGACCTCGCACGAAGCCATGATGCCCTTGTCCACGAGCCGCCCGAGGGCCGCGCACACACATATGCCGAAGCGCGCTTGCACGCGCGGCCAGCAGTTGACGCCCATGCCGACCAGGTCGTGTTCGCGCGCGATCCGCTCCAGCGCCAGCTCCGCGCGGACGACGTTGGCGAGCATCTCCGGCGGCGCCTCGCAGGCGCTCAAGCCGCGGGTGATGCGCCTGGCGGCCGCCTTGGTCTCCCTGGCATCCGGCGAGATCGCGTCCATGCGCGCGAAGGTCTCGTCGAGGTCCACCGGCACCACCGTCTGGTTGAAGCGCTTCTGCATCGTCGCCTCATCCCACCACACGGACTCGAACTCCTGCGGTCGCACGCCGATCTGCCCGAAGCGCGCGCCGTGGAACGCCTGGTTGGCTGCGCACGTGCGGACGAAGCGGGCGGCGCAGTGGGCGAAGATCGGCTCCTCGGGGAAGCAGGTCGGGATGTGCTCGTACTTGATGCCGCGGCGCTTCATCGCCGAGGTGACCATGAACTGGCCGCACCACGAGTCCGAGGCCCGCTGCCCGTCCTCGATCGGGGAACCCTTGGTCGCGAATTGCAGCACGGGCGTGCCGCGGGGCATGCCGGCGATGACCACGCCCACCGCCGAGGTCTCGTGACCGAACGTCATGCCGCCGACGATGACGCCGGCGACCCCCTGCTCCTGGAACAGCGCCAGCGCCTTGCGCCCCTCTTCGATACTGGCGACGAGGCCCTCCGGGGTCAGGTCCGGGCCGGGCACGACCAGGTCGAGCCCCGGCGCTTTCCGCAAGGCGGCGACGCAGCGCCGCCGCATCTGCGCCGCCCACTTGCGGCTGAACGGATCGCGGTGCGAGGGGATGAAGCCTATTTTGACTTTTCGCATGGCGGTGCTCCCTGTTCGGTTCGTAGCTTCGAAAGTAGATTCGTGGGGCAGGAGCTTGCCTCCTGCCCGGACACTGTGTCACCCTGAGCGGCAGCGAAGCTTGTCCGCCTCTGGCGAGGGTCTTGTGACGACAATAATGAAAACAAGTAACTGTCCCCGGTTTCCTCCTCCTCCGCAGCGATTGGAACATTCGATTGCTTCCAGCGCGAGTGTTATCTGGTTGTCAATGCCGCAAGTTGTCATTGGCCCGCCCCCTTCGCCTCACTTGACCCGGACTCACTCTCGCCAGAGTACAATCCAACTAGTCCCGCCCGCCGGTCAGGCCGGTCTCGCACACACACGAGATTGGTGAGCTGATCGACGGAACCAAGAAACTTCGGAAGGCGCTTGATCTCGTTGCTGGTGATCTTTTCGTAGATCGCGCTGCCGGGGTTACATTTTCCCGGGACGAGATACGGCCTGCTGAAGAACGGTTCGACTTCAGTCGGCACCGGCTCAGTAATGCCCAACGCGTTGTGCATCCGAGCGAGGTACTCATAAGCTTCAGACAGATGCTTCTCTCGCTCCTGCCAGGTCTGCGCGTCAAGGGCGGCGCGCAGTACCGGCGTGAGTTCGGCGGAGCAGCGCAGTTCGGAGAAGGCCGTTCCGAACCACTTGCTGTAGGGCGCGTATTGCCGCTCCATCAGGAAACAGAGATCCATCACATAGTGGATCAGCCGCGCCGCGAGAACCCGCGAGCCGAGCTCGTCTCCCACATCCCCGCACCGACCCATGAACGAGCACTCCTGTCCGAAGCGCTCCCACTGCGACGAAAGCAGGTAATACCAGATCTCGTCTGGGTAGTAGTGGAGTTTCCGCCGGATTGGTTCGAGTTCGCCCAGACCATCGTGGAACACCCGGCCGGACCGGATCAGGCGCAACGTCTGCTGAGGGAGAGTGAGCCAGTCCAGCACCGTCAACTCGCGGTTCGGGTTGAAGCTGCGATAGCTGACGACGAAGCCATCCACGTTAACGCAGTTGACGCGATGCTCAACAGGCCCGTGATCGAGGTGCACCGGCTTGCCCTCCTCGTCAGAGGTGGAATCGAAGTGCGTCGGAACCCCCGCGACCTCCCGCGGCAACTCGTGGCGCATCACTTCGATTATCTGGTCGGCGTGCCGCGCATGATCCCCAGGCGACAGATAGACTTCCACTTCTGGTCCCCAGCCGTGGTCCATTGACATGGCCGTATCGTAGCCGAGAGTATCCGACCCTCGTCCTAACCGCGCGGCCGAATAGCTCAGCCCCGGGAAACGCCGCCCCATCACCGGCTTCACCCCCTCGTGGTAAAGCCGTTCTGCCAATACCATGCCTTTGACGAAAGGATACTCCATCAGTCATTCTCCGGTAAGTAGGGACAGTTACCTATTACCGTCACCTACGGCTGTCCTCGGGCGACCGATGGGCAGCGGGCGAATGCGGCGGCCCGGTGTCCGCTCGACCTCGCCCAGGAAGCTGTGCGAACCCAGCGGCCGGTCTTGGTGTAAGCGCGAGGAATGAAAATAGGTAACTGTCCCCGGCTTCCCCGTATTTCGTAACCTGTTTCGCCATAGTTCTATTTCACTCCAAATTGCCGTCCGCCAGGCTTGACATCCTCATGCGGATTGACTAATATGCATTAGTAAACATGGGAAGGGAGAGCACAGAGATGGCAATCCGAGTCGTGCGCATGCCGATGACAAAGGCCCGCACTCAATTGGGATCGCTCGTTCGAGATGTCCACGTCGAGGGTACCGTCGTGGTGCTGGAGAAGGACGGCATCCCGGTAGCTGGGCTGCTTGACATTGACGCCGTGGAAGACTATCTGGAGGCTCAGGACCCAGGGTTGCGCAGGCGCCTTCGGGCAAGCATGAAGGCCTATCGTTCTGGCCGCGGTCGCCCCGCCCGAGAGTTTCTCGACGAGCTGAAGGCTGAGGGGGCAGAGTAGCCCCGTGCCGTATCGCTATCGGGCAATCGTTCTCCCTGGACTTGAGCGAGAAGTGCGACGGCTTCGCAAGCGGTTTCCGCACGTGTATACGAGCTTGCTCCGCGCAATCGAGCTTCTCGAAACTGACCCCTTCAACCTGGAAGGCCGGGCGAGCATCCGCAAACTGGTAGATGTCCCGGCCGGGGAAGGCCAGTTTCGCATGCGCCTGGGCGATTACCGCCTCCGCTATGACGTGGTAGGCGATGAGGTCATCCTGCACTCGATGCGGCCGCGCGGCACCAGTTATCGCTGATCGTTCTGTGCGCTGAGGTATGATGTCACCAACTCCACCACATCCACGAGCATCTCCACGCGGTAGGCGTCCTGCCCCCGGATGCGCTCCGGGTTGAGCGCCCGAAAGAAGACTCGGTATTCATGCCCCCTGTTCGGTTCGTAGCTTCGAAAGTCGATTCGTGGGGCAGGGGCTTGCCTCCTGCCCCAGACACTGTGTCACCCCTTCGGCACATTCAGGGCAGGTGGCTAGGTCGCGCGCGACCGCCACGGCGGCCGTAGGCCTAGCCGCTCTGAGCCGCAGCGAAGGGTCTTGTGACGACAGGAATGAAAACAGGTAACTGTCCCTGGTTTCCCATCGAAATCATCAACGCGCGGGGCACCCGGCTACGCTTCTACAACCTCAAAGTCGACCAGTCCTGGCTTCGACACGTCGGCAACGCCGAAGGCACAGCACATCGGCCCGACGTCGCATCATGACTGGTCGTATCGGCCCGACCGCGGCGGCGCTGCATCGGGGAAGCAGGCGGTCATCATTCCCATGAGAACGATGAGATAGCACATCGCCTCGCAGCAGATGACATCGGACAGCTGAGGGGCATTGACTACCTTCCCGACTGAGTAGCCCATCCCAGCATCACCAAGATCAGCCAAATTCCACTGCGCTCCAATGGGGTCGCCATGTACGAGGTGATTCAGGCTGTCGCATACCTCCTTGACCTCTTCGATGTCGGCCTTGCCGCCACTCATCGTCTGCAGCATTTCAGACAAGCTGGGCCGCTCTCGGTATCGCCACCCGCCCTTCCACGTCTCGACCTCCTCCGGGTGAGCGCGGAGGTAGGAGATGATTGCGGCGCGCTCAATAAGCGGCCGCATCAACACCAGGGCACCGAAAAGATAGCCCTGCCGAACAAGCTCCCGAACCGTCAAAGCGAGGTTTATTCCTTGAGGGATGATCTGACAGGCAGCCTTCTGGAGGTCCGACAACTGAATGCGATGCGTGATCGCTGCTACTTGGCGGTTTACTTCGAGGCATCTGATGATGGCCTGGTCGAACTGGAACAGAGGTTCTCTCCCAAGGTAGGGCTCATTGGACGGCAGGTAAACTGGCTCGGGTGAGACCTTGCTGTCAGCCATCTCTCGGCACCTCCAATAAGCTGAGGTAGGATTGCCGCTGCGTTCCACACCGGCACGTAAGTCATTCTCGGTCGGGGGCACGTCTACCTGGCGGTCCAGTCACCGCGCTCGGCGTTGGGAAATCGGCCCGACACTTTGCCGATTGCTCCGGGGTAAGTAGGGACAGTTACCTATTATCGTCACCTACGGCTGTCCTCGGGCGACCGATGGGCAGCGGGCGAATGCGGCGGCCCGGTGTCCGCTCGACCTCGCCCAGGAAGCTGTGCGAACCCAGTGGCCGGTCTTGGTGTAAGCGCACACGTCCCCCTCTCGCTGTTCGTCCTGCGAGCGGCGTGACCATTGCCCCTACCGCCGCGCGTCCCACGCTGCATTCGATTCGTAGATTCGCAGGGCAGAAGCTTTAGGCGCCTCTGGAGCCTTGCCTCCTGCCCTGACACTCATGCCCACACCCCGGGCACGACGGCGCCGCAGAACTTGCACTTGCCGCCGCGCAGGTTGTTGTGGCGGATGGTGAAGACCTGGCGCTCGATAATCGTGCGCCCGCACTTGGGGCAGTAGGTGCTCTCGCCGGGGTGGCCGGGGATGTTGCCGACATAGACGTAGCGCAGCCCCTGGGCCATGCTCAGGTCGCGGCAGCGGGTGAGCGTCTCTGCGGGCGTGGGCGGCAGGTTGGTCAGCCGGTAGGTGGGATAGAAGCGCGAAAAGTGCAGCGGCACGTCGGGGCCGAGGTCGGCCTTGACCCATTGCGCGAGGCTCTTGATCTCGGCGTCGGCGTCATTCATGGTGGGGATGACGAGATAGACCAGCTCGAGCCAGATGCCGGTGCCCTTGGCGGCGGCGATGGATGCGAGCACGGGCTTGAGCCGCGCCGAGCAGTTGCGGCGGTAGAAGTCATCGCGGAAGGACTTGATGTCGATCTTGATGGCGTCGAGAGAACGGCACAGTCGCCGCATGGGGTCGGGATTGATGTAGCCCGCGGTGATGGCGACCGTGCGCACGCCGTGTTTGCGGCCCTCCCTGGCGACATCCTCGAGGTATTCGTAGAAGACGGTGGGCTCGCCATAGGTTCCCGCGATGAGCCGCACGCCGCGCTCGCGCGCCTGCATGACTATGTCCGCCGGCGGCAGGCGAAGCTCCCTGACCTGCTCGGGGCGCGCCTGCGAGATCTGCCAGTTCTGGCAGTTCTTGCATTCGAGATTGCACCCCGCGGTGGAGAACGAGTATATGAGGCTGCCGGGCAGGTAGTGAAAGAGCGGCTTCTTCTCGACGGGGTCGATCTGGGTCGTGCAGGCGCGGCCGTAAACGACCGTGTAGTACTCCCCGCCGCGGTTCTCGCGCACGCCGCAGTAGCCGCGCTCCATGTCGCCGACCTCGCACTCTCGCGGGCAAAGCTCGCAGCGCACGCGCTGCTTGGGCAGGCGCTTGTAATACAGCGCGCGGCGCACGTACCATTCGTCGGCGCGCCCAACGGGCACAGCCGAGGCGGCTGTGCCACATGCCGCCGCCAGCGCGCACGCGCCCACGGCCTTGAGCGCGCACTCGCGCACGAACTCTCGCCGCGTCAGGCCACTCATGCTTGCGCGCCTTCGCCCAGGCCGATGTCAATGCGCCGGATGCGCGACAGGTCGGCGGCGCCGAGGTTGTGATCGCCGTCGGCGGCGACGGCGATGTAGTCCGGATGCCGCCCCTCCTGCGCCAGAGTGGGCAATCCCGCGCGGCGGCGCAGGCGTTCGATGATGTCGAGGCCGACGGCATCCAGGGCCACGGCGTCGCGCGCGGCCAGGATGCCGTTGTAAGCGGCGCAGGCGTTGGGCTTGTAGGCCGGGCCGCCATCGTAGGTGATGGTCAGCGCGTCCGCGATCACCAAGCGCTGCTTGGCGCGGAGGGCGGGGAAGAGGTTGACGTCGGCGACCTGGGGGCAGCAGCGGTTCTCGTGCTGCTTGTTGGGGTTGTGGATGCTGCCGAAGTGATTCTTGAGGGCGATGGTGACGCCGGCGAGGTCGTGGTCCTTGACCAGCGGGACGTTGATGATGGCGGTGCACATCTCGGACACGATGCGGCTGAGGCAGGAGCCGACGGAGCCGGCCTCGATGGGTTCGGCATCGTAGCCTGAAACGTCGGAGCCGAAGCAGCGCACGCCGCGGCCGGTGTTTAGGGCGAAGCCCGCGCGCTCCAGCTCGCGGTTGAGGCGGTCGTAGATGATGATGCTCTCGCCCGGCACGCCGGCGGCGCGCAAGCCGGCCACGATGGCGTCCGCGATCTCAGGGTGAGTGGAGGCACGGGGCGCCGCCAGGCAGTTGACCTTGATCGCCACCACGTCGTCCGGCGAGAACAGCGACGCCCACGCCGCCGCGCGCTCTTTCTTACCGGTGAGGCTCGACATCGCGGCGTCAACCATGTCGCGCACCACGCCGGGGGCCACTTGCGAGTCGGCGCCGACAGCGCCGGCGTGCGTCACCTTGGCGACCACGGGGGGCGGACTGGAAGCCGGGGGCGCGGCCGGCGCTTGCCCGCCGGTTGTGTGGAGGGCTTTGGCCGCCGGGTGACTCGGCCCTCCCGTTCCCCCCAACAGGCGCGCGCCCAACCAGCCGCCTGCGCCGGCGGCGACGACACCCCCGGCAACCAGGCCCAGAAAGCGGCGCCGGCCGCGGCTGCGACCGGTGCGCCGGCTGCGGGAGGCGCGGTCGTGGTGGCGCAGATTTTGAATCTGCGAACCAGTTGGCAGGATACAATCCTGCCCCACAAGTGGCGCGTCCGCTTGCGACCCTTCGACAGGCTCAGGGTCGCCCCGAGCGCGGTCGAGGGGCGACCTGTCGCACGGCCCGTTTCCCACGAGTTGCCCTACCCTACCGACCGAGTTCATCCTCGCCGAAAACCTGCGCGGTGAAGCAGTACAGGTCGGCGCCCTTGCGCCACGCATCCGCGGGGAGACCGGCCTTGTACTGGCAAAGGTGGTTGAGCATCTCCTCGCAGGTCCAGCCCTGCTCCGTCGCCACCTGCGGCAGGTATACCCCCGCGCGACTGCCCTGGGACACCATGACCCCGTGCTTGCCGGCCACGAGCTTCGACGGGTCCTTCACCGGCTGCATCGGCGAGAGCACCGAGATCTCGATCGTCAGCTCGGGCACTTCCGCCGGGCGCACCGGCTCAAAGCGGAAGTCCTGCGTGGCCGAAGCGATGGCCCTGTCGCGCACGTTGAGGTAGAGGGGCTCGCGCCCCTCGAGGTCGCCGATACAGCCGCGCAGCATCTGCCCGTGCCGAAGCGTCACGAACACGCCGCGCGGCTGGGCCAGCATGGGGTCGTCCTCCGTGACCTCGATCACGGTGCGACTGCGCACGTATTCCTCGATCGCGCGCCGCGCCAGGCGCAGGAGCTTGCGCTGCTGGGCCTCGTTAAGCTCCGCCTCGCCGGAGCCTGGCGCCGCTTCCACCGACTTGTCGCTCATCGTGGCGCCCTCCTTGCCATAGATCGCTGCCGCGCAGTAGCCGACCACGCGGTCCTTCGTCTGCGGCATGGCATCCCCAGAGTTCGCATAGCACAGCACTTCGACCTTATCCGCGTCCAGCCGTTTGGCGGCCTCCATCACCGCGACCACGGGCCCCAGGCCGCACAGCGCACACTGCAGCCCCGGCGTCCCCCGCGCCAGCAAGCTCGCGCTCCTGGCCCGCACCCGCGCGGGATCGAAGGAGCTGATCGCATCCAGCGTTTGCGCGTCAACATCACACGCGTCTTCGTAGGCCGGATAGTGGGACATGTCGGAACTGGCGATGAGCAGTGCGTTGCGGCCCTTCAATTGCGCGGCTAGCGCCTGCGCCACCCGCGCGCAGTTGGCGCGGGAGAAGTCGCTCATCAGGACCGCCACCAGTTGGAACTTGCCAAGCGTGCGCTGCAGGAACGGAAGCTGGACTTCTATGCAGTGCTCGGAGGCGTGTGCATCGTCGATGAGCGCGAAGCCCTCGCGCCCGGCCAGCGCCGCCACCAGCGCTCGGTCGGCGGGGATCGTCCCCAGCGGCGTTTCCCAGGCCTTTGCCGAGCACAGCGCCGCGCCGCCGAAGCTTGCGCGGTGACTGGGGCCGACGACGACCACGGTGGCGACGGAGCGCCCCTTGAGCGCCGCGTAGGCATGACCGGCGACTTTGCCGCAGAAGTCGTATCCAGCGTGCGGAACGATGAGCGCGGTTATCGCCCGAGTGCTGGCCGACGCCTTGGCGGCGGCGAGGTAGCCGTCCACCGCACGCGCCAGGGCCCCGGCATCCCCGGGGTAGAACTGCCCGGCCACGGCGGGGGGGCGGACGTCGGGCCGGTCCGGGGGAGCGGCCGACGCCGCCTGTTGCGCTGAGCGGCTGCAACCGCCGGCGAGCAGGATCAGGGCT
>Ga0315294_10006873_pt1 | contig 12484 bp, 17 predicted proteins | sample YL17G13_40_MG_FD_203626 | JGI IMG/M metagenome (GOLD analysis project Ga0315294, IMG submission 203626) | Sediment microbial communities from Yellowstone Lake, YNP, Wyoming, USA - YL17G13_40 | ecosystem: Environmental > Aquatic > Freshwater > Lake > Sediment | place: USA: Wyoming | collected...
ACGGTTGCAAGTTCTACGAGGTTGCCGCCGTGGTTGCCGTGCCCGGCTCGCGGGTGAGGGTTCACGGCGCATGAAGGGCTGGCCGCTCATCGAGATGACCTCGCGTCTGACCGTGGACGCGAACAACGACAACGACCTGACTACGCCGGCGATCCGGCTCCTATTCGACTACATACGCCGCGAGAACGACAAGCGCGAGGCGTGGGAGCGGGTGCAGGCGATCCAAGTTTCACATTCCGCAACCTGAGGAGGGACACACGATGGGACAGGACAAGACGGCGCTGGTGAACGAGGGCGAGGGGATGCTTTCATGGGGTCGCCGCGTGGGACTGGTCCGCGAGGGCGAGGGCCTTGGCACCGGCCTGACGAGCGAGGACGCCAAGGCGCTCCGGGCGCTCTGGATCGAGCAGGGCGGCGTCCCCGCTTCCGCTTCCAAGTAGCTACCGCCCGGCCGTTGGTGCCCTGACCCCAACGGCCGGTTTCTTTTTTGAAGGGGGGACCGTCCATGCTGTTTACGCTTCTGCTGGTTCTGTGCGGGATCGTGCTTCTGGCGATCCTATTCGGAGAGGAGGACTGAGATGAGCTACGAGCCCAAGAACGATGTCATGACCGGTGGCCTGTTGGTTCCGACTCAAGGACCGCTGGGCCAGACGATCCAAGTTTTCCCGCGCCTCCTGTCGGACGAGATCGCCATGCATGTGGTTGCGGCCGTCATGGCGAATGAGGCCACGGTTGCCGTGGACGATGCGGTTGAGGGAGCCTACCGGATCGCGGACGCCATGCTGGCGTTCCGCGCCGGCCGCATGCACGCCGCCAAGCTGGCCGCAGGCAACGGCGAAAAGGCGTAGGAGGAGCGAGGGACGGGACAAGGCCGCGCGTTGGTTGAGCCAAGGTTCCCGGTTGGCCGGGCCGTGGTTTGCCGGGGTTGCGGCCTCATACTACAGAAGCCTGCACGGGGAAAGGGGTACAGGAATCCGCTCCTGAGATGGGGCGAGGAATGCGGTTGCAGGGAGAGGGCTGAAACACAATCACGCGCTCAGTTTGCGATCATCGAGCGCCTAAAGGAAAGGGACAGACAAAATGCCGAAAGCGAAAAAGGGAAACACGGGCCGGGCGGTTGATCCGGCTTTCGAAAAGGCGGCGGACGGGATGACGGTTGCATCCGGCGGCGGCTCGTATAACACGATGCTCGCCGTGAACGAGGAGGGCGATTGGCTCAAAGGCAAGTTCATGGGGATCGCGCTGAAGGCCGGGGTCGCCTCCCCGATCATCACATGTGAAGCCGTGGACGGCTCCGCTGTGACGCTGGGCAACAAGGGAGTGGCCGGTAGTGGTGGCGCCGCGCTCGTACCGGGCGAGACCTACGATTTCTACGCCGGCGGCCAGTTGCAAAAGGCTTTTGGGAATGTGGTCCGCGTGGGGAAGGGCAAGCAATCCCGCGTGGAATCCGTGACGCCCAAGTACAAGGACGGAACGCCGTTCGCGGTTCTGTGCCTTGGGAAGCAGAAGATCAAGAAGGGCGACTGGGCGGGTACGCTCTCGTGGCTCTTCGACATCCGGATTGACGCCAAGGGGAAGATACGGTAGAAGGGAGCATGAGCCTGAGAGGGACTTGGGTAAGCTAGCTTATGAAACTTGCGGTTGGCGCTAATCAGGCGGCCGGCGGGGGCCGGCGAGCGTCACGAAAGGCCCGGGCTCCGGGGGATGTCCCTCCCTCGACCCGGGCGCCGCGCTTTCTTGAATCACGCGAGTTGTTCCCGAAATCCTGCCCGGTTTGTGGTGAGCCCGTGTGCGCCGTATTCCGCCACTGGTCCAATCGCCTCTATTACAAGGAATGGCTTCACGAGCGCCGGCGTACGGGTTGGCGCCGGCGTCCCTGCATTCAGGTCATAGAACCCAAGCGCCGGCATGTGCAGTATCGCCCGGGCTACCGCTGGCCGTGTGAGAAATATTGGGGGATCGGCGGATGACCCGTCCGCGTTGGCGCGTGACATTTTGGTACAAGGATGGCCCCGTGCTGTTTTCGGATTATTACCGCCTTGAGGTCGCACGGTACGCGGCGGAGACCTTGAGGAGCAACAACGCGATACGCAAGGTTCGTTTGACTAGGGCGCCCCGATCATGACCCGCCGCCAGTTCCGCGACACCCGGGGCCGGTTCATCACCGCGCCCCGGGCCTCCTATCTATGGGAGGTCTCCCGGGACTACCGCTCCGTTGTCGTTCGCCGTTCCAAGGCCACGCGGATCGTGGCCGCGATCCCCAAGGCAACCGTCACCCGGGCGCGGCACGCCGGCCTGTCTACCATCGAAATCGCCCGGCGCGTCATCGCGCATGTCCCCGTTTTCCGGGTCAAGCGCCCCGGGAAGGCGCCGCCCAAGCCGGGCCGGTTCAGGATCGCCCCGGTCACGGATTGGCTCCCGGCCGCCGGCGCCATGGGGCCGGCCTTCAAGGCCGCCGGCATCAAGGCGGATTGGAACGAGGAGCGGGAGCGCGTTCTTGCCGCTAGCAAGGTCCGCCGGCCGCGCGTCGCCGGCGAGGTCAAGTATTTCCCGCGCCTCCCCGATGTATACCGCCCGGACCTCAAGCTGTTCTATGAGCGCGAGATGGATGACAAGGAAATGCAGGCTACGCGGTTCACCCGCGCGTACATATGGGCGTCCGTGGAGGTCTGGCCCTCCGGCGAGGGCTACAAGGTCCCGGCCCGGCTCGTGGTATCTCCGCCGCCGCGCGGCCTGCTGGGCGCGGACGAGAAGCCGCGCAAGGGCCAGCGCCCCGTCCTCACCATGATCGGGCTCCCGGTCACGCGGGGACGGTTGAGCGAGCTTGGCCGCAAGCCGCTCAACATGGAGGAGTGGAGCGATTTCCTGAACCGCCGGACCGGGACGCATTATCCCGTCTGGTCCAACGCGGTGATGGGGTATCTCAAGGCCAAGAACATTCTTGGCCGGCCCGTTGACCTGATCGGTTACTTGCCCACGGAATCCGCCAAGCGGAAACCCGTGGAGGGGCGCAAAGGGAGGAAACGATGAAACATATGGACGCGGTTGAGAGGCCGGAACGGGCGCGGCGTTGTCGCTTGGAGCCGGTTGACCGGGCGCTTTGCCGCTCCGGCTTCGATTACGGCATGTCGCTCTCCCCGGGAGATGCGCGGCTCGTGTACCGCCAGAAGTGGACGGCGCCGGACAAACCCAAGCCGGTATTCGGCTCCTGCACGGTTGATATCGGGGACTCATGGGCCTACGGGTGCATGCTCGCGGTCCTCCGCGTGCTTGGGCTCAAGCGGGGCGTGACGCTCTGGCCGTTCACGGGTTGCTAAAAGAGGTCGCATACCCGCCGTACCTGATCGCCAACGGGATCACGGGAGCCCGGCGCGGATTCAACGGGCCGTGGCTCCTCGCCGCTTTCGATACCGAAACCGTCCGGGGCGAGCCGTTCAAGTTGCAACTCGCTTTCGGCCCGGAACCCAAGGATGTCCGCGTGTGGGATGTGACCCCGGATACCATCCTTGGGATTTTCGTTTCCGCGCTGGGGGAATGGGTCCGAACCCGCCGCCTTTGCGCCGTGTACGCGCACAACCTCAAATTCGACCTGTCCGCGCTCCTCTACAACCGCCGCGAGCTATTCGGCACGGCGGCCCGGGAGTTCGATCTCGATTGCGGCGAGGCCGTCATGCACGCCTATGTTGATAAACTGTGGTTCGCAAAACTTGATTACGGCGAGCATCGCATGGTCTGGCTCGTGGACTCCCGCGCCGTGTTCCTTGGCTCGCTCGCCAAGGCGGCGGAGATGACCGGCTCCCCGTTCGCCAAGCTCGCGCACCCGGAGGGCCTTGGCCGCAGGCGCCTGCACGGCCCGGAGTTTGAGGCGTACATCCGGAACGATGTCCTCGCCGGCTACCATGTCGCCCGGGCGATAGAGGCCATGCACAAGGATTACGATGTCCCGTTTTCCCTGAGCGCTCCCCATTTCGCGTCCCGCGTATTCAAGCGCCACTACCTCAATCCCCACAACATGCCGTTTCCGCCGCCGGATATCGCCCGGGCGGCGGAGCTTGCCTATCACGGCGGCAAAAATCAGATGTCTGTTCCGGCCGGATGGTACAAGAGGGCGTGGGAGTTGGATATCAACAGCGCGTATACCAACGCCATGAAGAACCTTCCCTCATTCGTAGCCGGCGAGTATGTACGGGTCACTGAGGTTCCGCACGGCGCCCATGGCGTCCTCTGCATTTCCGGCCGGCGGTCCTCTTGCCCGTACGGCGTTGTGTTCTCTCATTCCTTCCAACCGTTGCGCGAGGATTTCAACGATGTTTGGGTGACGGTGTACGAGGTTGAAGAGGCTCTCCGCCAGAAAGAGCTTGACCTCACCCGCTGTTGGGGATGGGTCTGGCGAGCGAAGCCGGGCGCCCCCACGCCGCTCCGGCTCTACGCGGAACGCTTCTTTAAGCTCAAGCAGTTGGAGCTACGGAAGGCCGGCAAGGGGAGCCTGTCGTACTACACGACCAAGCTCCTCGCCAACAGCCTGTACGGCAAGTTCATGCAGACCGTCCGCGAGGTCTGCGAGGTTGATCTCGACCCGGACACCGGGGAGGCGGAGATAGTGGAGACATGGAGGGCCGGCGGGATGTACCATCCGTTCCTCGCGTGCCTCATCACCGGCTTTGTGCGCGCCCAACTGCACGCCATGGAGCATCTCACGCGCTCGCTCCACTCCTCCACGGACGCAGTGAAAACCCAGATCAATCCCCGCGAGGTCCGCGAGTTCATTGGCGAGGGATTGGGCAAGTGGAGTGTCGAAATCGGCCCGTCCTCGTTGCTTCTCCTCCGGCCCAAGCTGTACATACACGAGCCTTCCGCCGCCGGCGGCAAGGTCAAGTACGCGCTACACGGTTTCCACGGGGACCTCAAGGCGCTCATGGAGGCCGTGGGGACCCGGGCCGATCCGGGTCCCGTGTTCCGGGGGAAGCGGTTCAAGTATTTCGCTCAACACTGTTGGACGATCCGCGAGACCCTCATCCGGAAGGCGGACAGGCGCCTTCCGTTGGACATCGAGCAAGTGGGATATTTCCTCAATGCCGTACAGGAGCCCGGGTTTAGGGCGATCATGCCCTGACTTGACGCCGGGCGGGAAGGCTGACAACCTTACAACCATGGGAAAGAAGAAAGACGAGGAGCAGGAGCTACAGCTGGTTGAGTTGACGCCGCAGGAGCGTGCCTTGGAGAATATCCGGGCGAGGATCGCGGACCTGAGCGGGGACGGTACGGCCGTGGTCTATATACTCCGGGGCGAGGAGCCGTTCCGGCGCGGCAAGTTGAGCCTCCGGACCCTGTTGGACGATCCGGACCTGATCGGGAAGAAATACGGCGGCGGATCGTACATCGTGGACTTCCGCGATCCCACGGGCGCCCTGTTTTCAGACTGCCAGCGGTCCGTACCGTTCAACTTCGACCCGCTCACATACGGCCCGGAGAAGGATCTTACCAAGCCGGCCGGCCAGTCCGGTTCTTCCGCGCCCTCCGCCGATGGAATGGCGGAGCGCATGCTCGTGCAGTTGGAGGCGGTCCGGACTGAGGCCGCCGCGCGGGACCGGGAGCATGCCCAGCGCCAGCATGAGCTTATGCTTGAGATGATCCGCTCATCGAAACAACCGGCTTCCGCCAGTCCCGCCGAAATCCTCGCGCTCGCCCAGCAGATCGCCGGTCGCCAGTCCACTGGCATGGACGCGGCCGGGGTCGCGGCAATCGTGGGGGACATCGTTGACAAGGTGAAGGGCGCCGGGGACGAGGACACTCTTTCCATGGCCGTCCGTGAGGGGATCAAAATGCTAACGGAGATGGCCGGCCGCGAGAAGCCGGCCGGCGGCCGTGCGCTCACGGGGCCGGCCGCTCCAGCCAATCCGCCGGCGGGAGGGAACCAGATGGCAAAGGGCAACGGGAGCGGGAAGATATTCGAATGGATTTACAAGGCCGTGGTTCCGCAACTGGTCCGCGCGGCGACGGCCGGCAAGCAGGCGGCCGACATCGCCAGCGAGTTGATGGAACGGTTTGAGGGTCCGGAGGGCGAGGCCGCGCTGTACGAGCTTGTCACCCGCGCGGACCTTTTCGACTACCTCGCCGGATTCGATCCCGGGGTGAGGTCGCATATCCCGTGGTTCACGGCGCTCCGTGACGCGATCCTCGCCACATACAAGGAAGAAGCGGCGGAGCCGGAGGAGGTCGCAACCCCTTGATGGGCGGTACGCTGGGAATCGCCAAGGTAGAGCGCCGGGTCATGCTATGGCCCGGCGCCCTTGGGACTTTCCAGACCCTTGGGATCATGCGCGAGTACATAAGGAAGGACGCCGCCGATCCCGGCGTCAGATGGTTGGCCCGTTGGGCGGTCAAGGACTGTACGCCTAACAACAATGAGCAGTATGCTGACGCGCTCCGGGCCGGCCTTCAGGAGTGGTTTCCGTACCAGCGCGATCCGCGCGGCGTGGAGGAGTTGACCCGGCCGGCGCGGATCGCGGCGGAGATAATCCGGGGCGAGCAGTTGGGGAACGACTGTGACGATTCGGCAATGCTGGGCGCGGCCATGGCTTCCGGGTTGGGGATGCGGGTCCGGCTCCGGGCCATGGTGATAGACGGGCCGCTCGCGCCGTTCCGGCATGTACGGGCGGAGGCGCTTTCGCTCCGTGGTTGGCATAGTCTCGATGTCGCTTTTCCGGCGGCCAAGGATTCCCGGCCGCCAATGTTGAGGGAGGTCTAGCATGGCATACACGGATGACGGGGTTGGGTTGGGGAGGCGCCGGACGGCGCGGGTTATTCGCATGAAGCCGGCGGGGTACGCAGGCAAGCCGGCGGGTCCGCCGCCTCCGGGCAAGGCGTACGCGGCCACTCGCCGGAAGCTCATGCTTTCCAAGGTACGCCGTGGCCGGCGGGGATTGGGCGCCTATTCCGAAATGGACGCCTATTCCGATGACGGGCTGGGCAAGCTCCGGCTCAAGAAGCTGTTCAAGCCTCCCAAGGTACTCAAGCAGGCGGTCAAGCGTACCGTGGCGCGGCTAAAACCTTCCAAGGCGGTCAAGGCCGCATTCTCCGCCAAGAACCTCCGGAAGAATCTCAAGATCGCCGGGATTGTGGCGGCCGTGGCCGGCGTTGTGGTTGGCGGCGTGATACTTGGCCCTGCGATAATCGGCAAGCTGGGAGGAAAGGCCCTCTCCGCCGCCGCCAAGGCCGCCGCGCTGAAGAAGAAGGCCGGCGAGGTGCTTGGATCGGACGCGACACCGGAGCAGATCACGCAGGCCGCCGCGCAATACGATGCGCTCCCGGCGGACCAGAAGCCTCCGCTTGAGCCCGTGCAGGCCGTGGACCAGTCCGGCGCCGTTGTCGCCACTGTCCCCGCTACCTCGTATGTGGCAACGCAGACCGTGGAGGTCCCCGCGCCTGCAACCGGCGGCATGGAGCCGGAGGGCGCAACCGTGGTGACGCAGGCCGGCGGCGCTCCCGGCGTGGGCGGCTTCCCGGTTCTCCCCGTGGCAATCGGGGTCATCGTGGTGGGCGGCGTCCTCTACATGGTATTCAGGAAGAAGCGGTAGAGTGGCGGCCGATCTTCCGACCCAACTCGACGCGGAGGCGTCCAAGGTCAACGCGGCTATGCTGTCGTTCGTTGGCGTAACCGCGCGACGGATCGGGGCGCTTGCGGACTTGAACCCAGCCGCGTACTCCGACCTCAAGCCGGCCTCGCTCGTGATTCAGGGAACGATCATCGCGTGGCGTGCCGCGTACCGCAAGACCGTAACCGATGGATACCGGCCGGAGGCCGTCACGGCGTTGCTCGCCGCCGGCGCCAAGCTCCGGAGGGAGTTGGCCGCCATGCAGTCCGCCGCGAAATCCGCGAGCCCGTCCGCGCTGGGGTACGCCGTGCGCGGGTCCATCCGGGTCATGGGCGAGGTCACTGCGGACATCGCCAAGGGCGCGGCGGCCGTGGGGCGGGGCGTCATCGAGGCCGGGCAGTCCACGCTCGCAATTGCAAAGTGGTGGCCTTACCTCGCCATGGCGTTCGCCGTCATGTATTTCGCCGGGCCGCAACTGCTGGGAAGCGCGGTCAAGGGCTGGGCGGAGGGAAGGCGTAAGCATGTCTCGTGAGCGGCTCCGGCTCATGTACGGCCGGATCACCCGGATCGAGGGGACCCGGACCACGGGCGAGTACAAGGGCCAGCGGTTCTACCATGATTTCAAGGATAAGGTGCAGGCGTGGGCGGTCCCGGCCGGCGCACGGATCGCGGGGCGGAAGCTCGCCCGGCGGACCGTTATCCTGATAGGAGCCCGGGACATATGGGGGTGACGCTCGACCCCCTCGCGGCTGTCCTCCTAAACCTTTCCACGGCAAGGCGTTTTCTTGAGGAGGGGAATGTCCTCCTCGCCCGGGCGGCCGTGGCCGATTCCCTTGACCTCCTCACGCGCTTGACAGGCCCCCGGGGACCTGACAACCTTCCTCCCGATGACGGACGGAGAGGCTTTATCAACAACGCACGGCCTCGTATGTACAACGACTTCAAGCAACGCAACGCCGAAAGACGGAGGCTAACACGATGACTGAGGCCCCTTGGTTCAGGAACGACCCCCGGGAGAATCCGGCGGAGTTGATCGTGCTGGGCGGCAACCGTCCAAAATCACGGAGGTCTAAAATGGCAGGGAAGAAGAAGCACAAGAAGGGCAAGATGCCGGCCGCGCTCAAGGCGTATTGGGCCAAGCACCGGCACAAGAACGCCCCGGGCAAGAAGCACCACAAGAAGCACACGACCAAGGCCGCGTACCGTCCGCGCCGGCGTGCGCGTTCCAACGCGCCGGGCTCCATGATGGGCGGATGGATCGTCCTCCCCTCGATGCAGGAGGGGCTCTGGTCCCTGATCGGCGGGATCGGTCTCCCGTTCGTTGAAAAGGTCTCGACCAACCTGTTGGGCGGGTTCCTCCCGATCCTGCAGGCGGGTATCCCCAATGTCGCGCTGGGGTTCGTTGGCGGGTCCATTGCCGCCGGCGTGGCGAACAAGTTCGCCGGCCCCGTGGCCGGTAAGGTTGTGATGATCCTGAACACAGGCCGCGCTGGCGCTCGCCTCGCGTACCATGTTTCTGGCGGCGTTGTCGGCCTCGCTGACGGCGCCGAAAACCCGGGCCTCAACGCCTACACGGATGAGGTCATGGGCGCTCTTCCCGATCTCTCCGCGCTCCCTGAGTTGGGCGCGGATGCGGGTGAACCTGAAGGAATGCCGGCGACTGTCGGAGCCGACAGCATCACCGGGGGTCTGTAACAACTCGTTCCGAATCCAAACGCAGGAGGTACTAGACGATGAGAGGTAAGGTAGACAGCGCAATCGGGCGGTGGCTCGCCATGCCGGGTTTCACCAAGCTCAACAACTGGGTGTATTTCGCGGAGGTCGCCGTCGCGGCGGCCGATCTGGCGCCGCCGTACGATTTCTTCAATACGGCGGCAATCGGCGTTTCGAACATTCAGCGTTCGAACACTTTCGCGCCCTCGCCGGAGAAGTTCATCCTTGCGAGCATCAACATGGTAGTCAAGTTCCCCACGGACACGCCTTCCAACGCCACGGCGGCCGATGTCGCCAACATGGCGAACGCAAACCGGATCATCCGGGGGAACCTCAAGTTGTCGCTTCAGGCATCGCAGGGCCAGACGGTCCTCGATGTCCCGTGCGAGGCGCTCCCGGCCGGGCCTGAGCCCACGGGGATGATCTCCGCAGGCGGCGTGGTGACGAGCGGCGGATACGGCCAGCAGGACGCCTATCCGTTCTACTTCCCATTCGAAAAAGAGACCGCGAGCGTTGTGCAGTTGGTTCTCAACAGCGCGGCGGCTCTCACGACCATGACGATCCCTCTGGCGTGCCGCGTCCAGATTCGCTTCAACGGAATCCGGATGCTCGCAACCGGGGGCGGAGTTCCGCAACTGACGCAGTAGTTCCATGACCGCGAGGGGCGCCGGCTTTCCCTCCTTTCCCGGCCCCCTCCGGTCCGGCCTTATAACCGACACCGGAGGTAGAGAATGAAGAATGTAAACTTCCCGATTGACGCCAAGTGGAAGCCGTGGACCTATTCGATCCCCGTGCAGACCTTCACGGGCGCGGCCACGCCGGCGATCCTGTCCCCGCGCGTGACGCTCGATGCAACGACTTGGTTCGTCTGCACCCACGCAACGCTCGTGGGCGGGGCGATCCGGGCGCTGATCCGGAGGAACACGGACAGCTTCAGCAACCAAGCGTTGCACTCCTCGATGCTATTCGGGACCAACCTCCGGCCGTACTACTTCCCGGCGCCGATATTCTGCGGCCCAAGCGCGGAGTTTGGGCTCGACATGACCAACGCGGCCGGCGCGGCCTCCACGGTCCGGGTACAGTTCCACGGGATCATGGTTGACGGGACCCGGGAAACGGTCAAGGCCGGCGTGGGACCGCTCGCCACGGCGAACGGGTTCGCGGAGTTCTACGGCTACGGCATGACCCGGGCGTACACGGCCAACGAGCGCGAGAAGATGACACAGAAGCTCACCGGGGACTTCGATTTCCTGCTGTGGGAGTTGATGGCCTTCTCCACTGGCGCGTTTGATTCGCAGTTCTCCACGAGCGGGGATGTCCATTTCGATGACAACCTGATCCCCAACCTTGGGAGATTCGGGACGGCGGAGTATCCCGGTTTCCGTCAGGGCTGGTTCATGCCGGGATCGTCCACGGCGATACTCGACATTCAGGACACGAGCGGGGCGCCCAACGCCTTGGAGATTGGGCTAATGGGGGTCCGGTTCCCCAAGGCGCAGTAACATGGCGCCTTCGCCGGTTGGGCCAACGCCCGGGTTGAGCATGCTACTCGCCGTGAACGAGTACCACACCCCGACATTCCAAGGGACCCGGCTCCCGTTTGAAACTTGGGTTCCACCGGCTCCCGCGTACGCGCCGGAGGTCCGCGAATCGGCGCGGTTGGAATCCGCCCGGGACGAGCGCATGCAGCGGGCACAGATGCATTGCGCTCCGCTCCGGTTCTTCGCCGTAGTGGCGCCGGGGATCAATGTCCCGTTCAACGCCGTAGCCGCCTCCTATGTTGCAACGACCTCGCAGATAATCACGGGCGCGTATCTCCATGTGAAGATACACAACGGGATATCCGTTTTCCTCGCGGCGGCGCTTTCCAAGGTTCCCAATGTGGTCGCGCTCGCGGCCGGGACCGGCGGGGATACTAGCATCCTTGAGCGTTGGGACATCTTCACATCCAGCCTCACGGGGGAATGGTTCCTCCCGCGCGGACAGGACTCCCCGCAAAACTTCTATCTCAATGTGGGCGAGGGCATCTATTTCCTGATCGCCGGCACGGTCTCCGGCGCGATCCCGGGGGCGTTCCTTGGCGGCAACGCCGCGCTCTACTACCAGATTACGGAAAGGCAGGCGGTATAACATGGCTCCCCCGTTACCGCTCCCGCTCAACTTCACTCCGCTGTACCCCTCGTACATCTCGCCGGCCGGCGGGGGTACATTCGCGGTGAACCCGTCCATGCAGGCCGCGCTTGGCGTCACGCGGACATGGACGCCGGAGGTTTTCCGCGAGACATTCGAAACGACCTTGGGAGCAAACCCGTGGCCGTTCCCGGCGTCCGAGCCCCTGATCGGGAACCCGCTCGTACCGGGCTGGATCAATTGCCCGGACGGGAGCCTTGACGCGACCACGCTGATCTGCTGGTCAAGCGGCTCGCGGCTGGGCGGCTTCAACGAAATGTCCCTGTTCACCTATCCGGCGCCGTTCGCGGACACCGGAGCGACCAAGGCAACCACGAGGCAGTTGGGCGCCGTGGAGGGCAAGCGGTTGAGGTTCTCGTTTGAGATATGGGACCCGACTTTGCCGGCCACGGGAACCCAGCAGATTGGCGTATTCCCGGCAACGACTAGTAGCGTCAACTCCAACGGCCCGTTCTACATCTCTTTCGATTGCGCCGGGACGATTGAGGTCTGGTACAACGCGGGACACCAGACATTCCTCAACGCTTTCGTTCCGGGGCCGGGGAACCGCGTCCGGATCAAGGCGGAGCAGAACGCCACGTTGGACCTGATCGTGTACATTGATCTAGGCGCGGGTTGGACCGTGCTTTTCTCCGGCGCCGGCGTATGCAACCCCTTGACAGTGGACTATGTGACCGTGACAAACTACAGGATCACTGATCCGGGGGCGAACAAGCCTATCGGGAGCGTGGACGGGATCGTGCTTGAACCGCTCGCCGCCGTCCCGGTCACGGTTGCAACCAACAGCTTTCAGGGTGACGAACCGACCAACCCCGTGAGCGCCGCCGGCGTGGCGAGCTTGAGCTACGGCGCGTACGGATCCGGGTTCCTCACCAACGCGGACAAGGTGTCATTCCAGACCAGCCTTGACCTCGTGCATTTCGCCAGCGCCGGGCCGGACATCGAGGGCGCGGCCGGCGGGTACGGGCAACAGGTCAATGTCGCAA
>Ga0315294_10006876_pt1 | contig 12482 bp, 11 predicted proteins | sample YL17G13_40_MG_FD_203626 | JGI IMG/M metagenome (GOLD analysis project Ga0315294, IMG submission 203626) | Sediment microbial communities from Yellowstone Lake, YNP, Wyoming, USA - YL17G13_40 | ecosystem: Environmental > Aquatic > Freshwater > Lake > Sediment | place: USA: Wyoming | collected...
AACAATTCTTGAAGCGGACTTGGTAGTAATAGGTCCCGGAGACCTTTATTCAAGCATTCTTCCGAACCTGCTATTTAAGGAAATCATTCAAGCAATTAGAGAAAGCAAGGCAAAGAAAGTTTATGTTTGTAATCTGATGACAAAATTTGGCGAAACGAATAGTTTTACAGTAAGAGATTTTATAGGCAGGGTTGAAGAGTATCTCGGCGAGAAGGTTTTGGATTATGTAGTTTTCAACAACAAAAAACCGTCCAGAACCAGAATATTAAAATACGAGAAAGAAAAGGCAGAATTTGTTAAATTAAAAGGTCAAGACCTTAAAGAAAAAAAAATAAAAATTATCGAAGGTAATTTTCTAAGACCGAGAGGTTTTATCAGGCACGATCCTGATAAATTAGCAAAAGCGTTAATAAAGCTATAAGTTTATGCAAGCGGTTATTCTGGCAGCCGGAGAATCTTCAAGATTCTGGCCGATGAACCATGTACACAAATCCTTGATAACAATAATGAGCCATTCTTTGATTTGGTATGCGATCGAGGGTTTGAAAAAATCAGGTATAAAAGAAGTAGTTATTGTTCAGGGTCGTAAAAGGGATGTTGAAAAAGAATTAAAAGATGAAAAATTCCTTGGAATAAAGGTAAGGTATGTAATACAGAAGACACCGACCGGAACGGGAGACGCTATTTTATCCGCTGAAAAATTCTTAAAAGACCAATTTTTTGTTTTAAACGCAGAGAGGGTTGACGCAAAAGATTTTATAGAACCAATTTTAGAAAAAGAAAGGAGGACCGGAGCAAAATTAATTATTTTGGCAGGTAAAACCCAGACGCCTTGGGTATTCGGAATCTTAAGGTTCAAAGGAGACAAGATACTTGAAGTAATTGAGAAACCAAAGCCCGGAAAAGAACCATCAAACTTAAAAGTCGTCGGAATCTATTATCTGCCAAAAGATTTTCTTCACTATTTAAAAAAGGTTCCAAGCCATCCCCATTCTTTAGAAGAAGCTTTTTCTTTGTGGGCCAAAGAAAAAGACGGAAGATTATGCTTGATCAATAAAGAGACCTTGGCACTAAAATATCCTTGGGATTTGTTCGGAATCGTGAAATATTTGACAGATGAATATCTAAAGTCAGGAATTGATAAAACTGCAGATGTTGCAAAAAATGCGGTCATTAAAGGCAGAGTTTTTATAGGAAAAAACACTAAGATTTTAGAGGGAGCAATTATAAAGGGCCCTTGTTTTATAGGAGATAATTGCCTTATTGGGAATAATTCAATAGTTAGAGATTATTGTAATTTAGAGAATAATGTTATGGTTGGCGCCTTGGCAGAAGTAACAAGGACAATAATTCAGGAAAATACTCACCTGCATTCAGGATATTTTGGCGATTCAATTTTGGGAAAAGGAAGCTCTTTTGGTGCTGGAGTGATAACCGCCAACGTACGTATACAAAAAGATACTATAAAATCAATTGTTAAAGGGGAAAAGATAGACACAAATCTGACTTCTTTTGGAATGGTTGTTGGAGATAATACACGTTTTGGAATTAACACTTCGGTCATGCCCGGAGTTTTTGTAGGTTCAAATTGCATGATCGGTCCTCATTCTCTGGTTCGCGAGAATGTTCCGGACAATACAACTTTTTATTCCAAGTTCGAAGAAGTTATAAAAAAGAACGAATAAACAAGGAATCTAAATGGAAATTCTGAAACTAGAAAGAGAAAAATTATCCGAACTTTTAGTTGTCGTTGTGAGGGATTTAAGAAAAGGAAAGGTTATCGCGATTCCGACAGATACGATCTACGGCTTGATAGCGGACGCTTCTAATGGAAAAGCTGTAACGAAGGTTTTCAAGATAAAAAAGAGGCCGGAAAGTAAAGTTTTTCCCGTTTTCGTGAAAGATATAAAAATGGCAAAGAAATTTGCCAAAATAGATAAAAGACAAGAAGAATTTCTAAAAAAATATTGGCCGGGAAAGGTAACAGTAGTTTTAGAAAGGAAAGGCAGAAAAAAGATTTACGGAGTTGAAAAAAAAACAATTGGGCTCCGAATTCCCGACAGTAAAATCATCAATGCAATTATTAGTAAAATAAAAAGACCCTTGGTTCAAACTTCGGTTAACATTTCAGGCCAGCCCTCGATAAATGATCCTGAAAAAATATCAGAAATTTTTTTGGGGAAAAAATTTAAGCCGGATTTAATTATAGATGATGGTCCGATAAAAGAAGGCCTTCGGTCAACTTTAGTCGATTTGACCGGGGAGGAATTAAAAATATTAAGAGAGGGCGCAATAAAAATACAATGGAACGCAAAAATTTAAAAAAAACAGATCCGAAAATTTACGAACTGATAGAGGCTGAAAAAAAGAGGAGGCAGGAGGGTTTGGAAATGATTCCTTCTGAAAACCACACTTCGCGAGCAGTGCTTGAGGCTTTGAGTTCGATTTTAAATGACAAATATTCTGAAGGTTATCCGGGGAAAAGATACTACGGCGGGAACGAAAATATTGATAAAGTGGAATCTCTCTGTCAGGAAAGGGCAAAAAAACTTTTCGGCGTTCCCTATGCAAATGTTCAGCCTTATTCCGGCTCTCCGGCAAATCACGCTGTTTATTTTGCTGTTTGTGAGCCGGGAGATGTTGTGATGGGTTTGAGCTTGCCGCATGGCGGCCATCTGACTCACGGCTGGAAAGTTAATTTTTCAGCTAAATATTATAAATCTATTCAATACGGGGTCAGTGAGGCGACGGGGTTGATAGATTACGAAGGGATGGAAAAGTTGGTTTTAGAAAATAAGCCAAAACTGATCTGGGTCGGGGCAACCGCTTATCCGAGAATTTTTGACTGGAAAAGATTGAGAGAAATTGCAGACTTGTGCGGAGCTTACCTTGCAGCAGACGTTGCTCATATCGCAGGACTAATAGTCGGAGGCGTTCATCCGAGCCCAGTACCCTATGTTCATATCGTGACCACTACGACGCATAAGACGTTGAGGGGCCCGCGAGGAGGAATAATTATGGTAACAGAAGAAGGCCTGAAAAAAGATCCAGATCTCCCGAAGAAAATTGATAAAGCAATTTTCCCAGGATTGCAAGGCGGTCCTCACGAACATCAGATAGCCGCAATTGCAGTTTGCCTGAATGAAGCGGCCTTGCCGGCTTTTAAGAAATATGCGGTGCAGATAGTAAAAAATAGTAAAGCACTGGCGCAAGAACTTATAAAATATAGATTTAATTTGGTTTCAGGTGGCACGGATAATCATTTGATATTGGTTGACCTGAGGAATAAAAATATTTCCGGCCAAGACGCCGAAACCTTACTTGATAAAGCCGGGATTACCGTAAACAAAAATACGATCCCTTTTGATCCAAATACGCCATTTAAACCTTCGGGAATAAGATTAGGGACGCCAGCTTTAACCACAAGAGGCATGAAAGAAAAGGAGATGAAAAAAATTGCCGCATGGATTAACGAAATTGTTTCGAATCCAAAAGCATGCTTAAGCATAAAAAAAGAAATTAAGAATTTTTGTAAAAAATTTCCGATACCATGATTATACTAGACGGCAAAAAAACAGCCCAAAAAATATTAAGGAATATAAAAAAGGAAACCAATGTCCGAAAATTAAAATTGGGATTGGCTGTCGTTCAGGTCGGCGATAATCAAGTTTCAAGCGTTTATATCAATCAGAAAAGAAGGGTATGCGAGAGCTTGGGAATTCTATTCGGACTATTTAATTTTCCCGAAAGCATTGAAGAACAGGAGTTAAGGAAAGAAATATCAAGAACCGCGGAGAATCCCGAGTATTCAGGATTGATAATTCAATTGCCTTTGCCAAAAAAATTCAATACGCAGGAGATACTGAATTTGATTCCTTCGGAAAAAGATGTTGACGTTTTGTCTGAGGCGAGTCTGGGAAAGTTTTATACAGGAAATCTTAAAATTTTCCCGCCGGTAGTTTGCGCCATTTCAACACTGCTAAAGGAATATAAAATCGGGCTGGAGGCGAAAAATATCCTTGTTATTGGAAGCGGAAGATTGGTCGGTAAGCCTTTGACTCTTTGGTTCGTCAGCCAAGGCGCCACCGTTTCCATAGTAAACAGCAAAACAAAGGATATCCCTTTCTTTTCTAAAAACGCGGACATAATAATTTCAGGGGTAGGAAAACCGAACCTGATTATGGGCAAAACAATAAAGGAGGGAGTTGTTCTTGTCGATGCTGGAACGAGCATTGAATCGGGAAAATTAAAAGGTGACGTCGATTTCGCCAGCGTTAAAAATAAGACGGGCTATATTGCTCCCGTCCCCGGAGGCGTTGGTCCAATGACGATCGCCTGTTTGATAAATAATTTGTTGAAACTAAATAAATAATTTTTGCAGAATGAACGGTATAGATGTAGCTATTTTTCAAACAATTAATCAGTTTGCCGGTAGGTGGCCGTTTTTGGATTCGCTCGGGGTATTTTTTGCTTCCCGCCTGGAATATTTTTTGTGGTTCGCTCTTTTTCTGTTCTTACTCAAAAATTTTAAGAAAAACATTTTTTTTGTTTTACACACTTTTGGCGCGGCGGCCTTTTCAAGATATTTTATTGCGCAGGTTGTCAGATGGATCTGGTACAGGCCTCGTCCTTTTCTTGTAATGAACGTAAATCAGTTGCTTCAGCACACAAACGAAGCATCATTTCCTTCGGGACACGCTTCTTTTTATTTTGCGATGTCAACAGTCGTTTATCTTCATAACAAAAAAGCCGGCATTATTTTTTTTATAGCCAGCTTATTAATCACTTTTTCCCGGATTTTTGTGGGAATCCATTGGCCGACAGACATTTTAGCGGGCGGTATAATTGGTATTTTGTCAGGAAAAGCAGTGGTTTACTTTTTCAAAAAGTTTGCGCTTTCCGAAAAGCTGAAATTATTAAGATAAGGAAACCTTATTGCGGGTGATGAAAAAAACGGCTTCAGCCGTTTTTTTGTGCCGCGGGTGGGAGTCGAAGAGTTGCCCGAAGGCATTCCCTCGCTCATCCTGCGGGGATGCTTCGCATGAAACAGACAATGCAGGATTCGCTCGGAATTCAGGGGGTGTGTTCTCTGCGCACCCGAAACAAAATCATCAACCCATTTGAGAATGGATTGATGATCTTTGGTGCCGCGGGTGGGAGTCGAACCCACACGACCGTGAGGTCATACGATTTTGAGTCGTACGCGTAAGCCAATTCCGCCACCGCGGCATTTTCGAGTTAAATTTATCAGTTTTCAGTTCAACCGTCAACTGGTTTTTTATTAGATTCGCACTCGATATTTGAACATTTTATCTGTTTTCTTTTTGTCTGAACCATAAGCGAGCCGCATTTCGGACATTTTTCTCCGTATGGTTCACCCTGAGCTTGCCGAATGGGTTTGTCCCATAAAGCAAAATCGCATTTCGGAAACTGGTTGCACCCATAAAAAACTTTTTTTCTCTTCGTCCTTTTTTCTACTAGGTCTCCCATTCCGCACTTAGGACACTTAATACCGATCCGATTATCTTTAAGCGATTCAGTGTATTTGCATTCGGGGAACTTTGAGCAGGCGTAAAACTTGCCGTATTTCCCTAATCTAATTATAAGAGGAGCTCCGCATTCGGGGCATTTTTTGTCTGTTTGTTCGTGAAAAACCTCTTTTTTCGAAACATCTTTATACTTCTGTTCAAGATTTTTCGCGAAGGGGTCGTAAAATTCATTCATCACTTTCACCCATTCCTCTTTCCCCTCGGCAATTTTGTCTAAATCTTCTTCCAGATGCGCTGTGAATTTGATATCCACTACTTCCGGAAAATTAGCCACTAAGATGTCGTTAACTACAAATCCGATTTCAGTAGGTTTGAAAAATTTCTTTTCATCTTTTTCTATATAATTTCTTTCCTGAATTGTTCCTAAAATAGGCGCGTAGGTTGAAGGCCTGCCAATTCCATTTGTTTCCAGCGCTTTAATTAAAGTTGCTTCGGTGAATCTTGCGGGCGGCTGGGTAAAATGCTGAGCGGGGGTAACTTCTATTAATTCGAGATTTTCGTTTGCTTCCAAGTCAGGAAGTTCTGTTTCTTCAAATCTTAAAGGATATAATTTTAAAAAACCGTCAAATTTCAAAACGCTGCCGTTCGCCTGTAAGCCGTAGGTTTTGCTTTTGGAGGTTGCGGAAATATCCACTTTGGTAGAGTCGAAAATTGCCTGAGCCATTTGACAAGCGATAAATCTGTGCCAAATTAAATGGTATAACCGGAATTGATTATTATCGATCTCGCCCTTTGTCTTAATTTTTTCCGGTTCATTGTCGGGGTATGTCGGCCTGATCGCTTCATGTGCTTCCTGAACATTCCCTTTGGCTTTATATTTTCTTAGATAACCCGCCCAGTAATTCTCCCCATAATTTTCAGTAATAAATTTTTTAGCCGCAAATAAAGAAAGGTCAGAAAGGTTCATCGAATCTGTCCTGTGGTAAGTGATGAATCCTTTTTCATAAAGTCCTTGTGCTAATCTCATTGTTAGCTTTGCGGGAAACCTAAGCTTTTTCCAAGCTTCTTGTTGTAAGGCGCTGGTAGTGAAAGGCGGCAGGGGATTTCTTTTCACCTCTTTTTTATCAACATTTTCAATAATATAATTCGCTCCTTTAAGATCTTCGGTTATTTTTTCCGCTTCTTCTTTTGTTTTAATTCCAAGTTTTTCTAAAGTTTTGTCTCCGATTTTTGCTAGCGTTGCCTCGAACTCGTTGTTTTTGACTTTGGGTTTTTGCGTTTTGAGCTTAGCGACGATAGTCCAATATTCCTCGGCTATAAATTTTAGGACTTCTCTTTCGCGTTCTACGACCAGTCGCACCGCGACGGACTGTACTCTGCCCGCAGATAATCCCCGGACAACTTTTTTCCAAAGGAAAGGGGAAAGTTTATAGCCTACGATTCTATCCAGAACCCTCCTTGCCTGCTGGGCGTTAACCAAGTTCATGTCTATCTGACGTGGATTTGCTAACGCTTCTTCAATTGCCTTTTTTGTTATTTCGTGAAACGTAATCCGTTCGTAAGTTTTTACCTTTGGCTTTTGCTTGCCCGTTGAAGCCTTGGCGGAGGAGGTGCTTTTAAGGTTGTTCAAGCCCAAGGCTTGAACAAGGTGCCAGGCAATCGCTTCTCCTTCTCTGTCAGGATCCGTGCTTAAAAGTATTTTTTCTGAACCGGCAACCTCCTTCTTGAGCAGGGTTATAGTTTTTCTGGCTTTCGGCATTGTTATATATTTTGGCTCGAAATTGTTTTCTAAATCAACTCCGATTGTACTCTTGGGTAAATCTCTTACGTGACCATAGGAAGAAAAGACCTTATATTTCGGTCCCAAAAATTTTCCTATCGTTTTAGCTTTTGTGGGCGACTCAACGATTACTAATTGCATAAATGTTAGCTCCCAGGTTTTTTACCTTACCTTTTATTTCTAAAATTGAAAGAAGTCCGACCACTTTTTTCGCAGGCAATTTTGTCTTTTCAATAACCCTGTCTATGTGTAAGCCCCCTTCTTTCAAGCATCTTAATATCAGGATTTCTTCAGGATTTCCATTAAAAACAAACTTTTTTTCCAAAGAAAGTTTCGGAATACTCAGTTCCCTGATTATATCGTCTGCGTTATCCGCCAATATCGCTCCTTTCTTGAGAAGAAAATGGCAACCAGCCGAATTCGGAGAATAAATTTGGCCGGGTACTGCAAAAACTTTTCTTTTCTGTCGGAACGCTTCTTCTGCGGTAATCAGTGACCCGGACCTTATTTTCGCTTCTACGATTAATACACCCAAAGATAATCCCGAAATTATCCTGTTTCTTTGCGGAAAGGTAAATTTAGTCCCTCTCGTTCCCTCCGGATATTCAGAAATTAGACAGCCGCCTATTTCTATTATTTTTCTTGCCAATTTGATGTTTGATTTCGGATAAAGACTTTTTTCGTCAAGGCCGGTTCCTAAAACTGCGATCGTTCTTTTATTTCTTTCTATAACCGCCTGATGGGAGAATGTATCAATTCCTGGAGCAAGTCCGCTGACAATTATTAATCCTGCTTCCGAAAGGTCGCCGCTTATATCCATAGCCACCTGTTTGCCATAGGAAGAATATCTTCTGGTTCCGACAACGGCGAAACGATTTTCCTTAGGCGTTAATACGCCCTGTACATATATTATTTCAGGGGGATTGGGAATCTTTCTTAATAGTTCGGGATATCCCTCTTCGTTTATGGAAATTTTTTTTATTTCCATTTAACTAACTTAGCATTAAAAATAAAATTAACAAAATTATTCAAAATTTGACATGTTAATTTTAATATGTGAATAAAGTATTACAGGTGAAAATCTCTGCCCTAATTACGAAAAGGAGTGGCGATGAAAAGAATGCCAAGGAAAGCAAAATCAGGGCTAAACGATTGTTCGTTAATAACAATCGTAATTTGTCCTTATTGCGGGGAGGAATTTTATGGCATAGTTCTTAAAAACAAGGTGATTAAATGCGAAAGTTGCGGTAATCAATTTCTTCTCTCAAGGGAGGGTGGCGAAGGAGAAACCATTAATTAAGTCAAGATTCAGAAGCCGAGGAGTCCCCCCGGTTTTTAATTTGACACCCCTTCGCGTCAAGCCCCGATGTTTATCATCGGGGAAGGATAGCGAAGGTCTGCGAAGAAAGCCTAAGATGTTTTGGAATCAAGAACGCTTCGAAGGTGTCAACCTCATCGAGCCTGAGCCTCAGACGTTCGTCCCGAGGACTCAGTCCCGAGGGAGCCGAAGGCCTGCGTAGCTCGAAGAGCGAAGCATAAAATTATAAACAAGCCCCGATGGACTTCGGTTGAGCCCTTCGGCGGTGAGCCGCTCAGGACGGTCGAACCGCTCAGTCGAAACCCTTGCCATCGGGGGATACCTTGAACGGGTTGACAAAATTGCAACAAAGATATATAATTTTATATTCGTTTACGCTTGTTCTTTTTAGGTATCGTTCAAGGAGGTAATTAAAATGTTGTCTAAAAGCGACGAGAAGGAAGATCGAAAAGAAGAAAAAGGAGGCATAGTTGTTTTACCGTCGGGATTTAATGCAAGAGAAGAAGGAGAGTGTTTTTGCATTTATTGGCAGTACGAGGAACATCCTTCTGCAATGTTGCCCATCAAAGGCATTACGGCTAAGCAAATCAACAAGGCCATAAGAGTAATCAAAAGACAAAAAGGATTAGAATAGATCATCTATCAGGTCTTTGAATAGTTGACAGCGGAAAGGATATGGAAAATGAAAGTAAAAGCAGGTGACACAATTAGTGTAGACAATCGTTTATTCAGGCTGGGTGAAGAGTCTGCTATGCTCGTAAATAAGTGTCTCGAAAAAAAAGCAGAAGAAGTCGGCTTGATTCCTCTTTGCACAATGGAGTTAGAGGTTGAGCTTGTAGAGTTTAGAAAACTCAAAGAAGCCCTGGACGAAAAACAGAGCTAGACCTAAAGGCCGGGAATTAAAGCCCTCTCCCGGCTTTTTATTTGATTAAATAGTTGATCCCGATTTTAGCTTTTCAACGCTTTCGGCAAGCATCTGACAGTAAAGGTTCAGGCCAACTCTGTTTATATTTCCGCTTTGTTCTTTTCCTAATATGTTTCCGGCGCCTCGGATTTCCAAATCTTTCATAGCAATTCGATATCCTGAACCGAGCTCTTCTGCTTCTCTGAGAGCATATAATCTTTGTTTTGCCAGTTCTAACAATTTGCGAGGAAATAAAAAATAGGAAAAAGCCTGAATACGAGATCTTCCGATTCTTCCCCTAATTTGATATGCCTGCGATAAGCCGAGGCGAGTGGCGTCGGCAACTATTAATGTGTTAACGTTGGGAAGGTCGATGCCATTTTCAATAATGGTGGTTGCTATTAATACGTCAATTTTTTTACTCTGAAAATCTTCCATTATTTTCACCAATTCTTTTTCCCGTAATTTACCGTGAGCAATTCCGAATTTTGCCTCGGGTACTAATTTTTCCAGAAATTTTTTAACACCGGCAATAGTTTCAACGCGATTATGCAGATAATAAACCTGGCCCTTTCTCGAAATTTCTTGTTCGATAGCATCTTTAATCACTTTTTCCGACCAGCGTGAAATCGAAGTTATAATAGGCAGTCTGCCTTCCGGCGGAGTCTGGATTAAGCTGATGCTTTTAAGAGAAGACATTGCCAAATACAACGTTCTTGGGATCGGGGTTGCGGAAAGAGATAAAACGTCTAAAGACGCTCTTATCTTTTTCAGCTTTTCTTTCTGTTTTACGCCGAACCTCTGCTCGTCATCAATTATTAAAAGGCCGAGTTTTTCAAATTCAATATCTTTTGACAGGATGCGGTGAGTTCCGATGACGATATCTATTTTTCCTTTTCTCAAATCGCTGACTATTTCTTTCTGTTCTTTTTTTGACTGCAATCTCGAGAGAGACGCCATTCTTATCGGCAGACCCTTAAGTCTGTCTTTGAAATTATGAAAATGCTGGTCCGCAAGTATTGTAGTGGGGCAGATCATTGCGGTCTGATATCCTGATTTCACCGCCTTTACAAGAGTTCTTAAGGCAACTTCGGTTTTTCCAAAACCGACATCTCCGCAAACTATTCGGTCCATAGGTTCCTCTTTTTCCAGATCTTGTTTTATATCCTCAATTGCCTGAGCTTGATCCGGAGTTTCTTCGTATTTAAAACCCGAAGCTAGGTGCAAATCAATTTCATCTTCCGGCAAATAGGGCGGTCTTAGACTGATTTCTCTTTTTGCATAAATTTCCAGCAATTCCTTTGCCAGTTTTTCTGCACCTTCTTTTATCTTCTTCTTTGTTTTTTGCCATATCATCGAGCCCAATCTCGAAATTCTCGGTTCCGCAAAGCCGACATAACGAGACAGTTTCCTTTCCAACCCCAGCGGAACATACAACTTATCATTTTCTGCGTATTCGAGTTGGTAATATTGATGATCTCCGATTGTTATTTGTTGATTATAAATACCGATGCCGTGATCCAAATGCACCAAATAGTCTCCTGTTTTTAAGCCTTTCAAATCCGAGAAAATTTTTTGCGATTTTAATTTTCTTTTAAGAATTTCTTTTGCTTTTTCCTCATTCTCTGTTTCAACCGGCAGCCTTTCTATGGTTTCGATTTCGTTTCCCGCAAATTCAATTCTGGCAGCGTAGTTCAAATTTATGGGAAATACGTCCATTATTCCGCCCCTTGCAGAAAACTCCCCAGGTTCTGAAACCTCAAGCACTTTTTCGTAGCCCATTTCGTCAAGTTTTCTCAAGAATTGGGAAAAATTATATACTTCATTTCGCTGGCAGAATATGATGTTATCTTCAAAAAAGGATTGGGTTTTTCTGGCGTCTAAAATTTTATTTAGATTCTTGATAAACCAAAGATTACTTTTTTCTAAGAAATAAGGAATAACACCAACTATTAATAATGATTGAAGATTAATCATAGTATAATTTTCTTCAAACCCCGTAGTAGAATTTTGACTAAATTTTCCTTAGGAAAAATTACGGTCGCGGAGCGAGTCAAAATTTCACTACGGGGCAAACCAAAAATTCCTCTTTTCCAAAAAGTAGGGGGTGAGGCTGCATATTAAAATCTTATCCAAAGGAACAGTTCTTGACAATTCCATGTGAACTAGTATAATATATGATCATTAGGCAGTCAATCAGTACACCATTTCTAGACTTGGCGGCCGGCATAAGATTCCGTTCGAAAGGTATCTTTTTGTGCCTAGTATAAATTATTAATTTGTTCGCGAGTTCCATTTTTGTTTTCCAGTCTGCTTGCGGGAGGCTTCTCTGCTGCGACCTCTCTGAGGTTTCCGGCAGATGAATTAATAGGTATAAACCCTCCTTTATCCTATTATAGCCGAATCTTAGAGCTTTACTCGCTTTAGTGGTAAAATTCTAAAGACCTGCAGGCAGGCTGGAGGACAAAAAGATTCTTAACAATCGAGGCAGGTTCTACGCCTCGATTTTTAAGAAGGCTAACGGTTATACAAGCTCATTGATTTTTCAAGCCCTTCGTCCATCAATATCGTAATCGCATCTATAACCTTTTCTGAAATTTCTTTTAGGCTTTTTTCTTCTTTCTTGTTGAAATTTTTCAGGACAAAATCCTCAGCTTGCTTGTGCTTAAAGTCGGTTCCCCCGGAGTTTATTCCGACCCGTATTCTTATAAAATCCTTTGTCTCCAGTCCTTTGATTACGGATTCTACGCCTTTGTGTCCGGCTGCTCCGCGATTCCTAACAATCCTGATTTTGCCAAAAGGCAGATCAATATCGTCGTGAATAACTATCAATTCCCCTTGCCCTTTTTTGTAATAGCTTGTTATCTCGGAGACTGATTTTCCCGAATTGTTCATAAAAGTCAGAGGTTTCACTAGAATTACTTTATTTTTGTCAATCAATCCTTCGCTTGTCTCAGCGCTAAATCTTTTTGAAACCGAAAAATCCGGAAA
>Ga0315294_10006880_pt1 | contig 12479 bp, 7 predicted proteins | sample YL17G13_40_MG_FD_203626 | JGI IMG/M metagenome (GOLD analysis project Ga0315294, IMG submission 203626) | Sediment microbial communities from Yellowstone Lake, YNP, Wyoming, USA - YL17G13_40 | ecosystem: Environmental > Aquatic > Freshwater > Lake > Sediment | place: USA: Wyoming | collected...
CTCTTTGGAACTTGCAATATCAGAGGCTTTCTTCTCCATTTTCTCAATATACTCTGGGTTATTATAGTAAGCCTTTCCTAAGGGTTGAAGCTCAAAACTATGATTTTTTAGCGTTTGCATAAATATTTTGGCAAGTTCACTCCTTTGCTTGTTTTTCTCAAGCATGATTTCTACATGCTTAGCTAATTCATCGTGTTTGGATTTTTCTAAGGGGTTTGAGAAATCAATATATGGAATTGGAAGTTGTCTTGTCTGGGCAAGTCTAATTTTAGGAAAGATTTTAGTTTCAGCTTTAAATTTAATTTCATAAAATTTTTGACAAATTTTTGAATTTATTATTGCCAGCAAATATTTTAAATTATAAGGACTTTCTTTAGAGGAAAGAAAACTAAAAATTGTGCGTAAGGAATATAATTTTCTTTCAAAACAGGTTGCGGTCAACTTTCCCCCAGTTTCTCTAATTAGCATTCTAGGTGCTCTAAAAAATCTCAATTCTTTAGCAAAAGCTTTAATATCTTTGCTTGCCATTTTCTTTACTTCCTCGATTCCGTAGCGAGTAATTTCGTCACCCGAAATAACATATTCATAATCTTTCCCATCAATTGAATCACGCAAGAGTTTCCTACCTACCTCTAATCCTTGTATACTTTCCGTAATCTCTTCGAGTGGAACAGTTTTTATTCTATTAAGGTAATTTGTTTGCTCCTCTATTAAATTGAAAGGTGGAGTTATCTCCTTTTTATCTCTTTCCCCTTTAATAAAAGTAAAAACACATGTTGGCATTAGGACATCAGGAAAAACGCCATCACCATAAATTTTTATTGAGTGTTTTTCAGTAGATTCTAAAATTAATTTTCGTAAATTTTTATATTGAAATCCTTTAAGTAATAGACTTGGGACTATGAAACTAAAAACTCCTTTTCCCTTTGTCAGTCTTAGTCCCCTTTCGATCATTAAGCAGAATAAATCAAAAAATCTTTCTGCAGCACGAAATCCACTTCTATAATACTTAATATCTATTTTTGGAATTTTATGAAGTCTTACATAAGGCGGATTTCCAAATATCACATCAAAACCTTTTTCATTTTCTGACTTCACTGTATAGAAAACTTCTGGAAACTCCAATTCCCAATTAAAAGGCCTTTTACCTTCTGGAATTTCAAAATACTCTTTTAATGACTCATTCAGGCTGGAATTAACCTTTTCTCTCAGTTCATTGATCTCCTCGATTATTTTCTCTTTTTCTTTATCGTCCTAAATTTCTTTCAGTTTTTTCCGCAAATCGATATGTTTTGCAAATTCTTCTTTAAATTTCTCCAACTCTTCCTTTTTCCTAACACCTGATATGAGGGAATTGCCCACTTTTATATTTTGGTTTAAAATTAAAGGAAGTTTTTTCTCCCTCATTTTCTCAAAGGCTTTTATCACCAAATTTATGGTGGCTATCTCTGCTGCTGCCGGGTCGAGGTCAACTCCATACAAATGGTCCTCTAATATCCTTTTAGGATAATCAACAATCTTTTTAGGTAAATGCTTGAATTTTTCTCTGTTTTCGAAGATATCAGGATTAGCAGTCTCTGTGGATAATCTTAATTGTTCTTGTGTAATATTTGTATTAATCCTTTCGTAGAAATCAGCTAAAAGATCAAAAGCATAAATCAAAAAAGAGCCAGAGCCACAGGCAGGGTCTAAGATTTTCAAATCTTTTGCCTCTTCCCCAGCCTCTAAGCCAAATTTCTCTTCTAACTCTTTAAGTTTTATGCCTAAGGTATTGTCCACGATATAATGCACGATGTAAGCAGGAGTATAATAGATACCCGATTGTTTTCTAACTCTTTGGTCAATTTCTGCTTCGACTCTTCCATTTTTTAAAGCGAATTTATACCCAAGATAGCTTTCATAGGTTGCTCCAAGTATATCTGCGGTCATTTTTCTAAAAGAGTGATGACAAAGTTCTCTTAATATTTTTGCAAAAACCGAATTAGAAATAAAGACTTTCTCGCAGAAATGTCCAGGAGCAAAAATGGTAGTGTTATGGTGCTCGTCCATCATATGTGATAAATCGATAAATCTATTTAGCAGATAATCTTTCTTCGCATAGTCGCCACTATCTTCGTAGCTCTTGAGGAGTCCTTCTAATAAACCATGAGTTCGTAAAACCTCTCTATCATCAGCAATTTGAATTATTAACAATCGTGACAAGATACGCTGAACTATATGCATCAATTTTTCAAAATCAAATTGTCCATTATCATCTTTTAGAATATGATTGTCTTTGTTTTCATTATAAATATTTTGAGCTAGACTTATACGCCAGTTTTTGAGTTTCTCCAGAAAATTTTTGTCTATTTCCTCTTTCTTTATCCGTTCCTGTAACCACTGTAAACTTTTTGCCTTTACTTTTTCCTTGGATAGTTCCAAAAAATCGTCAAATTTTGAAAGATATTCAGCGGGTGATCTGAAAGTTAGGATAATCCTTTCCTGGTCAGCGTTAAATACAAAAAGGCATTCGAAATTTGTAAGAATAGCCCAAGGTATTCCCACGCTTCGGGCATACTTAAAAGCCTGTTTTTCTTCTGGTGTTCTATCTATTAATTCAGATAACTCCTTAAAAGGGAAGCTAGTTTGAACTTGGGGATCTATACGATTTGTGGGAATTTTACCTGGTTTCTTGACTTCTATAAATATTATAGGATTGTTTAATATCTTTAGTGCAATATCAGCGTACCCTGCTCCTCGTACATAGTGATCACGGTCATACTCTTTTACATCTGTAATATTCCAGTCTAATAAAGCAAAAAAAGGGTTAATAAAATTTGCTCGAATATTAGCTTCACTTTTTTCTGCATCTGTTAAAAGCTTAAATCTATTTATTAGTTTTTTTATTTCTTCTTTTATATCTTCGTGATTCATAACTAATCCTAAAAGTTAAATTTTATTTTATCAAATTCCTTAAAACAAACCTAACTGCTCAGTATCTTTTTTTACTTCTACTTTTTCCCCTTCTTCAAAGATTTTTATTTTTCCATAGACTCCGTCGTGGCCCGGGATTATAGTCAAATTTCTCTCACGTACTCTTTTGATACCTTCAAGTATTTTAGGTGGTGTTTTTAAAGATAAATCCTCCAGCGAAAGATCAAGCAGGATTTTAAACTCATTTCCGAAGTTCTGGATCATTTTTTTATACTCTTCTTCCACCCCTTTGGTATCCGGTGCTTGACCCAGGGCTTCTGCAATTATTTCTTGTAGCGGAATCAAATTTTTGAAGGGTATAGAATTGGGTGGGATAAACCCTTTGGGCCTATCGGCTAAATCCTCTACCCGATGCATTACTCCAACAGTAATCCTTTTGTGACAGACCGGACAGAGGTATTTATTTTTTTTGGTCTCTGCTGGCGAGAATAATATCCCGCAGTTTCTATGTCCATCAAAATGGTATTTTCCTTCTTCTGGGAAGAATTCAATCGTATATAAAAGCTTATTTTTATCCTTTGATTTTATCACCTCTATTATCTCCTTATAATCTAACTCGCAGTCAAATAGATTTGCCTCTCTTCCGAGCTTGGATGGTGAATGAGCATCTGAATTTGAGATAAGAGTGATCTTATCCAGCTTGGATAATCTCCAGTTCATCTCCGGGTCTGAGGAAAGACCGGTTTCAATAGAATAGATATATTTAGAATACTCACCAAAACATTCCACAATTGAATCGAACCCGGAATTAGCTCCAAAGATGGAAAACCAGGGGGTCCAGGCATGTGCCGGAATGATCAAACATTCCTGAGATACACCCAATATGATTTTTAATAAATCTTTAGCTGAAAAAGTGAATGTGGGTCTCCCGTCTGAAGACAATTTACCTAAATTTTCCAGCTTTTTGTTTATTTTATCGACTATCTCGAAAGATGGGGCGAAGATAAGATTATGGATTTTTCTTAACCTGCCATTCTGATGAAAGATGTTGTTCAACTCTGCGGTGAGGATGAATCTGACAGGATATTTTTTATTTTTCAACTGAAAGAGCCCATTTCCCAAAGGCTCTAACTTCTCTTTCAATTCAGAAAGATATGTCGGATGGGTGAAATCTCCAGTTCCCAGAAGGGATATTCCCTTGATCTCTGCCCATTTGGACAGGGATTCAACCTCCATCTCCTGAGAGGTTGCACGGCTGTATTTGGAATGGATATGGAAATCTGCGATGAAACGCATCGTGAATCAAAGAAATATGTTAAATTTTAAAAATTATACCTATTGTATTTGATTTTGTCAATCTAAAAATGTAATTCGATCTTAGATTATAGGGACAGAACACTGTTCTGTCCCTACATCAAGATATAATTGAATTTGACATAAACCATAACAGAGGTTATTTTGTTTCAGAATAGTTTTCCATATACTGGAGGTAGATATGAAAAAAATAGTTTGTCTCTTCTTTGTGATTTTTGCTTTGATTTCCCTGAGTATAGCCGGTGAGAAAGAAGACCCTTTCGAAAAAGCTTTAAAGGCAGCAGGATTAACCAAGGAGACTTTGAAATTTGATTATTACGATATGTCCAATTTCGGAGGGAATGAGTTTCTTTTGCCAATTTTCACTTTATTTCACCAGAATTTTTTCAAAATCCCTGATTACACTTTCGCTTTTAAAAACTATTTAGCCATGAACGCAAATTCTTCAAAGAATCTTATCGGATTTGCATCCCTGAGGGTAAATGAAGGGGTGCGTCGTGGTCTGATAAGTAGCCCTTTAGAGGAAAATCTGAAGAAGATTAAAAGCAAAGATTGTTTATATGAGTCGATCGATTCTCTTTTTATCAGGATGAATAACAAGCTTTCCTCCAAAGAAATGAAGAAATTGAAAAAGATGACCCAAGATGTACCGAAGGAGATTGCCCAGGAAGTAGCTCTTCTAATCTATACCTCTATCGATGCTTTGAAATGGAGAAATTTAGCTTTCAGTAAAGCTGAAAGAAACTTTGATATGGATAAATTATTTGACCAATCCATAAAGCTTTTAAGCTCGGATGAGGATTTGATTACCCCGGAGTTTTATGATTTTCTGCACTATGTGGATTATAAATATCTCTACACCGGGGCTGAGGATTTAGCCTGGGCAGTTGATTTTGTCTCGGACAGTTTAAATAAGATTTCCATAGATGAAAAATTCAGATTCTCTTATGATACCCCACTGGGGAAGATTGTGGTCTCATCTGGCACCGAGGACAATTATCCAGAAGATGACTACTTTATCATCTTAGATTTAAGTGGGGATGATAGCTATGAAAGCGGAGGGGCGAACCGGTCATATTTAAATCCTATCTCGATTTTGATAGATAAATCGGGTGAGGATAAATATCTTTCAACTAATAAAAGCAAACCATCTTTCGGGGCTGGAGTTTTTGGATATGGATTTTTAATTGACCTTAAAGGTAAAGACGAGTATTTAGCAGTTAATCTTTCTCAGGGAGCAGGTTGTTTTGGGGTAGGGATTTTATTAGATTTTGAAGGGAATGAGACCTATGAATCTTATACCACTTCTCAGGGTTCTGGTCAGTTCGGCATCGGGATATTATCAGATTTAGAAGGGAATGATATCTATAATAACTTTTTAGATGGTCAGGGTTTCGGGTTCACCAAAGGGATCGGGATTTTAATAGATATAAAAGGGAATGATAAATATATAGCTAATGATACGCAGATAGATTTCCCCTCAGCTCAGACCAAGGAGCATAATACTTCTATGGCGCAAGGAGTAGGGTTTGGCAGAAGAGCAGATTTCTTAGATGGTCATTCTTTAGCAGGTGGCATTGGAATATTAGTGGATATGGAAGGGGATGATTCCTATTCTGCCGGACTTTTTGCTCAAGGTTGTGCCTACTGGTACGCTCTAGGGATTTTGTGGGATGAGAAAGGGGATGATAGTTATAATGGAATCTGGTATGTTCAGGGGAGTGGTGCTCATTTAGGTTGTGGCGTGTTATATGATGCCGGAGGAAATGACCATTATCTGGCAAGTATGAATATGGCAATAGGAGCAGGGCATGATTTCACCTTAGGAGTTTTGATCGACGAGTCCGGAGATGATATTTACGATGCACCTAACTTGAGCTTAGGAGGTGGGAATGATAATGGCATAGGGATTTTCTGGGATAAGTCCGGTAACGATACATATAATGTTTCTGCTCAGACCACCTTAGGCCGAGCAAATATAACTTCCAGAGGAACAATCCGGGATTATATGCTCTGCTTAGGTCTTTTTTTAGATACTGGAGGGAAGGATAACTATTCTAAAAGCTTTGCCAGAGATGATACTCTCTGGGTTCAAATGGGGTTAAATACTGAAAAACCTTTGGAGGCAGAAAAAGGTGTGGGGCTGGATGGGGAATATAGATGAAAGCTTTAGTTTATCAAGTCCCAGACATGACAGAAAACTTGTGTCAGGAATAGTTACTGACAAAATTTAAAGAACAGACGAGATATCTGTTCCACCGATTTTATAGAGGAAGGTTATTTAGAATGCATCATCACGGATGATGCACTCCATATTTTTAGCGGCCCTGTCCTACGGTGGCTACGCCAGACGTAGTCTCCGTTATTAGGAAAAGGGTCGCGCTACATTTTTTTGGCTCCACCTACATCAACCAGGGCGGAGAGACTCCGCCCATACACGAACAAACGCCAAACTAACAAACTCCAAACTCATCCCGCCAAAGGCGGGATTTCGCTTCGCTCAACAGGAAGGGGGTCCACCTTTGAAAAGGTAGTTTATGAGATAGACTACATCTGCGATGCTTATAGTTCCATCACAGTTAGTATTGGCTTTGTCCAGGGGTGAAGGTGCAGGTCCTCCTTTAAAAAGATAGTTGATTATATAGACCACATCCCCAACTGATACTTTTGAGTCACCATTAGCATCCCCTCTTAAGAAAGGTGCACCGGGCTGGATAGTTAAAGTTAAATTCTGGGTATCACTTTTCTGAGGAGCGCTCGAATCTTTGACTAAAACAGTGAAGGAGAAATTACCAGTGTCCAGAGCTATTCCTGAAATTATACCAGTTAAAGAATCGAGGTTTAAACTGTTTGGAAGCGCACCGATTGAGATCTCCCAGTGATAAGGTGGTGTTCCGCCTTTAGCTATCAGAGTATCAATATAAATATAAGGTTTGAACCCATCCGATAATGTAGTGGATACGATATTAAGACCATAACTCACAGTACTTGAGTATTTTAAAATCCATTTATCTTTGTCTAAAGCTAAAGCAGTTGGCTGGGAAGATAGATCAAACTGGAAATCTTGATTTCTTTGATTATTGAAAACTACGAAAGTGGTACTCCCTTGTGATGTGGTGATGGTTACATCTATGGGCATGGTGAAGATTTGAGGTGGAGTGGTCTGAACCTGATCGAGATGCAGGTAAACCCGATAAGTTCCACCAAGGTTCTCATACATCCAGGAAACCCGATAATTGGGTCTATAGGTTCCATAAATCCACTCCTGGAAAAACCAGTCTAAATCCATTCCGGACACAGTTTCACATACCTCCTGGAAATCCTCAGTTAAAGCAGACTTATTAGCAAATCTCGGGTCTGCATAATAAGTTCTTAGAATCTCAAAGAAGTCTGAATCTCCAACTACATGCCTTAACATATGCAGGACCCAGCCGCCTTTATCATAAACCAAACCACTGAATATCTCCCAGACATCAGTGGTATCCTGCACATAGATAGTTCCTCCCCCAGCATAGTCTAAATATCCCATATAAGTGTGATAATAGCTTTTTCCATAGATGTACTCAAAATACAAAGCCTCACAATAGGTGGCAAAACCTTCATTTAGCCAGATATGGTGCCAGCTCCCGCAGGTGATATAATCCCCCCACCACTGGTGAGACAACTCATGCACTATAACGTAAGAGTCATACCAGGAATAAAGGATAGAAGTACAGGTCTGGTGTTCCATGCCACCACCCCAGGGGAAATGTGCCATTCCATACTTCTCCGTGATGAAAGGATATTCCCCGAAAGTCTGGGCGTAAAATTCGATTGCTCCAACTGTTATCCCATAATTGGCAACTGCCTGGGAATAGTACTCCGGATAGACAAAATACCTCACCTCCATCGAATCAGTAGGTGAGTAGTGATAATAGTGGGAGAAGATCTGATAGTTGGTGATGGCAACTGAGATAAGATAGGTGGTAATAGGATAACTTTCATGCCATTTATAGGTCTTGGTTCCGTTGCCGTTATCTATAACTTCCCTTAAAAGACCATTAGAGGCAACTATCAGGTTAGAAGGGATAGTTACAATTATGTCTGCAGAATCAGCTTTGTCAGAGGGATGGTCTTTACAGGGCCACCAAGTTCGGGCAAAATAGGGCTCGCTCAAAGAGGAGATGATCGGCACAGACGGACTCCCGTGATAGCTGAAATCAAAAGCCTGAAACCCACCCTCAACTGGATGTCCGTGATAATAAACAGTTAAAAGAAAATTCTCATCTAAGGTATAGGTTCTATTCAGGGTGATATTGATAAGATCCGTGGAATGAGTATAGGAAAGATTGATTATCCCCATCTTAATAGAGTCAACGGTCATATTGTCATACAAATCTAAAGATACAGTATTTAAGCTTGCCACCTTACTTTTAGCCAGCATTGTTACCGCGCCATAGATTATCTCTGTGGGAACATCGATTTTCAAATCCAGCCCATAGTAGATCACATCAAATTCCCACTGGTTGGCAAGAGCCTCAGGACGATAAGCCTCACGCACTTTAGCTAAGGCTCTGGCTTTAGTTTCAGCTAAAATCCTGTGTCCTTCGCTTGGGGAGATGGAAAAGACCGGCTCTTGTTGGGATGTAGGTTTCTGTTGAGAAAAGCTTAAATTAAAAAGAGAGAATAAAAAAACTATCAGGGACAAAAGAAAAATTTTTTTAGACACGGGCACCTCTTTGTTAAAGTTTTCTATTATGGCTTCAAATTTATCATCGGGGTTTTCAAATTAAAGATTAACCGAAAAAGACTAAAAACAATTTTTATACGTCAATAATATGTGAAGTATTTTATTTATGTAAAAACTCTTAGTTAAATAACAAAATTAATATAAAATAAGAGGTATTAGAGATTGTAACCATATTTATTATAAAGAGTTATAGTAAATGTAGAAAAAATTTTTATTTTAATTCAAGATTTTCTTGACTTTTTCCGAAAATAACGTATAATAAAGTGTAGATTTCAGTATTTTTCTGAAAGAGAGATAGGAGGTGATTATGAAGGGGTCTAAACGTTTGCTTTTAGCAAAACGAATTAAAGCCGCAAGGGAACGACTTAGTTTGACGCAAGAGCAATTAGCAAAGATGACTTCATTGGGTCTTTTACAAACAGTATCTGATATTGAATTAGGAAAAAGAGAAGTTAAGGCGTGGGAATTAGTAAATATTGCACACGCTCTTCGGTTAGATGTTTCCTATTTTCTTGCAACGGAAAAACCAAAGAATCCGCCAATTATATTATGGAGAAAAGTGCCGAAAGAAAATCGATCTTTACTTGAAGCAACATTTCTTCAGCGTTGTAATCAATACCATATCCTTGAGAAACTCTGTGGTGGAGTTCAAAGTCACAAACTTCCATGTGTAGATATAGGGACTGAAATAATTAATGACTTACGTGCTAATAGTCTGGCTATTCAAGTAAGTGGGCAATTGAATTTAGGGGCAAAACCTGCAAAAACGTTAGAAAAAGTTCTTGAGGATTATTATTTGGTTAAGATTTGGTATATGGATTTAGGTGAACAAGGTTCTGCAGCTACAGTCGTTGATGATTTTGGTGCGGCAATTTTAATAAACTCTAAGGAACCTCCTTGGCGGAGAAACTTCAGTTTTGCCCATGAAGTTTTTCATCTAATTACATGGGATTATCTACCTCCGAATAAACTTCAAACTGACAAACAACTGTTAGAAAAAGTTGAAAAAGTGGCGAATACTTTTGCATCAAATCTTTTACTCCCCGCTGATACAGTTAGTGAGTCGTTCGAAGCGAGATTGAAAAATAACAAGATTATCTATCTCGATTTGGTAGAAATTGCGCGTGAATTTGATGTTTCTACAGAGGCATTGATTTATCGACTCTGTAACCTGAGATTAATCGAGAGAAAGATTGGAGAGGCGGTTCTGGAAGATCGTCACTTTAGAGAATTAGATAAAGAATCAATGCCGAGACACTGGAGAATCCCTCCTTCAATTCCTGAACGTTTCGTGCGCTTAGCATTTGTAGCTTATAAACGGGGGAATCTATCTCGTTCTCGTCTCGCTGAATTACTCGATACCAGCTTGATTGATTTGCCCAATGTTCTATTGGGGTATGGGTTTGATGAAAAAGAAGACTACGAAACCGAAATTAGTACTGCTTGATGCAGATATAGTAATCAAAGCATATGAAATCGGAGTTTGGTCAGAACTAATAGACAGAGTTCAAATTGTGGTTACTTCAATTGTAGCTCGTGATGAAGCACTTTTCTATTCAAAAGAATTAGGCAAGATTCCAGAAGAGATTAACTTACTTGAATTAATTAAAGAAGGTAAAATAAGTGAACTAACTGCATCCAACACTGAAATTAGTATCCTGCTTGATAATTTCGATAGAGTATTTATAGAGGGATTACATAAAGGAGAAGTTGAAGCACGTGCCCTCATTTACTCTGGAAAAGCTTTAGAGTATAATTTTTGTTCTGGAGATAAAGTTGCAATACAAGGACTGGCCATGATAGGATACTCATACTTAGGTATATCTATGGAGAAGCTTCTATATGGTGTAGGTCTTCAAAAAAAATTATCACATGAATTCACTGATTTGTACTTCAAAAAGTGGTTAAAAATTGGCAATCAACGTTTTGTAACCAAAAACGGCTTAAATAAATCGAAGAAGTGAAAAGTGTAATTGTCTAAAAGTTCTATCAAGTCCTGACATTAAGAGATAAAACTTGTGTCAGGAGTAGTTCCTGACACAAATGGTAGAACAGACAAGATGTCTGTTCTACCATAAATAGATGACCTCACCCTGCCCTCTCCTAAAAGGAGAGGGGATTAAAGCATTAACACGGTTAATGCACTCCATATTTTTGAAATGGATCTTTCCCTTTGCGGTAATAATCTTTTCCTAACCTTAAAAGGGCGGCTTCAAAGTCAGCAAAATCTTTTCCTTTTATTTTATTTTTCTGCCAGATCGATTTAATCTCTGTTAAAATTTTTTCTTTTGAGCTTATACCAGATGGTATCAGACCTGACTTCCTGCAAGCCAAGATGACTAAATCAGATGGATAAGGCTCTGCTTTTTTCCAGATATCTCTCAACTCCCTTAAGAATATATTTGTGGTAACCTCTCCTATCCCTTTACCTAAACTTTGTAAATTTTTCTCTAAATCTCCGGAGTCTTTTGACTCTTTATGAAGCTGGTTCAAATCACCATTGTACTTTTTCTTGAAATCCTGCATAATCCGCAAAAGCTTGGTGGCGGTCTTGAAATCATAGCGGACATAGCCGCCTGAATCTAAAATCTGGACCAATCCATCCCAACCGGTTTTTAAAATAACATCTGGAGATAAGACTTTTCTTTTCTCAAACTCTTTATAGGTATTAACAGCGATTTTCTCTGAGATCCTTGCCCCGAAAAGGAGGGAGGCTAAAAACCACTTGAAAACCTCATCTGGCTCTGAACCTTTCAGGTCGATACCCAGAGAAATGGAGAATTTCCCTCCCAGGTTTTCAAAAAGAGCCTGGATAAATTTATTTTTGTTCATTTTTAAAATCCTTCAGCGAAATATAACCTAAACCCTCATATTTAGAAAGTAAAATAATAGGTTAAAGCTTTTGTAGGTCGGGTTGCAAAGCTATCCGCTATTGATATAAGATTTTGTCGGGCAGTTCCGTCAAAATCGGAACAACCCGACCTACCTTGTTTCAATTTTATTTTTTTTTATGATGCGTGGCTGAGCCTTTAGGGTTCGGCAGAGGTCTGAAACCTCTGCTACGCGACTATATATATCCGCAAGCTAAAGCTTGCGACTACCTCTTCATTAAAAAAGAGAAATTTCTTGTCTTTTTAATTGACTATATATATTATATTAGAATTGGAGTGAGATATGAGATTTTTGGGGAAAATATTTTTTATATTTTTGTTCATATTTATATTTGCCAGATTCTCTTATGCTCAAGAGAAGAAGGTGTTGCCCGAAATAGCTCAGACCGATTCAGCTCAGGCTATGGTGTTTAAGAGTAAATCCCCTATGGGAGCACTTTTAAGGTCGGTGGCTTTCCCGGGCTGGGGACAGTTTTATAACAAGAAATATCTTAAAGCCGGACTTGCATTCGGAGCTGAGACAACATTTTTAACCCTGATGGCTATCGAATGGAAAAGGATGGATAATCACAAAAAACTTTTTGATTCTATGTCCCAGGACCATCCGGATAAATCCTGGGAGTATGAGCAGT
>Ga0315294_10006882_pt1 | contig 12478 bp, 9 predicted proteins | sample YL17G13_40_MG_FD_203626 | JGI IMG/M metagenome (GOLD analysis project Ga0315294, IMG submission 203626) | Sediment microbial communities from Yellowstone Lake, YNP, Wyoming, USA - YL17G13_40 | ecosystem: Environmental > Aquatic > Freshwater > Lake > Sediment | place: USA: Wyoming | collected...
CCGGTCTGCTGGCCGAGATCGCCGCCCCGGCGCCGCGGGAAGGGGGCTGAGCGGAGCGATGCGCGTTGCCCTCATCTGCCACGTCTATCCGCCCGAGGCGGCGCCGGCGGGCATGATGGTCCGCGAATTGGCCGAGGACCTGGCGGCCCGGGGCCACGCCGTCACCGTCGTCACGGGCTGGCCGAACCATCCGCGCGGCATCCTGTTCGACGGATGGCGGGCGAGGCTCCGCCGCGTCGAGCAAGACCCCCACGGGTTCCGGGTTCTCCGGTGCGGCCACTCGATCCATCCGCGCGATCGCATCGCATGGCGGCTCTGGTATTACCTGACCTTCGCGGTCAGCACGTTCCTGAACGGCCTGGCGGCGGGGCCCTTGGACGCGGTCCTGTGCCTGTCGACGCCGGTCTTCGGCTCGTGGTCGGCGTGGGGGCTCGCGCGCCTCAAGGGGGCCCGCTTCGTGTACGACATCTTCGACCTGCACCCGGAGGCGGCCCGCCACGCGGGCCTGATGCGAGACGGGTTCCCGTACCGCGTGCTCCGTTGGGCGGACACGCTCCTGTGCCGCCGGGCCGATGCCATCGCCACGCTGGGCGAAGGGATGCGGCGGCAGATCCTCGACCGGGGCGTCCCGCCGAAAAAGGTGACGGTCGTGCCGTTCTGGATCGACGCCGACCGCCTGCGCCCCGGTGACCGGGACAACGCGTGGCGCCGGGCCCAGGGCATCCCGGCGGACCGGTTCGTCGCGCTCTACGCCGGGACGATCGGCTACGTCAGCGGCGCGGGCATCCTGGCCGACGTGGCCGCGCGGCTCCGCGACCGGCCGGACATTCTGCTCCTCGTGGTGGGGGAGGGCGTCGTCAAAGACGAACTCGTGCGCGAGGCCGATTCGCGCGGCCTGGCGAACCTGCGATTCCTGCCGTTCCAGCCGGGGGAGGTTCTGAACGACGTGCTGGCGACTGCCGACGTAGGCCTCGTGACGCTCCGGCCCGAGGCGGGGCAGAGCAGCGTGCCCTCGAAGGTCCTCGGGTACCTGGCCGCCGGGCGGGGCGTCATTGCCGGCGTGGCCGAGGACAGCGACACGGCCGAGGTGATCCGCTCGTCGGGGTGCGGCCTCGTGACGCCGGCCCAGGACGCCGCCGCCCTCGCGGAGGCGATCCGCCGGGCGGCCGACGACCGCGAGGCCACGCGCCGCATGGGCGAGGCCGCGCGGGCCTGCCTCCTGGAGCGCTACAATCGACAGACGTGCACCGCCCTTTACGAGTCGCTCCTCGGCGGCCCGGGGTCGACGGCGTCGGGGAAGTCCAGGACATAACGGTTCATCGTGCGGCCGTCAGGTCGCGTGAACGTGCTCTCGAGCCGCCAGCCGCAGACCGCATAGAAGCGATTGACGGCCTCGTTGCCCTGGGCGTCGGTGGTGAGGAAGCATCCGCGGCCGCCGCGGCGGCGGACCTCGCAGGCGAACGCGTCCATGAGGGCTTTCCCGACACCTTGGCCCTGGGTCTCTGGCAGAACTGAGATGGCAGTCAGCAGCGCACGAGGGGGGCCTTCGGCAACATCTCCCCGGTAGAAGGCGGCACGCAGAACCCGCTTGAGGATGCTTGGCCTTCGCAGGATGGCGCGGATGCAGGAGAGACCGAAGGCCCACCAGCGGCGTTTAAGAAGGGCCTTGAAGTAGCCGGCCGGACGCAAGGGTCCCGCGACCGACCCAAGGACCCGGTTCGTGTTTTCCTGCAACGCAACGAACGCGATGCCCTCCGGGTCTTCGCTAAGTGACCGGTAGAATTCCTTGAGGAACTTCGGGCCCAGAAATGACACAAAAAAACCTTTGAATGCCCGAAGATGGACCTCCACCACCTCGTCAAGATGTTGTGGCCGAAGAGTTTCTATCCGGTGTCGCATACGCCGGCCTTGTCAGTCAGCCCTGTCTCACTTTCCGTGGTTCACTCTGCATCTCGACCGACATTGTCACCGTCGAAAGCCGCCGGGCGATGCACCCCTCCCGGGTTGAGCACATAGGGGGTACAGTCCACCTCCGCAAGTCGGGGCAGGCGTGAAACGACATCAGACAGCGTGAGGCAATCGAAGGCGCCCAGAAGGCGTCGCAATCTCGCCGCTGTATGCTTGCGCCCGAGGCCCTGGTGCAGGCGCACGGCGAGTGGCAGGTTAAGATCAAGACGCGCGAATTCGTCTTGATCTAACTCATACGGGTGGCAGTAGTACACGGGCGGCGTTGACAGCTGCCGATGTGCCTTGGATAGAGCCCACCGCAGCACAAAACCCGGCATCAGACGAGCGTACCCCCCGCCGGCAACGGGCAGTCGCTTTCCCGCCCAGGCAAGCGTGGCCAGAGGCAATTCCACAATGTTCTCGCCGGATTGCAGCCTTACCCGGACAGGTTCCCTGGGCCAAGTGGGGATTCCGTACCTGGCCTTTGCGATGGGAAAGATGCTGGAGTCGTACTCGAACCCGTGCTCACTTAGAACGCCCAGCGCCCACAGGGTTTCGCCGACAATGGAGAAGTCCGGGGCCCGATACCCCCTGGGGCGTACGCCAGCGGCGGCCCCGATTGCCTCGATGCTCCGGGCAACGTCAGTGGAGAAGGCCTGCCTGCCCAGTCGGAAAACCTCCACATGCCCATAGCCATGGGAACCGATTTCGTGGCCGGCATGTCGGATGGCCGCGACCACGCGAGGGTGCCTTTCGGCAAACTTCCCCAGGACGAAGAACGTGGCGCGCGCGGCGGGGAAATCTCCGAGGAGGTCAAGCATGCGGCGCGTGTTGTCGGCCGAGTAGTCGCTGATCGGAAGCGACCGATCCCATGAGGACTGGGGCCAGTCTTCGACATCTATACTCATGGCAAGCGCCTGGCGATCGTCGGTCATCTTCCCTCCGAGCGGTGGCAGGTCGCCACGTAATCCATGCCGGCACCGCGAATCTTGACGACGTCCACCCGAGCGAAACCGGCCTGCGCCGCCAGGTCGCGGATCTGCGGCTCGTCATAGAAGTACACGGGGCATCGCTTGCCCCAGTACCGGATCCGTCGCAGTGGCGTCCGAAACCAGTGGCGGCTGGGAAAACTAAGGACTGTCCGTTCCATTACCCGCTCGCGTAGCGCCGCGAGGAAAGCGAGCGGGTCCGACACATAGTCCATGACACCCATGACGATGGCATAGTCAAACACCTCGGAGGGTGCATCGGCCGGGAACGTGCCGACGACAAATTTGCAGCGGTTCGCGACGTTGGCGGCAGCCGCTCGGTGTCGGGCCAAGTCAATCATGCCCCCAGCCATGTCCAGGCCGACCACACGCCGCGCACCGCGGCGCGCCGCCTCCACCACGTAGGGACCGGAACCGCAGCCGACGTCCAGGACGCCTTTGCCGGCCAGCGGTTCGAGGATCTCAAACGTCAGGCGGAACCGCTCGAACATGTCGGAGCGGAACGTGCGATCCACCCACTGCATCAGCCGCGTCCGCTTGTGGTCGTAGAACGTGTCGAAGGCCACGGCCGCACGGTCGAAGTACGTGTGGACCTTGCGTGCGTCGGGCTTGTCCGCGTTCGGGCTCATGTGTCCTCCGGTTCTGGCTCTCGCGGCCCGTGGCAATTTGGGGGCAGGTCCGACCCCCGCGAGAAACCGGACCGACCGGCGCGCCGTCGCTGCGTCGGCCCTCGGGTGGGTCGGCAGATTGACCACTTCGCGGCAAGCCTTCTCGGCCTCGGGGCACAGGCCCGGGCGGTAGTCGTACTTCTCCAAGGGCGTCTCGATCGGGTGAAGGGGGCACTCGAACCACGTGCCGAGTTCCACCAGGTTCTTCGGCGCCTCGGCGACGGCCCGGGCCTTGTCGGCCACGCGAACGGGGTAGCGCACGAGGACGGGGTCCATCGTGTCGGACAGGTCGGGCACCGGCCAGCCGGCGTCGCGCAGCAGCCGATCGTAGATCTCGCGCATGCGGCGGCGGTGGGCCAGGTTCCGGTCGATCTTTCCGAGTTGTCGCAGGCCGGCCCGGGCCTGGCCCGCGCTCATCCCCACGAAGAAGCCGGGCGGCATCGTCGGCTCGAATTCGCACGTGCTGCTCGACCCGACGACGGCCCCCTTACGCGTCAGCCATCGGAACGCGGCCGTCGCGAAGGCGGTGGTCCGCGGGTAGATCAGGAGGCGGTACACGAGGCGCTGGGCCGCGAGCATCCAGGCCGCCTTCGCAAGCGGGGCCGCGAGTTCCTCGCGCACGAGCGACGCGATCTTCGCGGCCAGGTCCGCGTCGTCCGTGGTGACCATGCCCCCGATGCCCGTCGTGAAGGGCTTGTTCCACTGGAACGACCAGTAGGCGGCTGCGCCGAAGGTGCCGCATAACTTGCCCCGATACTGCGAGCCCAGGGCGAGGCAGCAGTCCTCGATGAGCGTAATCCCGCGGCGGGCGGCGATGTCCTGAAGGGCATCCATGTCGCACGGATAGCCGTAGGTGTGCTGAGCGATGAGGACGCGGGTGCGCGGCGTGATCTTCTCCTCGATGCGGCGCACGTCGATGTTGTACGTGACGGGCTCGATGTCGATGTAGACGGGCCGCGCGCCGAGGTACCTGATCGGGTTCACGTCCATGACGCAGGTGTAGCCGGGCAGGACGACCTCGTCGCCTTCACCGACGCCGAGGGTCCGGAGGATGGCGTACAGGGCGACGCGTCCCTTCCAGAAGGCGAAGGCGTGCCGGACGCCCAGCCACCGGCCGAAGGCCTGCTCGAACTGTCGGACGGCGTCAGGCATTCCCGGCTCCCGGAGGCGTCCTCACCGGCCGGCCCAGCCGCCGTAGCCCGTCTCAATGGCCCAGCGATACCAGTCGATGGTCTGCCGCAGGCCCTCGGCGAAGCGGACCTGGGGCTCGTAGCCGAGGAGGGCCCGGGCGGCCGACGTATCGGCCAGCGAGTGCATGACGTCCCCCGCGCGCGGCGGCTCGTAGACGGGCGCGAGACGGGTCCCCAGGACCTCGTTGAAGTCGGCGACCATGCGGTTGAGGTCGACAGCCTGGCCGCAGCCGATGTTGACGACCTCGCCGTGGACCTCTGGGGTCTCGGCCGCCAGGAGGTTCGCGTGGACGACGTTCTGGATGAAGGTGAAGTCGCGCGACTGGGTGCCGTCGCCGTAGATGACGGGCGGCCGGCCGCGGAGCATGCGCGAGGCGAAGGCGGCGATGACCCCCGCGTACTGGTTCGTCGGGTCCTGCCTTGGCCCAAAGATATTGAAATACCGTAGGCTGACCGTCTGGAGGCCGAAGGCCTGAAAGAACGTGTAGCCGAGGAGTTCGCCGGCGGCCTTGGCGGCCGCGTAGGGGCTCACGGGGCGGACGGGCAGCGTCTCGCGCTTCGGCAGTTCCGTGCCCGCGCCGTAGGCGCTGGAACTGGCGGCAAAGACGAACCGCCGCACGCCCGCGTCCCGCGCGGCCAGGAGCATGTGGTGCGTGCCGACGACGTTCGCGTCGAAGCACGTCTGGGGGTCCTCCATGCTCCGCGGGACGCTTGGGATGGCCGCCTCGTGGAAGACGACCTCGGCGCCCGCGCAGGCGCGGCGGCACGCGTCGGCGTCGCGGATATCGCCCTCCATGAGTTCGACGTCGTCCAGCACCTCCTCCAGGTTGGCGCGGAAGCCCGTCGAGAAGTTGTCCAGCACGCGGACGTGCTTGCCGCGCGCCAGCACCGCCCGGACGAGGTTCGATCCGATGAAACCGGCGCCGCCCGTGATGAGCCACGTCTCTGCCATGTCGTCTCCTTCCCGCGCTGGACGCGGAACGCCACCCAGTTTACAGCGGGCGCGGCGCCAGTCAAACCAGATTCGCGGGTCGCCTGCGATCGGCGGCCACGCCGGGGTGTCTCGGACTCGGCGGGTCTCATTCGGTCAGGTGCGGGTGGCGCGGGCAAAGCGGTGTAAAGGTGCCCCGGCCCGGCACCCGATAATGATACCCGGTGTGCCGTGTCGGGGGGGAGGCTAGGAGCGCCGGCATGGCGGGCGGTCCCGGCCGCCGCGGTCTGCTGAGCGCGCGAAAGGGAGCCGTTCATGACCAACGCCGGCCGTTCGCAAGGCGAGCCGCGCGCCCCGGCCTTCGACGACGTGGTCGTCGTCCTGATGGCCGGCGGCGTGGGGATGCGGCTGTGGCCCCTGAGCGAGCCCTCGCGGCCCAAGCAGTTCCTGACCACGCTGACGGGAACCTCCCTCTACGCCCAGGCTGCCGAGCGGGGGCGCCTCCTGGTGGCGTGGGACCGCATCCTCGTCATGACCAACGGAGCGTTCGCCCGGCTGGTCCGGACCCAGACGCCGGACGTGCCGACCGAGAACGTGATCCTGGAACCGTGCCGGCGCGACACGGCCGCGGCCATCCTCCTGGCGGCCGTGGTGGCCGAGCGGCGGTTCCCCGGCGGCGTCATGGTCGTCACGCCTTCGGACCACCTGGTGACCGACCTGGAGGCCTTCCGCCAAACGCTCGGGCGTGCCGTCGCACGGGCCCGCCGGGGCGGCCTCGGGACGATCGGCGTCACGCCGGATTTCCCGGCTACCGCCTACGGGTACCTGCGCGTGGGCGGCCCGCCCGCCGGCGCCGGGGCGGTCGCCGTCGAGAAGTTCGTCGAGAAGCCGCAGCAGGCCGACGCCGAGAAGTACCTCGCCTCGGGCCGGCACCTGTGGAATGCGGGGATCTTCGTCTGGCAGACGCGGGAACTCCTGGCGGCTGCCGCGCGGCACCTGCCCGAGATGCACGCGGCGCTGGCAGCCGTCGGCCCCGCTGTCGGCACGCCCGACTTCGACGCCCGCGTCCGCGACGCCTTCGAGCAGATCCGGCCTATCTCCATCGACTACGGCATCATGGAGAAGGCCGAAGACGTCTGGTGTGTCCCCGCGACGTTCGACTGGAGCGACCTGGGCGACTGGTCGAGCATCACGCAGGTCATCCCGCCCGACGAGCAGGGCAACCGGGTCCGCGGCGCGACCGTGCTGGAGGAGGCCGCCGGGAACGTGGTCGTTACGGACGCCGACCATCCCGTGGTGGTCGTCGGCCTGAGCGACTGCATCATCATCCACGGGCCGTGCGGGACGCTCGTCTGCCACAAGCGCCTGGCCGGTCGCATCAAGGCCGTCGTTCAGCGGATCGGCGGCGCGACGTAACCCCCGGCCGCGGCCTCATTCCCCGGGCGGCTCGACCTCGAGGCGGACGTCATAGACCGCAGCCAGGCCGACGCCCTTCTCGGGCAGCAGCGTGAACGTCCATTCCGCCTGCGCCTCCGGCGCGATCGGCCAGAACTCCGCGTTGGCGGAACCCGGCTTCGCCTTGCCCACGAGCGGATCGCCCGCGGGCGTGCCGTCGGCCCCGAACACCTGGAGGCCGCAGGCGATCCCCCCGCGCAAGGGGTCCGGCTCCTTGAACTCCAGCGCCAGCCGCGCACGCCACTCGACCCGCCGGTCCTTCTGGCCGTCCGGCACGGGCAGCGTGGCGGCCGGCATGGAGACGAGGCCCATGTTGCGGCCGTTGACGAGCCGGAGGGTCAGGGCGATCGAGCCGCCTTTCTCGAGCGGCGTCCCGGCCGTGACCGTCAGGCGGTACAGGTGCAGGCCCGCCCCGTGGCCGCGGGCATCGAGGGCCGACTTCAGGCGGACCTCCTTCGCCTTCGGATCGTTGAGGGCCAAGGGTGCCCCCTCGGGCGGCAGGCCGGTGACGGAAATGCGGCGGCCGTCGTCGGCCCGCCACTCGGCCCGCAGGCGTCGCGTGGCCTCTTGCGTGAGGGCGACGTCGGGCAGGTCCTTCAGCACCTCCAGGGGCGCGACGGAGGCGGCCGGCGGCTCCTCCGGGAATCGGCCCTCCTGGCGGTTCCTCGTGAACGCCTCGTCGAACCAGGCGAGTTGGGCGGGCGTGCGGCTCTTCCAGAAGGTCCAGTCGTGACCGCCCGGGGCCACGGTCCAGTCGTAGGGGACCTGCCGGCGGTCGAGGACCTGGCGGAGCATGACCATCTGCGCCAGGGCGCCGTCCTTGTCGCCCGCTTCGAGGTTGAGGTTGAAGGGCAGGGGGCCGTCCTGCCGGGAGGCGATGGCGATCACCGACCGCTCCGCGTAGAGGGGCATGGCCTCCGGCGTCCGCGGGCCGATCCAGTACTCCAGGCCCACCTGCCCGGCGTAGCCGCGCAGTTCCATCGCGCCGGACAGAACGCTCACCGCACCGTACAGTTCCGGCCGCTGGAGGGCGTGGTAGAGGGCCCCGTGTCCGCCGGCCGAGATGCCGACGATTCCGCGCTGGCCCTTGGCGTGCGACGCGGGATAGTTCGCCTCGACGAACGCGCGGAGTTCATCCGTCAGGAAGTCGCCCCACTTCATCCACGGCTGGGCGGGGCTGTTCATGAACCACGCCCCGCCGCCTACCGACGGGCAGACGGCGACCATCTCGTGCCGCCCGAGGTGCGGCTCCAGGGCCGCCTTCCAGTGGTCCTCGGTGTCCAGGAGGCCTGGGAGGAAGTAGACGGTCGGATACTTGCCGTCGGCCTTGAGGGCGGCCGCGCGGCCCACCCAGAACCGCTCGATCTTGCCGGTGGCGGGCGAGCGGACCAGGTAGTGCTTCCACGCGACCGGCGGCGCCGGCGGCTGTGGCGCGGCGGGCGCTCCGCCGAAGGCTGCGGCCGTCGCGGCCAGGAGGAGTGCGGCGGCAACGGACCGTCTCGTCAGGTGGATCATCGGCCTCCTCGACTGGTCGTGGGCGGTCGGTCAGGCGGTTCCCCCCGGCCGGCCCGGCTCGTATGTCGCGAACAGGCGGCCCCAGGGGCTGGCGGCCAGCCACTCCCTTACGACGCGCCGGCCCTTGAGCGGATACCACACGTGGTCGTGGTAGACGGCCGAGGCGAGGATGAACGCGTACACCACGGGCGAGTGGAACAGCAACCGCTGGAGGCACTTCAGGGGCCCGAACCAGACGAGATTTCCGAAGGCGCTCGCGGCATTGTTGCCGGTGTGGAAACCCCAGGTCCCGCGGCCGGCGTCGGCGTCGCCGACGATCTCGATCTCCTCGGTCCGCCCGACGCCCAGGCCGCGCTCGTGCGCCAGGCGGATGAACCCGAGGGCCATCGGGTCGAAGCCCATCATCCGGGCGGCCACGGCGTCGATCGCCACCGGGTCGCTCGAGGCCAAGAGGACATTCTTCCCGACCGGCACCATCGTCCGCGGCCCGGGCCCGCTGCCCGCAGTCGTGCCGTCGGTCAGGACGAAGAGGCCCGGGTGGATCTCCCTCTGGATCGCGAGGAGGTCCACCAGCGTCTCGTGAATCCACGAGTGGCAGTAGTGGCGCCGGTTGTCGAGAAGGCCGCCGAAGGCGTTCTTCATCGCGCCGGTCATGGTGCTATAGATATGGCACTTCATCGTGGGCAGGTGGACGACGTTCTTGCCGGCGAAGAAGTCCGGGATGCGGATGCCCCGGGGGAAGACGCGGTCGAGGACGAGCATAGGCGCCTTGGGCTCGTAGACAGTCCACGCCATGTCGGCGGGCCGGAAGTTGTAGCGGATGGGCACGCCGTAATGGTCGCAGACGGGGCGCTGCTTGTTCAGGACCTCGCCCTTGGCGGCGCTCGTGACGACCGTCTCGTTTTCGACGCAGACGAGGTCGCCGAAGCCGGCGGCCCGCAGGGCGAGGATCGCCCCCTCGAGTTGCCAGGGCGTGGTGTTCGCAGCGGGGAAGAGGAGGTGCCACGAGAGGTTGTTCTTGAGGATGGTCGGGGCGCCGCGGCGCAGGGCTTCGGCGACGCCGCCCAGCCGCATAGCGCGGCCGACGTCGTCCAAGACGGTCTCGGGCGTCGTTCGGATGACGGCAACCTTGGCGCTCATGGCATCTGGGGGCTCCGGTGCATCCTGAATTATACGGGTTTTGCGTGCCGCCGCCATCCCCCCGAGCGGCCGCGGGGTGCGGGTCCCGGGGTTTACTTCGGCAAACGGCCGGGGCGGCCATGACCCCTTCGCGGATTCCTTTCTGCTAGACCGCTCGGCCGCGCGGTGCCGATAAAGGGCCCAGCAGCGGAGCGCCTCGCTTGACTTTCCGGGGGGCCTGTGCCATAAGGGGCGCCAGGGTTGTGCCCGGTCCGTTGCCTTTCCGCGGGGGAATCGCTTGAGCGGCCTGTACAACCTGGTCCGCTTGGCCCGTCCGACCCACTGGATCAAGAACCTGTTCGTCCTGGCGGCGCTGGTGTTTGCGCGGCGCGTGACGGACGGGGCGGCCTGGGCGGCGGCGCTGGTGGCCGTGGCGGCGTTCTGCCTCGCCTCGAGCGCGGTCTACGCCCTGAACGACGTCGTGGACCGGCGCGAGGACGCGCGCCATCCCGTGAAGCGCAGCCGCCCCGTGGCGTCGGGTGCCGTCGGCGTGGGGGCGGCGCTGGCGCTCAGCCTGGTGCTGGGGGCGGCGTCGCTGGCCGTCGCCGTCGCGGCACCCCCGCCCGTCCTGGTGACCGTCGGCGCGTACCTCGTCCTGATGCTCGGCTATACGTTCGGGCTGAAGCGCGTGGCCGTCTTGGACGTCCTGATCCTGGCGGTCGGGTTCGTGATGCGGGCCTACGCGGGCGGCGTGGCCATCGACGTCGAGGTCAGTCCGTGGCTCGTCCTGTGCACGCTGACGCTGAGCCTGTTCCTGGGGTTCGCCAAGCGCGAGAGCGAGCGCGTGGCGCTGGGCCCGGCGGCGGCCGAGACGCGCGCCGTCGAGTGGCGCATCTACGACGAGAAGAGCCTGGAGCACATGATGACCGTCTCGGCCTCGGTCGCGGTCGTCACGTACCTCCTGTACACCGTGAGCCCGCGGACGGTCGGCCACCTTGGACATCCGTGGATGTTCGTGACGGTCCTGCCGGTGATCTTCGCCGTGTTCCGGTTCTACCGGCTGGCGATCACGGGGCGCGCCACGGGCCCCGTGGAGATGGTGGCGCGCGACCCGGCCTTCGTCGCGGCGCTGGTGGTGTGGGTGGCCATGGTGGCGGTCCTGCTGCTGGCGGTTTGACGGTCCGACCGGAGGCCGCGCTCGCGCGTGGGGAGCGATGAGAGAGCCGCAGCCAACGGGCGCCTCGGCCGACGAGATCGCGGCCGGGCGGCTCTGGGTCGTCGCCTTCGCCCTGGCGCTCCTCCTCTATGCCCTGACGATGGCGCCCGACCTCGTCTGGCAGGACGCGGGCGAGTACCAGTGGAACGTCGGCCGGTTCGCTTGGCCGTGGGTCGACGCAACCGTCTGGGTCCGGCCCGGCGAGGCCGTCCGCGTCCACCCGTGGTTCCTGGTGCTGTCGCGCCTCCTGTGGATTAGGCCGCTCTGGAACTACGCCTTCGCGGCCACGTTCTGCTCGGCGCTGGGGACGGCGCTGGCGGTGGCGAACGTGGCGCTGCTGGTGCGGCTGCTGACGGGGCACCGGTGGGCGGCGGTCGTGGGCGGCGCGACCTTCGGCCTGGGCCACGCCGTCTGGGCCCACGCGTGCGTGTCGGAGGTGTACGGCTGGGCGGCGGCGTTCCTCGGGGCCGAGTGCCTGTGTGCGTGGGCCTGGACGAGGCGCCGCCAGGCGCGGTGGCTGCTGCTCCTCTTTTTCCTCGACGGTGTGGCGATCTCGAACCACCTGATGGCCGCGCTCGGCCTGGCCGTCTTCGGCACGTGGCTCCTGGTGGAGTGGGTCCGGCGGCGCGCGCCGGCGTGGGTCCTGCCGGCGGCGGTGGGGTGCTGGCTCGCGGGGGGCGCCCTCCAGTGGGTGGTCGTCGGCCTCGAGTACGCGCGGACGGGCGACCTGGCGGCAACGGTCCGGTCTGCGACGGTCGGCGAGTACGGCGGCGCGGTCCTGAACGCGGCCGACCTTCCCCGCCTGTTGAAGAACAGCGTCCTCTACGTGGGGCTGAACTACCCGACGCCGCTCGCCCTGGCGGGCCTGGTCGGCGCCGTCGCGCTCGCGCGGAGGCGCCAGGCGATGGCCACGCTCGTCCTGGCGCTGGCGGTGGTCTACCTCGCTTGGGCCGTCCGGTACAAGGTGCCCGACCAGTACGGCTTCTTCGTCCCGTTCTACGTGCCGGCGAGCGTGCTGATCGGGGTCGGGGCGGCGCGGCTCGCGCGCGGGCGCGGGGCGTGGATGCGGTGGATCCTGGTGGCGCTGGCGGCGGTGCCGGTGGGCGTCTATGCGGTGCTGCCAGGGGCGGCCCGCCGGGCGGAGATCAGGTTCTTCCAGCGCGAACTGCCGTACCGGGATCCGTACACCTACTTCCTGCGGCCGTGGCAGCGCGGCTGCCTCGGGGCGCGCCAGTTCGCGGAAGACGTGATGCGGTCGGCGCCGAAGCGGTCGATTATCCTGGCGGACACGACGTCCAGTCCGCCGCTGAAGTGCCTGATGGACGTGGAGCGCCAACGGGCGGGCGGGCCGGCGGACCTGCTGGTGGTGGACCCGTACGACGCGCGATTCGACCCCGCCCTCGGCGCGTACTGGGGCTCGGAGAACCTCCTGCCGGCGCTGGCGGGGG
>Ga0315294_10006885_pt1 | contig 12476 bp, 23 predicted proteins | sample YL17G13_40_MG_FD_203626 | JGI IMG/M metagenome (GOLD analysis project Ga0315294, IMG submission 203626) | Sediment microbial communities from Yellowstone Lake, YNP, Wyoming, USA - YL17G13_40 | ecosystem: Environmental > Aquatic > Freshwater > Lake > Sediment | place: USA: Wyoming | collected...
CACTCTTCTGAGCACGCCTCCGAACACGCCGGGATGATGACGCCGTTCCGGTTCCAAAGGAACCAACCGGGCGGGTAGACCTCCCACTCGGTCAAGTCGGCCGTGGCGTGAACCTGAAACGGCTCCGTCTTCTGGCACGCCGCGCACGCGAGGAAGCGCTTCACTTGTGGACTCCGTGAACGGGGACGAGAGGCAACAAGCCTCTCATCTTGAGGCTCGAAGTCACTCGAACGATCTCGCGCCCTGCTTCTGTGATCCTCCGAGGGGCGTAGTGCCCGTCTGACGAGCCCTCGATGTAGCTGCGAGCATCGAGCGCCTTCACCGTTCCCATGACAACGGACCAAATTTTCGGTTTGCCGCACCGCTCGCAGCACTCGTAACTCTCTATCGTCCAGAGGATTGTTCGGGGAGCACGGATCAGACGCTCCCCCGTTTCCGCGAGTCGTCTGAGCGCATCGATCTGAATGTAGGTCGGGAGATCCTTGCCCGACGCTGCGCACGCGAGGAGGCGCGTCACTTGCGACCCCCACGAGGCCCGGCGGAGCCCCCAGAAGAGCCGGAGGAGCTACTGAGGGGGAGGGCGGGCGCCCGTAGCCCGGCGGGCGAAGCGGCCCCTGGGGAGGGTGTGGAGGGTGCGGGGGTGGGGGCGGGGATGGGGACGGAGGTGGTAGTGAACCGCCGCCGCAGCTCCCCGAGCATTACCTGGAGCATGGCCGAGCACCGAGGGCAGAGATCCTTCGTGACTTGCTGCCCGAGCGAGTCCGTGCCGGTGAGCGCGCCCCAGCCCGGGGAGTAGAAGGAACGATCATCGTTCAGGTGGCCGCACGAGTCGCATGTTCGGGTCTGAGCCATCTACTCACCCTCTCGGGAGACGGTCGGGAGACGGTCGGGGGAGGGGAGCTTCTCTACGCACCCGGCGCAAAGCATAGTCCTCTCGTAATCGGATTCGTGGAACCAGCCAGGGGGAGAATTCAACCACACGAGCGCGCGAGCTACGAAGTAGTCGGGGAGAGGGCCGACGACGCCGCACTCAGCACAGTACGGAAGCCTGAGCGCGTTGTCCCACTCCGGAGGCCACTCCGCGACGGGCACCCCATCGCGCGGCCTCGAACGATTTTCGTAGTGCGTCGCAACCCATTCGCAGGCCCCTTCCGAATGTCCTTCGTGCCCGCGAGCGACTTCGAGCCACCCTCTCGCGTCCTTCCGATCCGGAAACTTCTCCTCCAGGGTGACGCCGTGGTGAAGCGCTACGCGGCGCCACTCGATAACGAATCCCTGCTCCTCGATCCAGGTAGAGAGCTTCGGCTCGCGAGGTTTTTTATCGAAGGTTTCCGCAGTCTCAAGCTCATCGACGAGGTAGAGCCTGAGCGCACGTCCGGAGAGCACACGATTGCAAAAGCAACACTCGATCGCGCTCTCGTCTATCTTGTACGGAGGCTCCTTTTTGCGTTCTTCCTCTTCACGCTCTTCACGCTCTTCACGCTCTTCACGCTCTTTGCACTCTTCGATACTCGGCTTCTTCATGGCTTCCCTTTCTTCACGGATCCATCTTTTCGAGCGCGCTCCGCGCGTACTCGCGAGCGCTTCCGGCTCGCCCAGCAGCCTGCCGCTTCGTCCACTCGTAGAGACTCACTCGGCGCACGACGGACGTGGGCTTCACAGCGACGCCCTCGATATCGCCTGGATTGTAGGCTCCGCTTCCGTAGAACTCGACCACGACGTAGAAGTTCCCATGCTCGCGTTTCGCCCCATCGAACGTGTCGCTGGCAAAAACGAGGTGAGGAGCATCGAACGCAAAGACAAAGCCCTTGGGCAGCTTCCCAAGCGTTGTAGCTGACTGGCGAGAGATCCGACTCCCGCTAGGCTCGATGCGGTAATAGAGCCTGGGCATTACGACTCGTCTTCCTCGGCGACGACGCCGATCTCTCGAAGCAGATCGACCAGCTTCGTGAGCCGAGAGCGGAGCCTTCGAGCTTCCTGAAGCGCCTGCTTCCAGTTCAGGGTCGGAGTGATCTTCTTTGGGTCCGTGAGCGCTTCAGAAAGATCGCGGAGCCAGGGTGGCGCGAAGTCCCGCTTGATCTCGCTCGCGAGCGCCATGACGCCTTGAAGCCGCTTCACTTCGTTCAGAAGCTCTTGAAGGAGCGCGTTCGTATCGTCGCGCTCTTCGATCAGCTCTTCGATCTCTTCCTCGATCTCCCGTATCCGATCTTTCGTGAGGCCGCTCATCGGAGGATCCTCCCGGTGAGAGCGATCTCGGGGACACACGGCTTCAAAAGCCGGAGCCGCACCTCGAAGAGACACCCGAGCTGCGCTACGGGCACGTCCAGGCGCGTCGTCCGGAGCGCCCAGAGGGGCGGAGGGTTCGGAGCGAAGAGCATCGCCAGCCGATCGTCGCCGTCTACGCTGATCCCTTCGAGCGCGAGCGACTCTTCGAGCGCGGCGGGGCACGAGATCCCATCGACCTTGAGCACCTCGTGCTCGCACCTGACGGAGAGGATGACCGCTCCCGCGTCGCCGCCCTGCGCCGAGCCCTCGATGATGTTCGCGTTGCCTCCGTCTGCGTAGTCAGCCTGGATGCGGAGGACGCCGCACGCGACGGCTCGCTTGATCGTCGGCATACGCGGCCGATGAGGAGAGTGAGTGGCCCCCCTAGCAAGAGCGGCCGTCATCCCGAACGCTTCAAACTCGTCGTGGCAGTCTTCCGTGCGGTGAGCGGGCGAGCCGCACGCCAGGCAGAGATCGGCCGTCACTGACCTCCCCCCTTCGCCGAGTCGCCGCGCGCCGAGTCGCCGCGCGCTGAGTCGCCGCGCGCCGAGGAGTCTTCCTTCTTGAGCGCGCGGAAGACGCTCTTGCAGGCCGCCATCGCTTCCTCGGGGCTCATGAGGATGCGGACGTGCTCGATCTTGCCGTCCGGAGTCCGGAAGATGAGAAGGAGCCGAAGCGAGCCCTCGCGCGCTTCGTTGAGCGCGAACATGACGTTCTTGAGAGCGTCACCCTTCGCTGACGAAATGGCTCCGGAGAGCGCGCTCTCGACGGCACCTCTGAAAATCGATCCGAGATCGAACCCCTTGGAGGCGGCCATCATCCACCTCCAACGTGCGCGAGCGAGCCCATCGCCATCAGCTCGACGGGCGGGATGAGCTGTTCCACCTGGAGCACGACGCTTTCGAGCGGGAAGTGCAGCCCCGGATCTGAGTGGTCGCTCTTTTTGAACACGCGCGACACCTGCGAGTGCGTGACGATCCCCGAGTAGATCCTCCGAGCCATGTCGCGGGCTGCAACGTCGGCACCGGCCTGCTCGACCGCAGCGAGAGCTTCTTTCAAAAGATCGTCCGAGACGAGCCTGGGCAGGATGCGGTGACGACGGCAGAGACGCGCCACGAGCGGCACGAGCTGCCCGTCCACCATCGCGAGCGAATACGGATCGGCCCAGTCGCTTTCGAGCTGCTTCGCACGCCCGGCCGACTCGATGCCGATCGAATACGGATTCAAGGGCGGCGCGTGCCAGGCCGTGTCGTACTCGCGCACGCTCTGCGTCGTCGAGTCCACGTCCACGGCGTAGTGCCACGACGCGGGGCGCTCGGGCGGCATGGTCGCCGCGTAGGCTTGAAGCGCTTCGGCCGCGCTCTTCGTCTCCGCGCACTCGGCCGAGTGGATGACGATCCAGTAGATCCCCGCCTGGACGCCAAGACGGTTCGGCCGACCGATCCGGTAGCGAAGCGCCTGGCGGAACGGGATGGCGGGATCGTCGCCTCGGGAGACGAGCGGGGGAGGGGCAGGGAGGATGATGTGGTAGCTGTAGCTCATTGGAAACTCCGTCGTGAAAGTCCTCGGAAGAAAGTACGGACGCGCTCGAAGAACGAGACGCGCTTTGTCGGTGGAGCGTTCTCGATGACGGCGCTTCCGAGCCCGCCGTCGTCGGCATCGCCCTCGCGCTCGCCCACGCGCTCGCCCTCGCGCTCGCCCTCGCCCTCGCCCTCGCGCTCGCCCTCGCGCTCGCGCCCGCCCTCCCGCTCGCGCCCCACCCAGAGATCGACCGCCGCCTTGCCCCAGCCGCTCTCGGGAAGGATCTCGCCGAAGCGATCGAAGAAAACGAGCGCGCCTTTGTACCAGAGGGCTTCCGGGGAATTCCAGCGATCTTCGAGGATGGCCTTGAAGCACCGACGAACGTGCTCTTCGCCCTCCGGAATGATCAGAAGGAGCGCGTCGATGACGGTGGCGATGTTTCTCACACCCCCTCCCCTTTGACTGCGAGAGCGCTCTCCGCCGCTGCGAGAGCGCTCTTCAGCCGGACGATCTCCGCCATGAGATCCTCTTCCGCCCTGGCAAGGCCCGCCTTCAGCCCGGCAGCCTCTTTCTTCAGCTTCTCGTGCTCTTCCGAGAATTCTTTCACGGCGCGATCCATCGCGAGCCCGTTCAATCTCGCTGTCTCTTCCGCGTTCGCGAGCGCGCGGCACTTCTCAGAAAGCGCGACTGAGAGATCGAGGAGCGCCGTGTGCGCCATCCGAGTCTGCTTCTCCCACTTCTCGATCTCGCTCTCGTACTCTTCGGGCGTCTTCTTCGCCTTCTTGCCAGCGGCGAGCGACGAGGCCATCGCGTAGGCCGCCGCCCCCATCATGCCCATGCCAGCCACTATCCCCGGCCAGTACGAGGCTTTGCTCTCGCTCTCGCTCTTGCTCCCGACTTCACTCCCGATTTTTTCGCTCATGATGCTTCTCCCTTTTTGCTCTGCTCTGCTCTGCTCTGCTCTGCCTTGTTGCTCCGCGACTACAAACTCTTCCGCTCCGCTTCCCGTTCGAGCGCTTCGCGCGCTTCGAGCCCCTTCCACGCGAGCGTGGCTCGCTCCTCGAAGTCCGCGCGCTTCCCCTCTTCCACGTTGCGCACGATCTCGGCTGCTAGCTGAAGGAGCGAGGCCACCGTCAAGCTCGCGTCGGGTCTGAGCCGCTGAAGCACCCCGATGGTGAGCCTCACCGCGATCTGAGCCCGTTCGATATCGGTACGGAACATGAGCGCGATCTTGAAGTAGTAGTGCGCGAGGATGCGCACCGAGACGACTCCGATGACGAACGCGAGCGCGTGAGAGAGGTAGATCATCGCCATGCCTTTTTACCTGCGCACGCCGACGTTGTGAACGGTGATGGCGACACGGTTGTAGACGTACTCCGCGACGCGGTAGCTCCCTCCCTCGCCCGCGCGCTTCCGGCAGCTCTTCGTAGCCTTCGCTAAATCGGTGTGGACCTCGTGCGTAGCCCACGTCTCGCTCTGAGCGGAGCGAGCCGTCCTCTTCTCGATGAGGTAGAGACGCGAGCCGACCCCGGCGCTCACTTGGCCGCCTCGGAGATCGCGAGGAGCGCGTTCGCGACCTCGACGGCTTCGTCCCTGGTTAGCACCACATGACTCACGGCGAACTTCTGAGCCTCGGGCCGGTGGATCTCGAAGCAGATCCCTCGATCTGCCATGAGAGCGATCCGAGAGACGATGACGCGCCCTCCGTCGCTCAGGATGACAAGCTCGGCCCTCACTTGGCCTGCTCCGGCAGTCGCACGAGGAACCCTGGCGTCCCGTCGCCGACCCAGGCCCCCGCCGCGTTGCACTCAAAATACTCCTCGGCCTCCTCCCGATCTGAGCCGTCGCGCATCAGGATCTCGATGCACTTCTCGCGATCGTAGATCACGATCTCGGGCTGACTCACACGCTTGACGGTGCCGAGGATCGCATCCTCGAACCCATCGGCGAGAAGCGCGTCAGGGGCGACCTCGGAAAGCCAGACTTTCACGTCGTCGGTCATTAGGCCCCCTCTGCCCCCTCTGCGCGCTCTACGAAGACGAGAGAGCGCCACACGCGCAGATCCCTGCGATGACACGCGACGCGCAAGCTCTTCGCGGTGTAGTTCGTCCTGACCAGAAGCCCGAGACGCGCCGCGGTCAGGACGGCAGCCCCCATCGCGCGCCCCTCGATCTCAGGCTCGCGCCCGAGCACGCGCCACACGTCGTCAGTCGTGAACTCGTCCTGAGAGGTGGCGACAACGCGGATCGCTGCGAGCGCGCGAGCCTGCCATTCGAGCGTCGCCTCACCGACCGCCGCGATGGCCGTATCTCGCGCCTCGGCGCCGTCCTGAGCGCTCTCGTGACCCCAGGCGAAGCCCCGCTGCTTCATGATTGCCTCCCTCTGCACTCGGCGATCCTCTCGTTCCAGAACTTGATCCCGTCACGAGCAACGTCTTTGTCTATCGGGAGGCGAGCGAGCCTCAGATCCTCTTCGCACTTCCGGAGCGACTCCTCGTACTGCCTTATCTCCCAGCCAGCGACGTTCGCCAGGTGGGCCTCAAAGTAGGAACGCAAGACTGCACTCACAAACAAGAATACTACGAAGCCGACGAGCAAGCCGATCATGACCTCCCTCCGATCCCCGCCGCGTCGAGCACGAGCGCCCGGCTCTTCCGATCCCGCATGACGAGCCGGATGAGCGTGACCAGCTCAGGGTCGGCGTTAATCTGCCCGAGCGTGTCCCGGTTGAGCGTGCGCGATTCGAGCGTTGCGGGCTCCACCCCGAGCGCCGCCGCGAGCGCGTGGAGCACCGTATCGCCAGGGCGGCGCCGGTCGTGCTCGATATCGGAGAGAAACGGAGCTGAGATTTTGGCGGAGGTGGCGAGCGCTCGGAGTGTGAGCGGGCGCAGGTGTCGGAGCCGGTAGACGCGCTCGCCCAGGGTTTCGCTTTCGCGCTGCTTCGCGGTCTTGGGCAAGAGAGCGGGCGAGCGGGAGCTGACGCGAAGGGGGCGAGCCTTCTTAGCTTGTGCGCTTTTTTGCTTCACTGAATCGATCCTCTAGCGCTTCCGCGCCACGACTTCAAGCTGACTGAACGGGTAGCCTTTTCCGGCCGAATCGAGCGCTGCCGCTTCGAGCTTCCCCGCAGAGCGGTAACGCTCGCCCACGGTTACGACCTCGTAGATCCGAGCCTTCTCTTCGGGCGAGCCCCAGAGCGGGCGAACGAAGTCGCCGACTCTGATCGGGAGAGCGCTCGGAGCGTCCGAATCGCCCCGCCTGCTTTCGAGTTTTTTCAATGAATAGCTCCGTCGTTCGCAAGGATCACGTTTCGGCAGCGCGTACAGAAGGGCGCGAGCATGACTTGATCGTTCGGAGTGGAAAGCCACTCGATCCAGTGGCGGGCGCCCCTCCCGCACCCTGGAGTGGCGCAAGAGCGGCCGAGACGGACGCCCTCACGCTCGCGCTCGCACTCGTCGCTCACGGTGGGCAGTCCTCATCGCGAAATAGCGGAGGGCACTCCTCATCGCGAAACACCTCCGCGAGCGTCCTGCCCTTCAGAGGAGGAGGTAGCTCGCCTAGCGCGATCAAGTCGATGACCGGGATCGCGAGCGTGATCGCGTGGTCGGCTTCGTGCCGCATCCCTGACGAGACGCGACCTCCCACAAGCCACACCTCATCGCAGCGCGCCACCTGGGCGAGATCGCACGCGAGGCCGCGCTCGCGGTTCTCGGGAGTCTCTTCGAGGACTCCCGTGAGCACGATCCACGAGCACGAGGGCGAGACGCCCTCCGACACGGCCGCCCAGGCCGCCCAGAGCGACGCTCGGCGACGGTTCTCTTCGATCCCCTCGCGAGTAGGAGCCGAGAGCGCGTGCGCGATGTAGACGATCTTCACGACTCCTCCCCCGGCTCCGCCCCTGACTCCGCCACCGGCTTCACTCCGAAGATCGCTTCGAGGCTGCCGTCGTCGTCGTACTCCCAATTCTCCAGCTCCCAAATCTTCATATCGATCACCAGCTCTGCAAGGAGACGTGGGATCTCCTCGGGCCTGTCGTAAGACAGACTCATGTGACGCCCCTCGTCATCGCTATCACGCAGAAGCACCTCTTCAGAGGTGATCTCAAACCTGCGTGAAGCGTCTTCACCGAGCCATTCCCAGATCGTCATTCTCCGCCGCCGTCCTCTCCCCCGTCGCGATCCCGCTCACGCCCGCGCTCCCGCCGACGCTTCGCCGCCATCTTGTCCAGATTCTCGAAGAACGCGATCACGGCAGGCATGACTTCCTGCACGAGCGCGATCATGGCGCGAGGGTCGCTCGGATCCCGAACCCCGCCCCGCTTTGCGCGTTCCGCTGCCATCGCGTCTGCGTAGGCGGCGGCGGTTGCTGCTAGGGATTCGGGCGTCTCCTCTTCTCCCAGCTTGGTGAGTCTGTCGAGACGGATCAGCTCCGTGAACGAGGCTCGCGAGTCTGCGATCCAGAGGGGATCTACGCCGGTTTTGATTTCCATGCTGTTACTTGCTCTCTTTCTTCTCTAGCAGCCCTGTGAATCGTTCGATCGTCGCTTGCAGCGCTGCCATTTCGTCGGCCTGCTGCCCGATGATGGCGTTTGCGGTTTGGAGCGTGCGCGCGTACTCACGCACAAACTCTGCCTTGTAGAGAGCGTGCGAAGGGTGGTCCGGATCGGACACCATAAGTTCGGCCTGCTCTTCGAGAGCTTTTGTACGGGCGCGCGAGAACGGATCCGTCCGTCTGAGCATGACAACGTGGAGAGCCGCACGCGCAATCGCGACGCTCTTCCTCTCGTCGATGGCCCACGAGCCCATCGCGTCCGCGCAGCGGTACGCCTCGGTGAGCTTCTCTTCGCTCGTCGTGCCCAGCTCCGCCCGAGCTTCCGCCCAGAGCCGCACGAGAAGGCCGCCGAGGGGGTCGCGCCCGAGGAGGACGAACATCGGTTCGTCGGGGTGCGCGTGCTGGTAGCAGTCGTAATCGCCTGGATTGTTCTTGGTTCCCATCATGATCTCTCTTTCAAGCTACTTTCTTGCTTCGCTCTGATCTCTCGAAACTCGGCGAGCGTCATGTCCTCGCGCCAAAGCGTAGGAGGTGGAAGCCTATCCGAGTGTACGCGGAGCGATCGGAAGGCCAAGAGAGGCGAGGGCCAGTGAGGCTCATGGGAGCACCGAAAGGAACGTCCGCCGCCGGTCGATCTCGCCCCGCTTCACGCACCGGGCCATCCCTTCAGGATCTCCCACGATCACCACGCTCTTCCGAGCCCGAGTGACGCCCGTGTAGAAGAGATTTCGATGGTGCATGAAGACGTGTTCGGACTGGATCACGAGCACGACGCACGGAAACTCCGAGCCTTGCGATTTGTGGATCGTGAGAGCGTAGGCCAGATCGAGATCCTGCATCGTCTTGCGATCGTACTGCACCTCTTCACCGTCAAAATCGACGGTCACGCTCTTCTCGTCCGCCGCAACGCCCACGACGTTTCCGACCGTGCCATTCATGATCCCCGAGTCGTAATCGTTGCGCGTCTGAATCACGCGGTCCTGAACGTACAGCTTCGCCCTACGCTCGGGGTTTTGCGGAGCGACGGTCACGCCCCAGAGCTTCTTTTGCACGAGCGCTTGAATGGCAAAATTGAGTGCCCGCGTCCCGAGCGGCCCCTGGTGCTTCGGTGTGAGCACCTGCACGTCATTGAGGAGATCGAATCCTAGCTTCTCGTGAAGCGTCTTCTCGAAGAGACCCAGGATGTAGCGGTGTGCTCGCATCCCCTCCTTGAACGTGCTCGAACGCGCCAAGGTCCACGGGTGAGTGCCATCTTCAGTCTCCGGAGCTGAAGCGGCGATCTCCCCTTTCAGAATCCTCGCACTGTTCTCTCGGAGCAATCCCGCCTGCCGGATGATCTTGTCCAGCTTCACCGTGCGAGCGAGACGCCTCTGAAGGAGATCGCGGAGAACATTCCCCGGCCCAACCGGCGGGAGCTGATTCGGATCTCCTACCAGCACGATCGCTGTTCGTCCGAGGCTGACGGCCCTAAAGAGCGATTCGGCTAGGTAGACATCCAGCATCGACACCTCATCGACGATGAGCACGTCAGCCTCGATCGGATTGCCTTCGTTCCGAGCGAAGGCCGACTTCCCCCCAACGCCGTATTCGAGGAGCCGGTGAATCGTGAGCGCCGGATGATCCGCGACCTCTTCGATGCGCCGCGCTGCCTTGCCCGTGGGAGCCGCGAGCGCGATGTTGAGACCGGCAGCCAAGTACATCCGGACGATGGCCGCGATCGTGAAGGTCTTACCGCTGCCCGCTCCTCCGGTGATGAGCACGCACGCGCTCTCCCTGGAGGCTGCAAGAGCTTCCACCTGAAGCCCCTGGAGCACCCCGTCCGGATCTCCACTTGCGAGACTGAGCGCCGCGAGGCGATTGTTCTTGCTGTCCGCAGCTTCCGCGAAGAATCCCTTCAAGAAGCTCTCGCACTCGAAGGTCTTCGTAAGCCCGATGCCCGTGAGCGTCTCTACCTCGTCCCCTCCCCCGGCGAACTCGATGCTCGTAACATCTTCGTCTTCGAGAAGACGCTTTATCGCCAATTCAATTTGCCTGGGCGGAGTCGAACTCTCGCTATCGACCGAGAGAAGTTTGTCCGTTAGGGCGATGAGAGCGTCGTGCTCGACGAAGCAATCACCGTCGCGATCCAGCTTCGTTTCGAGCGCGTTTATGAGCGCCGCTTCAAGCCTGTTCGGATCGTCGCAGGCCACTCCCATCTTGCGCGCGATCTCGTCCGCCCGCTTGAATCCAAAGCCCTTCACCTTCTGCACGATGATGTACGGATCGCGCCGAAGGATCGTCGAGACGCTGTTTCCGAATTCCTCGATCAGAGCCTTCGTCTGGTAGCGCGTCAGATCGAACCCGGCCAGCCACGTCATGCTCTCATTCAGATCCTTCGTCTTGATCCACTTCTCGCGAAACGTCGTGACGCTGGACGCGAGGATCCCCGACACCTCCACGATCTTTTCGGGCTCCTCTTCGAGCACTCGCCCGAAGTCGGTTCCAAACGCTTCCGCAAGCACCTTGGCCTTCACCGGGCCGATACCGCGAAAGTCGGGATGCGAAGCCAGGTAAGCGGCGAGCCCTCTCGCGTCGAAGTCTGCGAGAGACTGATTGAACTCGAAGCGTGTGACCTTCACCTGACGCCCGAACTTCTCGTGCTCCGTCCAGACCCCGTGGAGGACGATACGATCGCTCACGTTGACCGCAAGCGAGCCTGCGAAGGAAACGGACGGCCCCTTCTCATCTGGGGCCAGGACGCCCGCTGTGAAGTCCTCCGACGTGTAGAAGATCCGCTCGACGCGCCCCTTGATCGTGACCGCTTCGGCGTTCTCTTGAATCGCGTTCGCCTTCGCGCTCGCCCGCCTGGTGTTCGTTTCTCTCATGGCTTCTCCGTTCTTTCGCTCGCGTGTTTCAAGTCGCTCCGCCTAGCCGTGCCCTCATCTTCACTCTCCCGTATACACGGCCTCGCCGGGCAAGAGCTTGCGGTACTGCACCCACCCCTCGACGTTGCCGAGGAAGTGCCGAACCCTCCCGGTCGGCATCCACTCGCGCCCGTTCCACTCCAAGTCATCCTGCTTAAAGAATCGCAATTCGTGGGGCGTCATCGGCCGTAGCGCGTGCTCGAACGGGCTCATATGTCCGTCAGCGCGGAGCTTGTCGCAAATCGCGCTAGCCTTCTCCGGCGTCAGCCCATCGTGGCGCTCGTAGCTCACCGCGGCGCAACGCCCGACACAGACTTTGACCGGATCGCTGCCGAATTCACGCAGAGCGAATTCCTCGACCCTCGACGCCCCGAGCGGACCTCGAACGAGCGGCAGGTGCCAGTCGCCACAGCTCACCGCGAGCGGCACGCTCGCCAGCCTCACCTCGCGCATCATACCGGCGATCTTGAACATTTCGGGTTGCGCCATCCTACTGACGCGGAGCGCATCCCAGTTTGCCCACTCGGTCGCGGTCACGATGACGGTGTGCCACGAGAACGTCTCCAGCACGCGATTCGCGTACTGTTTGTGAACGCCCAGAGCGGCAAGCTCGCGTGCCGCGAAGAGCGCCCCCTCGCTGCACTGTAGCCAGGCTTTCCGCGCCTCCGCCGCCTCATCCCCAGCAAGCACCTCGCTTTGCTGCATCCCCTTCTGGTTCTTGCCAAACGCCTCCGGCATGAACGGATCCTCTGTAATCTGCTCGATGCGATGCGCGACCGGGATCGCTCGACTCGACGCGCTGTTACGGGAGTGCGTTCGATGTGTGTTGAACTCCGCTAGGAGTAACCTGGGGAAAGTGACTAGCAGCGTGGTCACGCGGAAGTCGTTTGAACTAAGCGAGTCTGCCAAGACTTTTGCGTCGTATGTCATGCCTCATCCCTACCTTCGCCGGACGTAATAGCTTGTAAGCGTTTATGCTTCACTTGAAGAGGAGGATCTAGCTCTTCCGAGGGAGAGCTTCAAACTCTTTCCTTTGTTTCCGCCTCCCCCGGGCGAGGTGATGACTCGACGCTCTCTTCGCTCGCGCTCGCACTCGCACTCGCACTCCCGCCAGCCCCCGCGACGATCCGCTCGCCGAGCGCCGCCTCGATATCGTCGATGACGGCGAAGGTGTAGCGCTCCGCGTGGAGGGCTGGGCGGGCCTCTGCGACGGCGAGAGGAACGTAATCGTGCCCCTCGC
>Ga0315294_10006886_pt1 | contig 12474 bp, 9 predicted proteins | sample YL17G13_40_MG_FD_203626 | JGI IMG/M metagenome (GOLD analysis project Ga0315294, IMG submission 203626) | Sediment microbial communities from Yellowstone Lake, YNP, Wyoming, USA - YL17G13_40 | ecosystem: Environmental > Aquatic > Freshwater > Lake > Sediment | place: USA: Wyoming | collected...
CGGGCCGAAGCGGCGAGGAAGTCGCCGTCGCGGGGATCCTCTTTGCCGAGCGCCGGGCCCGCACGAAGGACGGCCAGTTCATGAAGTTCATCAGTCTGGAGGACGAATGGGGCGTCGTGGAGGCGGTTCTCTTGCCGGACGCGTACCAGCGGCTGGGCGGCCGCCTCACGACCCGCGGGCCCTACCTCGTGACCGGCACCGTGGAGGACCACTACGGGGCGGTCTCGCTCCTCGTGTCGGACGTGGCGGCGCTCGCGCCCGCACGGGCCCGCGCGGCCTTCGTCCCGACGTGATCAGAACAGGCGGCCCTGCTCGCCGGGCGCGGCCTCATCCGCCGCCACCGACTCCAGGAAAGGATACGCGTCCACGAGGGGCGGCGGGACGGGCACGCGGCGCCCCGAGAGCCGCGAGAGAATCTGCAAGGCGTTCGCCGGCGCCTGGCCGCGGTAATGATTATTCGTAAAGATATACGTCTTCTCGCTGGCGCGGGCGACCTGGCGGATCCGCTCGATCCACTCGTCCAACTCCGCCTCGCTGTACAGGTAGTCGTACCGCGCGTCCGCCCCGGCGTCCTTCTTGAACCAGGCCGCGCTGTTGCGGCCGTGGAGGCGGACGTAGCCGACCGGCGACGTCGCCAGGGCCGTCGGCGGTAGACCGCCGCGGCTCGGCGGCTGGTCGATGTTGCAGAACCCGACGCCCAGGCCCCGCAGGAACCGCATCGGGCCCTCCGCCATCCAACCCGCGTGGCGCACCTCGACGACGAGCGGCAGGTCGCCGAAGTCGCGGCAGATCGCCTCCAGGTGCCGCCGCGCGTCCGCGTCCGCCCGGAACGACCACGGAAACTGGACGAGCACCGCGCCCAGGCGGCCCGCTTCCCGCACGGGCTCGATGCCGCGCCGATACTCGGCGACCTCGTCGGCCGTCCACGGCTTCTCGCGCTCGTGCGTGAACCGCTGGTAGAGTTTGAACGTGAACTCGAAGTCCGGGGGCGTCCGGCGGAGCCACGAAGCCGCCGCCCGGGCGCTCGGCGGGCGGTAGAACGACGAGTTGACCTCGACGGCGTCAAAGTAGCGGGCGTGGTAGGCGAGTGCGTCGAAGCCGCGCGGTTTGGCGCGCGGGTAGAAGCGGCCCTCCCAGTCGACGTAGGACCAGCCGCTCGTGCCGACGCGAATCGGCCCCCCCGCCCCGCCTTGTCGTGCGGCCGGCGCCATCGCGCCCCTCCCGTCGCGCGGCCGCACGCGCCGTGCGGCCCCCGACGGAAAGCATCGCAGGGCGCCGGCGGGCTGTCAACAGACTCTCCCCCCGTGCGGGCAACAGCCGGGGGGAAGGCAGCCTCCGCCCGCGCTTACGGCCCCTCGGGCATGCGCAGGCGCTGGCCGACGTAGAGCGGCGCGGTGGGGGACTTGAGGACGTCGCGGTTCGCCTCGTAGATCCGGCGGTACATCGAGGCGTCGCCGTAGAAGCGGCGGGCGATGCCGATCAGCGTGTCGCTCTTGCGGACGACGTAGACCTTCTCCTCCTTCGGCGCAGGCGGCGCGACGCGCTCCGCCTGCGGCGCCTCGGCGTCCGGCAGGACCAAGCGGTGGCCGACCGGAAGGCTCCGCGCGCTGATGCCGGGGTTGGCGGCCTCGATCATGGGGACGTACTTCGCATCGCCGTAGCGGTCGACCGCGATGCCGTACAGCGTGTCGCCCTGCTGTACGACATAGACGTTCTTCGCCTCGGCGTCGCGCCGTTCGGGACGCCAGCGGTCGGTGATGATCGTTCCGGGGGCGCCGCTCGGCCGCAGGACCGGGCCGGGCGGGTCCGCCCCGAGGACGGGTTCGTCGCTGTCGCGGACCTTGGGCGCCCCCTCGTCCTGGGCACTGGACTCCAGGTCATGGGGATCCCGGCGAACGGGCGGGGGCTGGACGTCGCTGCGGAACCGCTCGAACCGGCTCAGCGGGTCGTCGTAGGCGGGCCGGTCGTCCCGCGCGGGGGCCGGGCGCGGCTTCTCGGTTGCCGCAGGGCGCTCGGGGGCCGCCGTCCGCCCCTTGCCGGCCGGGCCCCATCGACCGACGAGCACCAGCACCAGGACCGTCAGGGCGACCAGCGATCCCAGCAGGAGGACCTTTGCAAACAGTCGCATGGCGTGACCCCGCATCACCGGCCGACAGACTCGTCCTGCCCAGCGAAGCGATGCTTCGCAGAGCAGGAAGCGCGGCGCTCCCTCGCGGGATTATATCGGCGGGCCCGCGCCCAGGGAATCACGCATTTTCCGGACGCGTCAAGCGGCGGCGCCGGCACTCCCCCACCCCCGGCGCCAGAGGACATAGGTGACCGGGAGCATCACAAACGCCCCGAACGCCGCGGGGCCCGCCCACGAGACGTAGGCCGCGCCCGTCGGCGCCAGCAGCACGAGCAGCGAGAGCACCACAAAGCCCGGGGGCGCCAGAAAACCGATCCCCGCCAGAACCTTCATGAGCCACGGCTGCGTCCGGGCCAGCGTCCACTCCCGCCCGTAGACATGGCACAACTGGCTCCAGGCCGTCACGCCGACCCAGCCGAGTTGCAGCACCACCCACACCCACCCGGGCCACGACCCGAAGAACTCCTGCGGGGTCCGCCAGCCGAACGCGTAGTAGATCATCAGGCCGACGCCGACCATCGGATACGCCCACGCGTGCACCTTCATCAGGTACGGCCGCAGCACCAGGATCGGGGCCGCCACCACGACCGACGAATAGGTCCCGACCAGGATGCCAAACAGGAGGACGAAACTGAAGCCGTGCAGGGTCGAGGCGCTGCCGCCGAAGAAGTAGAGGACCACGAGGACCAGGAGGGTGGTGAAGCCCGTCCAGACGGTGCGCGGCAGGGTCTGGTTGATCGCCAGGTTCGTGATCCCCTCGGAGAGTTCGCCGAACTTGCCCCGGACCTCGCGGATGCGGTCGTAGACGACGATGGTGTCGTTGACCGAGTAGCCGACCAGCGTCAGGAACGCGCCGACCATCGGCAGGTTGATCTTCATGTCCGTGATCAGCAAGCCCCGGCCGAACCACGTGTCGGCGATGTAGGCGCCGAGGGCCACGGCCCCGAGGGTGATGAACACGTCGTGGACGAGGGCCACGATGGCGCCCAGGCCGAAGGCCACGCCGGAAAACCGGAACCACACGTACAGGACGATCAGCGCCATCGAGAGGGCGATCGCGATGACGGCCTTGTGCCAGGTCTCGCCAGCCATGGTCGGCTCGAAACTGGTCGTCGAGGAGAACGTCTCAGTGCTGCCCAGCGCGAGGCGCAGGGTGTCGGCCCAGAAGGCGGGCGACGGCTGGTCGCCGCGTGTGCCGGCGTAATCGTCACGGACCCAGACGTCGAACGACTTGAACTCGCCGAGCGCGCCGGCCGCCTCCTTCCCGTCCACGCGGTACAGGGTGCCGCTCAGGTCCGGGTACCGGTCGCGAAGGAAGACGTCCAGCCGGCGGCTGATCTCCTGGACGCTCGTGGGCGGTTCGACGCCGACCTCGACCGCAATCTTGCCCAGGAACTGGCGTTCCTCGGGCGGGAGGTACCGCGACGACTCCGCCGGCGTGTCGGCCGCCTCCGGGGCCGGGGCCTTCTCGGGGGCCGGGGCGGGCGCCTCGGGGGGCTTGGCAGCGCGCTGGGCCTCGAGCCGCCGGCGGGCCGCCTCTTCGGTGATCTTGGACGCCTTGGTCGTCACGCTGCTCCGCCGCGTCTCGGGCTCCATGTCCTTGAAGGCCTCGCCGAGGGCCGCCTTCACCCGCTCGGAGTCGGAGGCCTTTCCGATCGCCGGGGCCACGGCGGCCGAGGAGATGCTGACGAGGAAGCGGTCGAGGGGGACCGCGCGCTGCCGCCCGCCGTAGGTCAGTTCCTGGACCGTCGCCGACGGGCCCAGGACCTCGCCGGTCCGCTGGCGGACGGTCCCGATCTTCTGGACGTCGGTCCAGCCGTCCGGCATCTTCAGCGTCAACTCGACCTGCGTACCGCCCGTGAACTCGATGTCGTACTTGTCGGAGCCGCGCGAGTAGAACACCACCGCGCCCACCAGGATCAGGCTCACCGATATCACGGAGGCCACGCGCGCGATGCGCATCCAGTCGATGTGGGGGGCATCGAACAGTTTCAGCATCTTCAGGTCCGTGATGAGGCCCCTCTTGATGCACGTCTCGAAGATCATCCGGGTGATGACCACGGCCGTGAACATGCTGATGAAGAGGCCGATGACCATGACGATGGCGAAGCCCTTGACCTCCTCGGTCGCCAGGCCCGGCAGAAGAAGCACGATGGCCGGGATAAGGGTCGTCAGGTTCGAGTCCAGAATGACGCGGAACGCCCGCTCGTACGCCTTTTTCAGGGCGAAGGTGAGGCTGCCCTCGCGGCCCTTCTCCTCGCGGAAGCGCTCGTTGATGAGGACGTTCGCGTCGACGGCCATGCCCAGCGAAAGGATCAGGCCGGCGATGCCCGGCAGGGTCCAGGCCTGGCCGATCCAGTGCATGATCGAGATCGTCAGGACAAGGTTCAGCGTCAGGGCCAGGTCGGCCACCAGGCCGGCGAAGAGGTAGTAGACGGCCATGAAGACGATGACGAGGATGAAGCCGATCAGGCTGGCCCAGACGCCCTTCTGGATGTTGTCGGCCCCCAGTTCCGCGCCGACCGTGCGTTCGGTCACCGGGTCGCCAAGGCTGGCGGCCAACTGGCCCGAGTTCAGGATGGTGGCGATCTCCTGGACCTCGCGGAGTTTGTCGTAGCCGCGGATGATGCCGCCGGTCGACAGGGTGGCCTCGAGGCTCGGCGCCGTCTGGATCACGCCGTCGAGGATGACGGCCAGGTGGCGTTCCCGCATCTCCGGCCGCGTCAGCGTCTGGAACCGCGCAGCCGCGTCGCCCCGCATCCGGAAACTGACGACGTGCTCGCCTTCCTGGCGGTCGGCCGCCGCGCGGCTCAGGTCCTTGCCCGTCACGTTCTGGCCGTCGCCCACGTCTACCAGCACCTCGGCCGTCTTCGTGGTGTCATCAACGACATAGATATAGTTCCATCTGTCCAAAACGCCCGTCTTGGCGCGTTCGTAGGCCTTGCGCATGGGGTACCAGCGATAGCGCGGCGTGTCGGGCGGCTGGCCGGCCTTCTTCAGGTTGAGGATCCGGTCGAAGTTCGCGATGTCCTTGTCGCGGACCTTGTCGGCCACGATCCGGAACTCCAGGTACCCCGCCTGCTTGACGAGGCGCTTGACGCGGCTGACGTCCTGCTGCGTCGCCAGGGCGGTCGTCAGGAGGTCCTCCCACTCGCCGAGCGCCTTCTTCTCGCCGGGAGGGACGGCCAGGAGCACGATCACCTTGCTGAACTGCTCGTTCGCCTCTTCGAGGCCGACCACCAAATACGGCGGCGCGTCCTTGCCGATGCGCTCGATGACGGCCTGGCGGATGCGGCTCTCGATGTCGGCCATGTAGAGCGACGGCTTCAGGGAGATCCCGAGTTGCGTCCCGCCCGCGAAAGGCGCGAGTTGGTCGGCGGTGGGAACCTCCTTCGGCGGCCGCACCTTCAGGCGGGCCTGGAGCGCATCGAGCGCCAGGGCCTCGGCCTCGATCGAGACGCGCGTCGGACGGCCGGGCAGCACGATCTCGAGCCGATGGGCGCCGACGGCCCGCACGACGTAGCCCCGGGTCCCGTTCGGGTCGATGCGCCCCATGATGACGCGCTTGGCGTTACGGGCGTCGGGCGGCTCGGCGCCGGCCTCGGGCGGCCGGAGTTCATAGATGAGGCTCGTGCCGCCCTCCAGGTCGATGCCCAACTTGAACATGTCGGTGATCCTGCCCTGAGGATCCAACGCGATACTCAGGAGCGGCACCAGGACCACCAGCCCGATGAAGGCGAGACTGACGTAGTAGACCCATCGATTCATTGCGGCCTCTTATCCCTTCCTTGCACTTCCCATGTCGGGCACCGAGGGCCCGCCCGTCGCCAGGCACCGTACCTTGCGCGAGCGACCTGTCCGTCGAGGGCTCGGCCCGCGCTGCAACCGCGCCACCGTCAGGGGGCCGGCAGATCCTCTGCCGCCCCGACACCGGACGCCGGCGGGTTTTCTTCCCGTTTCCATCGACCGGTCAGCGACCCGCTGTTCAGCACCTTTGCCACTTCCCGCGTCTCGCGGTCGCTGTCGTAACCGCTGATGACGCCGCTGCTCGACAGCGTGGCCTTGAGGATGGGCGCGGTCTGGACCACCCTGTCGAGAATGATAGCCAAATGCCGATCCCGCATCTCCGGCCGCGTCAGTGCCTGGAACCGCGAGGTCGCTTCCTCCTTCATGTCGAACCGCACGACGGGCATTCCCTGCACCCGATCCCCCACGGCCCGGCTCAGGTCCCGATCCGTCACGTTCTGCCCGTCGTCGACCCGGACGAGCACCTCCGCGGTCGATGATTCCTCGTCGACCCAGTAGACATACCCCCATTGGTCCAACACCCCCGACTTCGCCCGAGCGCAACCATTCTTCATCACGAACCACCGGTACGCCGGGTTATCCGACGATTCGCCGGCCTTGCGGAGGTCCAACAGGCGGTCCAATTCGGGGCCCCCCTCGTCCCTCTGCCGATTCACCACGATCCGAAACTCCAACCGCCCCGCATGGCCGAGAAGCCGCATGGCCTCGTCCGCCGCCTGCGGACCGCCGGAAACGACGATCTCCACGCTATCGTCATCCAGCAAGCGGACCGTACAGCCCCCCTTGTCGTGGGCGAGACGGCTTTCCATAATCCGCCGATCCCGGTCGATGGCTCCCGGGCCGATCGTCGCGGCATCCACGCACACGTACGTGAGCCGAACGACCTCCCCAGGTGCCGCACTTCCGCGCATCCAATCTTTGATCTCGCGGCGGAAGAGGACTGTGAGCCCGAGCAGCGGCATCAAAAAGACCGCGACCACGAGCACCACGGCGCCCAGCACCAGGGCCCACACCGTTCGCCGGTCCATGGGGACCTCCGAGGCGCCGGGCGCGCCGCCCGGCTGCCTCACTTCCCTTTCTGGGCGTCGTCGCCGAGTGTCTCTGCCGCCCCGTCGCCCCCGCCCTCTTTGTCGAGCACCTTGCTGATGGCCTCGCGCGAGAAGCGGATGCGGGCGTCGCTCCGGTCGTCCACGCGGACGACGACCTCGTCGTCGGTCACGTTGACCACGACGCCGCGGATGCCCCCAATCGAGACCACGTGGTCGTTCTTCCTGAGGTTCTTGAGCATCTCCTCGCGCTGCTTCTGGCGTTCCTTCTCCTTCTTCTTCTGCGGCCGGATCAGGATGAAGTAAAAGACGGCGAACAAGAGGCCCATCATGATCAGCCAGCCGTACGTCCCTCCGGGCTGCTGCTGGGTCTCTTGGCCTTCTTTGGCCGGCGGTGCGCCCTCGGCGGCAATCAGTGCGTAGGTGTTCACGCGTCTCCCTTTCCAGAGAAAAACCCCAGCGGACGCGTGGCGCATCCGCCCGAAGCGGCCCAAAGAACCCCCTATTTAGTCGCTTCGGTAGTATCTGTCAAGCAAAGCCTGTCCTTCGGCCTCGAAGCGGCCCTGGCGGAGGGCGTCGCGGAGGCGGCCGAAAAGGCGCGTGAAGAAGCGTAAGTTGTGAATACTCAAGAGGATAGGGCCGAGCATCTCGCCCGCCGCAAAGAGGTGCCGGATCGTCCCGCGGCTGAACCGGCGGCACGTCGGGCAGTCGCATCCCTCCTCCACCGGCCCGCGGTCGGTGCGGAACCGCTCGTTCTTCAGGCGGATCATCCCGTCGGCCGTGAACGCGCAGGCGTTGCGGCCGTTCCGCGTCGGCAGGACGCAGTCGAAGAGGTCGACGCCCAGCCCCACCGCCACCACGACGTCGCGGACCTCGCCCACGCCCATCAGGTATCGCGGCCGGTCGGGCGGCAAGAGCGGAACGGTCCACCCGAGGGTCTCGCACAATTGGCCGTGCTCCTCGCCGACGCTGAGGCCCCCGACGGCGTAGCCCGGGAAGTCCATCGCCACCAGGCGCTCGGCGCACGCGCGGCGAAGGTCCTGGTGGACGCCGCCCTGGACGATGCCCCAGAGGGCCTGGTCCGTCCGCCTGTGGGCGTCTCGGCACCGCGCCGCCCAGGCCACCGTCAGGCGGACGGCCTCCTCGGCCTCCTCGCGCGGACACGGGTACGGCGCGCAGACGTCGAGCGCCATGATGACGTCCGCCCCGAGGTCGTTCTGGATCGCGACCGCCGACTCGGGCGCGAGGGTCATCTCCGCGCCGTCGACGTGGTTGCGGAACGTGACGCCCTCCTCCGTCACCCGCCTGAGGCGCGCCAGGCTGAACACCTGGAAGCCGCCGCTGTCGGTCAGGATGGGCCCGTCCCATCCCATCATGGCGTGGAGGCCGCCCAGGTCGCGGACGACCTCCGCCCCAGGCCGCAGCGCCAGGTGGTACGTGTTCGCCAGAACGATCTGGACGCCGACTTCGCGCAGGGTCTCCGGCCGGACGCCCTTGACGGTCGCCTTGGTGCCGACGGGGACGAAGGCGGGCGTGTCGACCGTGCCGTGCGGCGTCGCGAGGCGCCCCAGCCGCGGGCCGCCCGGCGAGGTTGGCCCGTCCAGCCGCTGCCACCCGAATCCCTCAGGCGACGTCGTCAACGCGTTCGCTCCGACATGCCCCACCCTCTGGTGCCCCAGCGCAACTTTTCGCGGCGGGTGCGGAGACCCGCCGCGCGGCAACCGCAAAGGACTCCCCCGCCCCCTAGTACGCGCGGGCCAGTTTGACGCCCAGGTAGTAGTACCGGAGGATCTCCTCGGCCGTCTTGCCATGTTCCGCCAGGTACTGGGCCCCGTACTGGCACATGCCGACGCCGTGGCCGAACCCGCGGCCGGAGAAGGCGAGGGCGTCGCCCCGGTCCTCGACCGTGAACCAGTTGCTCGCCACCCGCATCGCGCCGACGAGGAGCCGGAAGGTGCTGCTGCGCAGGGTGGCCGAGGCCCCCTGGGCGTCGACCAGGCGAACGAGCGCGACGCGGCCGCCCGACGTCGTCGCCGCGATCTCCAGGCGGCTCAAGGGGCCGAGCGCGCGGACGGCGGCGTTGCTGCTTCGCCGCATGGCCTCGCTGATCTCCTGCTTCGTCAGCACGACGTCCGACCACTCGTAGCGCCGCGACCGGTAGCAGTAGCGGCACGGGACGCCCTTGAGGGGCGGGAGCGTCGTCCCGCCGAAGATCTCGCCGGCGGCGGCCGTCGCGCCGCCGCACGTCGAATGGTAGTACATCGGGAGGAGCGCCCCCCGCCCGCCCTTTCCGCCGTAGGTCCCGACGATGGCCCAGGTCTCCAGGACGGCCTGCCGCGACTTCTCGGTCTCCGAGCCGAAGCCGCCGTACGCCTGGCTCAAGGTCGAGTCGTAGACGTCGAAGTCGCGGCGCGTGCCCGCGTTCCGCGCCCTCAGGGCAAACGTTCGGGCCGCCACGGCCTGGGCCTTGAGGGCCTCCGGGTTCCACGACGACGGCATCTCGTTGCAGACGACGCCGGCCAGGTAGCCCTCGAGGTTCAGGACGTTGACGGCGCGGAGCCCGCCGCCGGGGACGCGCGAGATCCGCACGATGCCGCGATAGGCGCGCTCGCGGCCGCCGGCGCTCGGCCGGACGCGCACGCTGCCGTCCACGTCGCCGGTCAGTTCGACGGGCCCCGGACCGAGCGGCCGGCCGCCCAGGACGATCTGGCCCCCGGCCTCGGCGAGGTCGGTCCAGGCGAGCGCCTGGCCCGAGGCGGCCTTGCGGCCGTCGTGCGCGAGGCGCCACGGTCCCGCGACCGCCACCGCCAGGCTCGGCGCGTCGTCGCCCAGTTTGACGCGGATCACCGGCACGCCCTTGCCTGCCGTGAGGTCGCGCGCGGCCGGCCCCTGGCACGAGCACCCGCCCAAGAGGACCGCCAGGCCCCCGAGCACGAGGACTGCCCCTTCGAGCCTCCACCACATCCGCGCGTTCTGCGCTTCCGCGCTCACCCGTCACCCCCCGTCCTCGACCGCTGCCCGCCCGCAGGCAGGTCGGAATCCGCGCCTCCCCGGAAGAGGTGCACCTTCGTCGGCCCGAACCGCTCCGCTTCGCTGAAGAGGCAGCCGCAATACTGCTGCCGGTAGAGGCTCCGGCGCTTCGCCTCCTCGTGGCCGTGGGCCGCGAGGGGCCGCCAGTCCTCGTCGAGAAACTCGAGGCCCCGCTCGGCGGCGGCCTCGCGTCCGATCCGTAGGACGGCCTCGTGGTCCTGGTGCACGGAGGTCATCAGCGTGGTCGCGATGGCCGAGAAGCCGCCCTCCGCCGCCACCCGGGCCGTCTCCACCAGGCGCAGCCGATAGCAGGCCTCGCACCGTTCGGGCCGGTCCCACGGGACGGCTCGCAGGAACGCCTTCGGATCGTACCGCGCATCGAATCGCAGGTCCAACTGCTCGTGGTCGGCCAGCACCTGGACGCTCTTCAGGCGGCGGCGGAACTCCAGGAGGGGCTGGATGTTGGGGTTGTAGAAGAGGACCGCGAACCGTCCGGCCGAGGCGAGGGGACCGAGGACGCCTGCCAGGCATTCGCCGCAGCACGCGTGCACCAAGAGCGTCCGTTGGGCCATCGTCTGCTCGGACCCGTGCGGCCGCACACACGCGTGCGGCCCGACCGGAGGGTCTCCCCCGTCCCGCGCTCTCGACCGGCGCCGGCCGATCTCGGCCGTGCCGGCGACCCGCGGCCCCTCACCCCGCCAGGGCCAGGCCGTAGCGCCTCAGCACCTGCTTGACCTCGTTGAGGGAGGTTTCGCCGAAGTTCTTGCTGCCCAGGAGTTTCTCTTCCGTGAGGGCCGCCAGTTCGCCGAGGTTCTCGATCCCCAGGCGGTCAAGGCACTTGCGGCTGCGGGCGCTCAGTTCCAGGTCGGCGATGCGGACGGCGGCCGAGGACGTCCGCGGGACGGTCCGCTTGGGCTGAAACGCGCCGGCCAAGGCCCCCGTCAGCAGGGCGGACGAAGACGTCTCATCGTGCGACTCCACCGCCATGCCCAGCGTCAGGTTCTTCGACCCCAGCATGTCCTTGATCTCCTGAAGGCTCGTCTCGCCGAAGTTCTTGTAGGAGAGCAGTTCCTGCTCGGTGTGGCGGATCAGGTCGCCGAGGCTGCGGATGTTCATCTTCTTGAGGCAGTTGCGGCTGCGGACGCTCAGTTCGAAGTCGGTGACGGGGATCTCCAGGACCTGGTTCCGCTTGTCGCGGCGGCGTTCGCTTTCCTCGTCATAGCACATCGTCTTCGACGCCTGGGCGTCCCGCAGGAACAGGCGGGCCCGCGCGTGGTTCGGGTTGACCTGGAGGATCCGCTCGAAGCACGCGACCGCCTCGTCGTAGCGGCCCATGTCTTCGTAGAGGACGCCGAGGTTCAGGAGCGCCCCCGCGTGGATCGGCGGGTTCTGCACGCACTGCTTGTAGTAGTCGATGGCCAGGCTCTCTTCGCCGCGCAGGTCGTACAGGTAGGCGAGGCGGAAGAGCGTCGGGCGATGGGTGGCGTCCAGTTGCAGGGCCCGCTCGTAGGCCTCGATCGCCTCCTCGTACCGCCCCTGGGTCTCGCGCACGTAGCCCAGACGGTACTGGTAGTCCGCCGTCTCGATGCGATCGCTCGGGACCTGCTTGAGCAGTTTCTCCGCCTCGTCGCTCTGGCCCTGAACGCACGCCTTCACGATCTCGTCCAGTACGTCCGCCACGGCCTCACCTCCGCTCCAACGTTGCCCGCCCGGGCGCTCCCCTGGCCCGGGACCCTGTGAACGCGGTATTGTACCGGAAGCCCCGGCCGATGCAACCCTTTCTGCGCGGCCAAGGTGCGTCCGCTTCCCGCCTGCCGGTCGCCGGGCCTCGCGGTCGGCCAGGGGGCCGGAGGGAGGCATCGCGGGACAGGCTGCGGTATAATGGGCCCATGGCCGCTCCCGACGATCCAGGCGAGGTCCCGGCGCCGCCCCGCCGCGTCGGCCGTCGGCGCTTCCTCAAGGCCGCCGTCGCCCTGGCCGTGGCCGGCGCAGGGACCGCCACCTACGCCAGTTGCATCGAGCCGACCTGGGTCGAGGTGACGGAGGCCGACCTGCCCGTGCCCGGCCTGCCGCCCGCCTGGGAGGGCAGGCGCCTGGCGCACGTGACGGACCTCCACCTGGGTCCCCTGGTGCCGGCGGACTACCTGGCCCGGTGCCTCCACCGGACCGCGGATCTCGACCCCGACCTCGTGGTCGTCACGGGCGACTTTGTCACCATCGGGCGGGAGAACTACGGCCCGCGGGCGGCCCGGCTCTTCCGCGACCTCGCCCCGCCCCTCGGCGTGTTCGCGTGCCTCGGCAACCACGACTACGGCCTGACGCACCGCGTGCGGCAAGCCGTGGGCCCGTCGCCGGTGGCCGTGGCACTGGGGGAGGTCGGCGTCCGGGTGCTCTCGAACGAGTCGGTGCGGCTCACGCGGGAGGGCGGCGACCTCTGGATCGCGGGCGTCGAGGATGCCTGGT
>Ga0315294_10006887_pt1 | contig 12474 bp, 11 predicted proteins | sample YL17G13_40_MG_FD_203626 | JGI IMG/M metagenome (GOLD analysis project Ga0315294, IMG submission 203626) | Sediment microbial communities from Yellowstone Lake, YNP, Wyoming, USA - YL17G13_40 | ecosystem: Environmental > Aquatic > Freshwater > Lake > Sediment | place: USA: Wyoming | collected...
AAAAAGAAAAAGAAGAGGCGTCGCAAACACTATATTGCGTTCTTTTGAAATTATCCCTTCTTTTGGCGCCATTTATTCCTTTTAGCGCCGAATCAATGTACCGAGATTTAAAGGGAAAAGAGGAGTCAGTTCATTTAAACAGATATCCTTCATCCGAAAAAGATTTAATTGACGAAGAATTGGAAGAAAAAATGGCAAAGGTAAGAGAGGTTATAGCTTTAGCTTTAGCAGAAAGGGCAAAACTTGGGATAAAAGTTAGACAACCCTTAGCTGAATTACAGATTACTGATTACGGATTAAAAGGAGAAAAAGAATTGCTGGAGTTAATCAAAAATGAGGTTAATATAAAACAAATTACCTTCGGTAAAACCTTAAAGTTAGATGCCAAAATTACACCGAAACTAAAAGAAGAAGGGATAATCAGAGAAATTGTTCGCAACATTCAAGAAATGAGGAAAAAAGCTGGTTTGAAGCCAAAAGATAAGATTTTAGTAAGATATTCAGGAACACCTGATTTAAATAAGGTTTTAATCAAAAATAAAAAATTTGTTTTGCAAGAAGCTAAAATTAAAGATTTAATCTTTGGAAAAGAAACAAAAGAAATTTTCGACTTAGAAAAAGAAACAAAGGTCGGTCAAGAAAAATTGTATTTAGCAATTAAAAAAATTTAAAGATGCAACCTCAAAAACCTTCAAAACCAGTTCCCGTTCCGAAAGGACCTTTTGAGAAAAGAGGAGGAATTCCGAGAGGAAAGTTTAAAGAATTTTTTAAGAAGGGTCCTTGTTCGATTCCTTGGAGTAGAAATGTAAAGTTTAGTCAGCGAGGGGTAATAGGAGAAAAAATGTTAAAAGAAAGATTCCCTTCTTACTATGGTTCCGATCTCTCCGGGAGTGAAATACAAAGAGAAATCACAAAATTAAAATATGCTTTCCCGAAGGCGAAAACTAGGGCTGAACAAGATTCAATTAGACAAGATATAGTTCGCTTAGAGGAAACGAAAAAAAGAGCAGGTTTGTAAATACTAAAATAAATATTTTAGAAATGTTCGTTCATTATCGAACCACAGGTTTAATTTTTAAAAAAGATGATCGAGGTGAAACAGACCAGCTCTTTACAGTCTATACAAAAGATTTCGGGAAATTAGAGATTTTAGGAAAGGCAATAAGAAAAATCTCCTCAAAATTAAGGTCGGGAGCAGAACTCTTTTATTTATCAGAAATCGAATTTATTCAGGGGAAGACTCAAAAAACCTTAACCGACGCTATTTTAATTGAGAAATTTAAGAATTTGAGAGAAGATTTAAAAACGCTGTCTGTCGCCTATAAAATTTCCGAAATCTTAGATAATCTAATAAAAGGTCAAGAACCCGACGAGAAAATCTGGCAACTTCTCTTGGAAACCTTCGAAAGATTAAATAACTATACCCTATACCCTAAAACCTATACCCTAATTTATTACTATTTTCTCTGGAATCTTCTTTCCATTTTAGGTTATCAGCCCGAACTTTATAATTGCGTCATTTGCCAAAAAAATCTGAGCACATATTTCGCAGAAAAATATGGGCTCGACCGAGCACAAATGATTTTGTGCTCTGGATTATTACCAGAGAAACTTTATCTCAATCCAAAAGAAGGCGGGTTAATTTGTCAAAACTGTTTTAAAAAAGTAAAATTAGTCGAAGAGGATAAATCCTCTTCTTCACCCTTCGCTGCGGCTCGGGTAGGTAAAGAGGTTAAACCAGAGGTAGTGAAGATTTTAAGAATTATTCTTAAAAAAAACTGGTTGACTCTTTCTAAATTAAAAATTGAAAAAGATTTTTTAAAAGAATTAGTTTCTATTTCTAAAAATTATCTTTCTTTTATATGCGAAGAAAATTCATCATCTTCTTAATTTTTTTAGCTGCTCTGATAGGTATAGTAGGTTTCTATCAATGGCAGAGAAATCTTTATTCAAAGGAAGTTTTAAAATTGGAAATTTTAGGTCCAACCGAGGTCAATTTTGCTCAGGAAGTGGAGTACATTGTCAAATATAAAAACAATGGGAATTTCCGTTTGGAAAATCCAGAACTTATTTTTGAGCCGCCAGAAACCTCTATCCGAGATGAAAAAATTTTTGGCCGGCAGATTTTGGGAAAAGAACAATTAGGAGAGGCGATTTATCCTGGCGAAGAAAAAACTTTCCCTTTTAAAATGAAAATATTTGGCAAGGAAGGCGAGACAAAAATCGCCAAGGCCTCTTTAACCTATCAGCCAAAAAATTTAAAAGCAAAATATGAGTCATCAACCACTTTTACCACCACTATTAAATCCGTTCCTCTCACTTTTGAACTTGATTTACCCATCAAGATTGATTCGGGAAAGGATTTTAGACTGAGGATAAATTATTTCTCGAACGTAGATGAGCTCCTCACTGATTTAAGAATTCAGATGGATTATCCTTCTGGTTTTGAATTCGTTGAATCTTCGCCAAAGTCCATCGAAAAAAAAGAATGGGAAATCCCGGTTTTAAATAGGTCTCAAGGAGGGAGAATTGAAGTTTCAGGTCGTCTTTCGGGAGAAGTTGGCGAGGCAAGAGTTTTTCGGGCGAAACTGGGGGTTTGGAAAGAGGGGGAATTTATTTTATTGAAAGAGACAGAGAAAGGAGTAGAAATTATAAAGCCATCAATTTACCTGCGTCAGGAAATTAATGGAAATCCAAGATATGTTGCTCTGCCTGGCGGTTGGCTTCATTATGAAATTTATTTTAAAAACATCGGAGACGATGACCTAAATAATTTATTTATGGTCTGCAAGCTTACAGGTGAGGCGTTTGATTTCCAGACGATAAAATCGGATTTGGGGCAATCTGAGCCCGGGGATAATTCAGTTATTTTTGATTGGAGGATGGTTTCTGAACTCCAATATTTAGCTCCGACTGAAGAAGGAAAAGCGGATTTCTGGATAAAGTTAAGAGATGATTTAGGGAACGTGAAAAATCCAATTTTGAGCAATGATGTTTTTATTTCCCAAGTCAATGAAGAATTTGTAACTAAAATTAGTTCAAAAATAGAAATAGTCCAAAAAGGATACTTCCAAGACGAAGTTTTTGGCAACCAGGGTCCTATTCCGCCCAAGGTCGGCGAAAAAACTACCTATACCGTAATCTGGCAGGTTAAAAATTATTATTCTGACGTTAAGGATGTAAAAGTAAAAGCAACTCTACCTCCCCAAGTGATTTTAACTGGAAAAATTTTTCCGGAAGAGGAGTTAGCAAAATTTACCTTTGATTCTCAGTCAAGGGAGATTGTCTGGTCGGTTGGGGATTTAGAAAGAGGTAAGGGTGTTCTTACGCCTGGCCCAAATATTTCTTTTCAAATTGAGTTCACACCCGATGAAACGCAAAGAGGCAAAACTCCAGAAATCATTAGCCAGGCTAAAATTACTGGCGAAGATAGTTGGACAGAAATAACCTTACAATCCGCGGCTCCAGCTCTAAATACCACTTTACCCGATGACCCAACCATAACCGATGAAATGGGTCGAGTTCAGTGAAAAGGCGAAGAGGACTTCGTCCTCTTCTTCACCTTCGCTTCCATAAATGGAAGCTCGGTATATGAAAGACTTAATGTCAAAAATTATATCACTCTGCAAAAGGCGAGGTTTTATTTTTCAGTCCTCGGAGATTTATGGCGGGGTAGAGGCATTGTGGGATTATGGCCCCTTAGGTTCTCTTTTAAAAAATAATATTAAAAACGAATGGATAAAGAGATTTGTCCAAAATAGAAATGATGTTGTTTTGATTGATGCTACGGTTTTAATGCATCCCACCACTTGGAAGGCTTCAGGCCATATAGAAAATTTCACTGATCCATTGGTTGAATGTAAAGAATGTCATTCCCGTTTTCGGGCTGACCATATGGCTGATAGCCGCTTTGTCGGTCAAGGAAAAGCGAAGATTAAGGACCAATGTCCTCAATGTGGCGGCAAAGAATTTACTCCGCCCAGACAATTTAACTTGATGTTTAAAACTTTCTTGGGCCCGGTTGAGGATGAAACAAGCCTGACTTATTTAAGACCAGAAACCGCCCAGTCAATGTTTACCAATTTCAAACTTGTTCAAGAATCAATGCGATTTAAATTGCCCTTCGGTATGGCCCAAGTCGGCAGATGTTTTAGAAATGAAATCACGACCGGAAATTTCACTTTCCGCACTCGGGAATTTGACATTGCTGAGATTGAGTATTTTGTCAAACCGGGCGAAGATGAAAAATGGTTTGATTTCTGGGTAGACGAGTGGGAGAAATTCTTTTTGGATTTAGGATTTAGAAAAGAGAACTTAAGGAGATACGAACATCCAAAACAGGCTCTCTCTCATTATTCAAAAAGAACCATTGATATTGAATATAAATTTCCTTTTGGTTGGTCGGAATTAGCCGGAGTAGCCAATCGTACCGATTTTGATTTATCACAGCATTCTAAGTTTTCTGGCCAAGATTTGAATTATTATGATGAAGACCTGAAAAAGAGTTATATCCCTTATGTGATTGAACCTACTTTAGGCATTGAAAGGCTTTTATTAGCTTTATTAATTGATGCTTACCAAGAAGTCAAAGGTGGGAGGACAAAGACAACAAAAGCAACAAAAGAAATTGAAATTTTACTTAAATTAGACAAAAAATTAGCGCCAATTAAAGTTGCCGTTTTGCCATTGGTTAGAAATAAACCAGAATTAGTCAAAAAAGCCAAAGAAGTTTATCAATTATTAAAACCCCATTTTGTTTGCCAATACGATGAGCTCGGTTCAATCGGCCGAAGATATCGCCGCCAAGATGAGATTGCTACCGTGTTTTGTTTAACATGCGATTTCCAGACCTTAGAAGACGATACCTTAACTGTCCGCTATCGCGACACAATGAAACAAGAGAGAGTGAAAATTAAAGATTTGCCCACGCACATAAAAAAACTTATGTGCGGGGTTTACCCAAAGTTTTGAAGGAGAAACTTGAAATTTAAATGTTTCAAAAAACCACTCTTAAAAATGGTCTTAGAATTATTACTGCTCCAATGAAAAGCACCCAGGCGGTGACAGTTTTAGTTTTAGTTGGCACCGGCTCAAAATATGAAACTAAAGAAACCAATGGCATCTCCCATTTTTTAGAGCATATGTACTTTAAAGGAACGAAAAAAAGATCATCAACGATAGCAGTGGCTGAAACCCTAGATAAAGTAGGAGGAATTTACAATGCCTTCACTTCGGAAGAATACACAGGTTATTTTGCTAAAGTAGCTGTTTCTCAAATGGAGCTCGCTTTAGATTGGGTTTCGGATATTTATTTAAATTCCATCTTGCCAGAAAAAGAAATAGAAAAAGAAAAAGGGGTGATTATCGAAGAAATAAATATGATTTACGATCATCCGATAAGTTATGTTCAAACTTTGTGGCCAAAATTATTATACGGAGATCAGCCGGCTGGCTGGGATGTCGCTGGAACAAAAGAGAGTGTGACAAAGATTAGCCATCAGGAAATCATCGATTATATGGAAAGTCAATATGTGTCTAAAAATACTATTGTTTGCGTTGCTGGAAAAATAGATACCGAGGAGGTTATAAAAAAAATAAAAAAATATTTTTCTAAAATAAGTACCGCTCCTTTTAAATCAAAACCGAAGGTTTCAGAGAGGCAAACCAGACCCGGGTGTCTTTTGCATCAAAGAAAAACAGACCAAGCCCACCTTTGTTTGGGAGTGAGAGGATATAATGTTTTTCATCCCCGAAGATATACCCAAGAAATTTTGGGAATAATTTTGGGGGGAATGATGAGCTCCCGGCTGTTTATTGAATTGAGGGCAAGATTAGGAATTGCCTATTATGTCTCAACCACTATTTCCAGCGACACTGATACGGGTTATCTCGTTACTCAAACAGGGGTCGATAATCGAAAAACTGAATTAGCAGTTTCAACTATTGTAAAAGAGTATAAAAAAATATCTCGAAAGAAAGTTCCTCAATCAGAACTAAAAAAAGCCAAAGATTATGTAAAAGGAAAAATGAGCTTAGAATTGGAATCCTCTGATGCTCAAGCTTCTTTTTATGCTGGCCAAGAGCTCTTGGAAAAGAAAATTTTAACTCCAGAAGAAATTTTCAAAAAGATTGACCAGGTTAGTCAAGATGATATTCTAAAAGTAGCCAAAGATATTTTTCAGCCTCAAAAATTAAATTTAGCCCTGATTGGCCCATTTGAAGATAAAAAACCTTTTGAGAAAATATTAACAATATGAGCGATAATCAAGTTTTAGATATCTCTTGGGGAACAATTTTGAAAATTGCCATTGCCTTTCTTGGTTTTTATATTCTTTACTTAGTGAGAGATATTTTGATTTTGATTATTTTCTCCTTAATCATTTCAATTTTATTTAATCCTGCAATTAATTTTTTACATCGCCGCCGCCTACCCCGGGTTCTGGCTGTAAGCTTTGTCTACATTGCCGTCTTTGGAATTTTAGGCCTTGTTATTTATTATATTTTGCCGATTCTCGTTTCTGAAATCCAACAATTTTCTCAGCTTTTCCCTCAATACTTTGAAAAAATCGCCCCTCCCTTAAAAGAATTAGGGATTAAAGCCTTTGAAAATATGGAGACTTTTGCTCAGGTCTTGGGCGGATTTTTGCAAAAGGCCTCAGCTAATATTTTAAGTGCGATATCTATTATTTTTGGTGGGATTGGAGCAACAATTTTTGTTTTAGTTATTGCCCTCTTCCTCTCTTTAGAGGAAAAAGGAGTGGAAAGAGCTTTAGGGCTTTTGTCTTCCAAGAGACATGAAGCCACCATTCTAAATCTTTTGGAAAAATCTCAAACTAAAGTTTCTGGCTGGTTTGGGTCAAGAATTCTCACCTGTCTTTTTGTAGGCATTGCATTTTTTGTTACCCTCCAACTATTCAATGTAAAATATGCTTTTACTTTGGCCTTGATAGCCGGGATTTTAGATTTTATTCCGATTTTGGGACCCATTATAGCGGGAGCAATTGCCTTTTTGTTTGTCGCTTTAGATTCTTTGCCAAAGGCACTTTTCGTCTTAATCACCTTCATTCTTATCCAACAAGTTGAAGGAAATATTTTAACTCCGGCTCTAACCAAAAAATTCGTTGGTCTTCCTCCGGTTTTGGTTTTAATTTCTTTAGCTATTGGAGGAAAGCTTTTCGGGATTTTAGGAGCAATCTTAGCTCCTCCTTTCGCCGGAGTAATTTACGAATTTTTAAGAGACTTTTTAAAGAAAAGAAAGGAGGAAAAACCGCTAGTATTGTAAGTCGTAGATTGAATTTATGGCCACTCTCTACGTTATTGGTAGTCCCATTGGGAATTTAGAGGACGTTTCTAAACGTGCCCTCCGAATCTTATCGGAGGTTGATTTAATTTTATGTGAAGATACCAGGGTCACAAAGAAATTACTGGAGCGTTATAATATAAAAACCCCAACTTTAAGTTATCACCAGCACTCAAAACTTCAGAAAATCGATTACATTCTTTCGCTTTTAAAACAAGGGAAAAATCTGGCTTTGGTTTCTGATGCCGGAACCCCGGGAATCTCTGACCCCGGTAACAAATTAGTCAATCTAATTACGCGGCCGGGTCGCATAGTAAGAATTATGTCGATTCCGGGACCTTCGGCAGTGACGGCGGCAGCTAGTGTCTCTGGTTTCCCTATGGATAGATTTTTATTTTTAGGTTTTCCGCCAACTAAAAGAAAAAGGAGAAAATTTTTTGTGGAAGTAGTAAACTCAAAATACCCGGTTATTTTTTATGAATCCCCCTACCGGATAATAAAAACCCTAAAGGAACTTAGCTCCTTAGTTGGCGATCGAGAAATTGTCGTTTGCCGAGAATTAACAAAAAAATTCGAGACGATTTACCGCGGTAAAATCATCGAAGTAATTGAACAAATTGAAAAAGATACCATAAAAGGGGAGTTCGTAGTAATAATTGAAGGTAAAAATTAAATTTCAATTTAAGGCAAAATATGATAAAATTAAAAGGAGATTAAACGCCTCCTTTTAAGATTATGGAAGGTAAAGGAAAAAATTTTTATATTTCGACAGCACTTCCTTACGTTAATTATGCACCGCATGCGGGGTTTGCTTTAGAGATTATTCAAGCCGATGTTATCGCAAGATATCATCGGATTTTGGGTGATGATGTCTTTTTTTTGACTGGGACAGATGAAAATTCCCTAAAAAATGTGAAAGCGGCTGAAGAAGAAGGCATTTCAGTAAAAAAATTAGTTGATAGAAATGCCAAAAAGTTTTATGACTTGAAAAAGATTCTCAATCTTTCTTTTGATGATTTTATTAGGACCACTGAAAAACGGCACATCAAAGGAGCTCAAAAATTATGGTTGGCCTGTAAAAAAGACATATATAAAAAAATCTATCGCGGACTTTATTGCGTAGGCTGTGAAGCATTTTATAAAGAAAGTGAATTAGAAAATGGCCTTTGTCCAGAACATCAAACAAAGCCAGAGTTAGTAGAGGAAGAAAACTATTTTTTTAAACTTTCCAAATACCAAAATCAGTTAAGAAAAATTATAGAAAATGATGAAGTAAAAATAATTCCCGAAACTCGTAAAAACGAAGCTTTAAGTTTTATCAAATCTGGTTTAGAAGATATTTGTATTTCTCGTTCTGTAGAAAGAGCTAAGGGGTGGGGGATCCCAGTTCCTGGTGATTTGAGTCAAATTACTTGGTGCTGGTTTGATGCCCTCTCAAATTATATTAATGCTTTAGGCTATGGAGAAAATGATAAAAAATTTCAAGAATGGTGGCAAAAAAATGAAAATAAAACCCATATTATCGGAAAAGGAATTTTAAGATTTCACGGGATATATTGGAGTGCGATTCTTCTCTCAGCTAAGTTAGCTTTACCAAAAACAATATTCGTCCATGGTTATTTGACTTCCGGTGGTCAAAAAATGTCAAAGAGTTTAGGGAACGTTATTGACCCTTTTGAATTGGTGAAAAAATACGGCACTGATGCGGTAAGGTATTTCCTTTTGCGGGAAATTCTGCCGACTGAGGATGGAGATTTTACTTATGAAAAATTTGAAGCAAGATATAATGCGGATTTAGCAAGTGGATTGGGAAATCTGGTGGCGAGGGTAATAACCTTAGCTGAAAAATCCAAAATTCCCGCTTTCGCCAAGGCTACGGCGGGCAAACAAAATTCAAAAATAATTAAAAATACTTGGGATAGATATAAAAAGGCCTTAGATGAGTTTAGGTTTAATGAAGCCTTAATTGCAGTTTGGGGTTTAATTAGTTTTTGTGACAGGTATATCGAAAAAGAAAGGCCATGGGAAGAAAGCGAAAATCAAAAAGAAGTTATTAGTAATTTACTATTAGCACTTAGTGAAATAGCGAAGTTATTGGAGCCATTTTTACCCGAAACTTCAGAAGAAATATTTAAACAATTAAAAACCAAAAAGAGTCAGCCATTATTTCCACGAATTTAATTTATGTTAATTGATGCTTTAATACATTCAGCATCAACCCTGAGTAAAATCGAATGGGTTGATACCCACGCCCATTTAAACTTTAATACCTATAAAGAAGACGCCGACGAAGTAATTCGTCGGTCTTTGGAAAATAATGTTTGGATGATAAATGTTGGCAGCCAATATGGAACCAGCAAAAAGGCAGCGGAAATTGCCGAAAAATACGAAAAGGGAGTTTATGCTGCCGTTGGGCTCCACCCAATTCATTTAGCTGAAGGAATTTTCAAAGTGAAATTAGATACTGAAGAACAAGCTTTTCAAACTAAAAACGAAGATTTTGATTATGAAAAATACAAAACCCTCGCTAAATCATCGAAGGTGGTGGCAATTGGCGAGACGGGTTTAGACTATTATTACAGGCCAAAAACCAAAATCAAACTCGAACAGTTTAAAAATAAACAAAAAGAAGTTTTTTTAAAACAGCTTGAACTGGCTAAAGAATTGAATCTACCAGTTATATTTCATTGTCGCATGGCTCACGACGATCTAATTAAAATACTCAATACTAGATACAAAATACAAGATACAAAGCCACGAGGCGTTGTCCACTGCTTTACTGGAACGTGGGAACAAGCAGAAGACTATATGAAAATGGGGTTTTACTTAGGTTTTAATGGAATAATTTTTAAATTAAATTTAGATGAAATAATAAAAAAAACTCCTTTAGGGAGAATCTTAATTGAAACCGATTGCCCCTATCTAACTCCAAGTCCAATGACTGGTCGTAACGAACCCTTGTATGTAAAATATGTTGCCGAAAAAATTGCCGAGATAAAAAAATTGAGCTTTGAAGAAATAGCTAAAGTTACAACCGAAAATGCCCAAGAATTATTTAAAATTATCTAACTCCTCCACTTTTTTGATTCTTCTTTCGTGCCTGCCACCTTCAAAATCTGTTGTAAGCCAGATTTTGACAAATGAGAATAAATCTTGCCACTCAAATTCCTGAGCGCCCAAACACAAAACATTTGAGTTATGATGTTTTCTGGTAGTTTCCGTCACTTTCTTATTATAAACAAGGGCAGCTTTAATTCCCGGAATTTTATTAGCAAGTATTGACATTCCTATACCGGTTTTACAAATCAATATTGCTCTTTCATTTTCACCGCGGGCGACGCTTTGAGCAGCCGGTATCCCAAAATCTGGGTAGTCGCAGGATTCGGAACTGTGGCATCCAAAATCGTTTACCGTGTGGCCCTCTTTTTCTAATCTTTTTTTCAACTCTTCTTTAAAGTTATATCCAGCATGGTCGCTGGCTAAAGCAATTTTCATATCTTCACTCCTCTCTATTATATTTTGGGCTAAAATTCATCTAAAATCAAGTTTACATCAAACTTGTTTTTGGTTAAAATAACATAAACTATGAAAAAATAAACTTATGATTACCTATGCTAAGGCAGGAGTAAATAGAAAATTAAGAGAAAAGGCAAAACGAGGACTCAAAAGTTTTGAGTTGACTTATAAATTTCAAAAACAGGGAAAAATAATCAAGACCGCCTTTAATATTCTTTATCCAATTTCTAAAAATCTCTATCAAACTAAAGTTTGTGATGGAGTGGGAACAAAAGTTTTACTGGCCCAATTGGCTAATAAACATGACATAATAGGAATTGACGCTGTGGCAATGGTTGTTAACGATTGTATAAGGTGCGGGGCTAAACCAATAGCAATTACTGACATGATTGATGTCAAAAAATCAGAGCCGAAGGTTTTGGGAGAAATTCAAAAAGGGCTGATTTTAGGAGCGAAAGAAGCTGGTTGTCCAATTGTCGGGGGAGAAATAGCTGATGTGCCAGAACTCTTAAATGCTACTTATCACATAAATTGTGACTGTGTTGGTGAAGTGAAAAAACAGAAGATAATTACTGGGGAAAAAATAAAACCTGGAGATATTGTAATTGGTTTTCGGAGTTCAGGAATTCATTCCAATGGCTTGACCTTAGTAAGGAAAGTCCTTTTTAAAAAATGGGGCGGCAAATTTGATACCCTTGAAAAGCCCAAAGGTTTTAAAAAATCCTTAATTTATGAGTGCCTTGAGCCGACAAAAATTTATGTTGAGCCCTTTCTAAAGGTTGCTGAGAAATTTGAAATTTTAGGAGCGATTCATATTACTGGAGACGCTTATTTAAAGTTTAAAAAATTAATGAGGAATTTTGGATTCGAACTTATCAATTTTAAACCCCAACCAATTTTTAATCTAATTCAAAGAACGGGAAGTATTTCAGACCAGGAAATGTTTAAAACTTTTAACATGGGCTGGGGATTTGCTATCGTTGTCAAAAAAGAAGACATTAACAAAATTTTAGATTTATTAGAGAAATTAAAAGTTAAGGCAGAAGTGATTGGGAAGGTGATTAAAAAGAAAAAAATTTTTATTAATTATCAGGATAAGAAATTAATTTTATAAAATGACCAATCGAATTGAAGTTGGTTTCAAGGAAGGGATTAGAGACGCTCTGGGAGAAAAGATAAAGAAAAGAATTAATGAAGATTTGGGTATCGAAGTAGGGGAAGTGAAAACAATTGATGTCTATACAATTGATGCTGCTCTTTCAAATGAGCAGCTAAATTTTTTAGGCAAAAATTTATTTACTGACCCTATAATTCAAAAATTTGGCATACAGGAACCCTTGGCAAAAAACTTTGATTGGGTGGTAGAAATTAGTTTAAAACCAGGAGTGACTGATAATGTCGGCAAGACTACAAAAGAAGCAATAAAAGATATTTTAAAAATAGAATTTAGCGGAGAGGAAACAGTTTATACCTCAAAGCAATATCTTATTTCTGGAGAAAAACTAAATCAAAAAGATCTCGAGCGGATTGCCCGGGATCTTTTAGCTAATGAATTGATTCAGCAGTGGATTATCATTGATTATAAGTCTTTTAGCGAAAAGAAATATTCTATTCCTGCACCAAAAGTAAAAATCCCTCACCGACCAACTATTAATTTT